>Ga0180437_10002085_pt1 | contig 32770 bp, 25 predicted proteins | sample SS_ome_4_FD_132410 | JGI IMG/M metagenome (GOLD analysis project Ga0180437, IMG submission 132410) | Hypersaline lake sediment archaeal communities from the Salton Sea, California, USA - SS_3_D_1 metaG | ecosystem: Environmental > Aquatic > Non-marine Saline and Alkaline > Hypersaline >... | reverse complement strand
TCTGGGTCGAGTCGGACAAGACCATCGTTGGCGACGGCGATGACGGGCTGGTCGGCGAGCTGTTTCTGTATGGTGTGCAGAACGTCATCATCCAGAACCTGTACGTCACCAATCCTTACGGCTGGGGTAGCGGCGACGCGATCAGCCTCTATGGAGCCGAGCACGTTTGGATCGACCACGTCGACGTGTTCGATGCCCCGGACGGCCTGATCGACATCACGGCCGGGTCGGATTTCGTGACCGTCTCCTGGTCCAAGCTGTACTACACTCCCGCCGACCCTCCCAGTCACAACTTCGCGATGCTGATCGGCGCCAGCGACACGGACACCCGGGACGTCGGCAAGGAGCACATCACGATCCATCACAACTGGTGGGGCGACGACGTCGTGGAACGCATGCCCCGCGTGCGATTCGGCGACGTACACGTCTTCAACAACTACTTCAATTCGCCGGGGAACAATTACTGCGTCCGGGCGGCGATTGAGTCCGAGCTGCTAGTGGAGAATAACTACTTCGAAGACGTCAACGATCCCCACGTCGTCTACATCACCACCGGAACCCCCGGACAAATCGAGGCCAGTGGCAACGTCTACGTCAACACCACCGGCGGGCGCGACGACGGCGACGTCGTCTTTACGCCTCCCTACGCCTATCCGCTCGATGACGGCTTCATGGTCAGGGACATCGTGACGGCCGGTGCCGGAGTGCAGACCGTCTCGCCGCTCGGCGGGTTGAGCCAACTCGCGCCCGTCGCCCAATCGACGATCGCCTCGCCCGCCCCCAACGAATCCGCCGTGCTCCACGACGCGGCCGTCGCCGAGCTCGGCACACCGTCGGACGCCCTTGCCGGCGCCGCCCCCTACACGCCCGGCCTCTCCTGGCTCGCCGGCTCCGACGCCTCGCCTCCCCGAGGCCGTTCCCCGGAGATCGCCAAGCCGCCCCGAACCGCCGTGGAAGAGCTGCTGGCGACCTTGTAAGCCAACCGCCCGATTCTCTCGCCCTGCAACGGCCCGCTGAGACGCGAAGGCATCGACCACGATTGCCGAGCCCGTTCAACCTCCGCAGCCCCCACGCCAACGTGGAAGTCAGCCTGCGAGTGAGCCGGCCCGTCGCAAGGAAGCGATGATCCTCGACCGCGGCTCGTTGGCCGGCGACGAATTCAACGTCGCCGCCGCACCAGCCCGTGTAGCGGCTCTCCTGATCGAGCTTGTCGTAGACGCTCCTCTGCTCGATCTAGGGGAGGATGCGGACCCACCAGGAATGGTCCTAGCCGCCCTGGGCCGTGTGCAGCCCGCCGGGCGGGAACACGCGTTGCGCCGTTTCATAGTTCAACAGCGCTAGCCCGATCTGCTTCAAATTGCTCGAGCACTGCGTGCGCCGCGCCGATTCCCTCGCCGACCGCACCGCCGGCAACAAGAGCGCGATCAAGATGCCGATGATCGCAATCACCACCAGCAGCTCGACCAACGTAAACCCCCGCCCCGCCCTGCCGTTTTGCCCGTTCATGGTACTGCCTCGCCACGTTGCCCCGGCCCCTCGTCGTCCCGACCGCCACAAGGGGCCCGGCCGGCCGGATCGTCCTCTTGATAAGCCTACCATCCGGCGCCGTTGGCGGGTAGGGGGACGTTGAGCGGAGGTGTCAGGAGTCTCTTCTCGCGATGGGTTAGCCGCGAGGTCGTTGGGTGATCTGGATATCGTCCCTGCAGACCATCCACTTGACGCACGCAATGGGTCAGGAGAAGGATCCTGACAACTTCCTATTCTTCCGGTAGTCGCGTGATTTGGCTCACTTACCGCTCGATGCGAGGATCTCCCCAAACGGCGAACGCCCAGACATTCGGACCCGGACAATGGACCTCGAGTGTCAGGACACGAACTCGCTGGATGGTCACGTGGCACTCCTGCGTATTCCCGGGACGCGCGACTGGAGAGGACTGCCAGAGAAGCTCACCGTCACCGCGTACTCTGAATGTCAGCGGTGCGGGGCAAGGTTGTGGCGCCGCGTCGCTGATCGCCGCGGTAGCGCGAAACTCGCGATACCTGCCGTTGAGCTGGAACGAAACGCGGGACTCGCCGCGGGCGGGAGGATGTGTTGACAGGGCATGCCGGGCCTTGACTCCGTTGATGGCGACGGTGGCCGGGCCGTATCCGTGGCTACCCCTTTTGCCCAACGTGCCGTGCCCGACCTGGCATGAAAGCTCCTCCAGGTCGTCCAGGTACACGAGGTGTGGTAGTCGGTCCTGTGGCAAACGTGTGCTCGATGGGCGAATGCCGTGGCGCATTGCGAACGCGTCACTGAGCGTCTTGCGCTTGGCGAGCGGAAGTCTTTCGATCTGGTCGATGTCGATGCTGCCGAACGCCTCTTCAAACATGACCAGCGGATGCAGGGTTTCGACCGTCAGCCACGGCAGCCACACCTTGACACTGTGCCCTCGGGGGACGGCCACCGTCATGGCTTCGGTCTGCAGTCCGGGCCGCCCGTAGCCGAGCGAACCGGCTACGTCGACGAGCTGCTTGGGATTGTGATGGAGGATGCGGGCCACGTCGAGGTAGTGCCGGTCGCCCGTGTAGAGATACAAGCGGTAGTAGTGGAACGCGTAACATGCCATCATGGCCGTATCGCCGGCCGACCAGCCCAGGGCGATGATGCTGAATCCACACGTGTTCGCCTTGAGCGGGAAGTCGCACTTGGGATCGCCCGCCGGCATGGGCACATGGTAGGCGTACATCCAGGTCTCGCCGAAATCGGCCGCCCGGACCGCGGCATCGAGCCATCGGCGCTCTCGTGTCACGTCATATAGCACCAGAAATGCCCGCATGGCCTTCAGGGCACCCTCCTTGTCGTATACATAAGGATTGTCGGGTGTGCCGCCAACGTAGGCCAGCGGCTCATGAACGTGCGTCCAACAGAATTCGGCGGCCCGCCTGGCAGCGTCGAGGTAGGACCTATTGCCCGTTGCCAGAGAAAGCGCCACCAGGAACGGTATCGGATGGGTAGTATTCAGCTTGCCGTCGTCGAGCACGTTCCCCTGGAAGTCGTAGCTCCGGCAGAATGACCCGTCGGTATTCTGTTTGCGGACGAGCCAGTCGCCGTAGCGCGTGCAGAAGCGAAGCCATTGGGGTCGGTCGTACCCGCAAGTCTTCATGACATGCCAAGCCCGCAGCATGCCCTCCGCCCCATCGGAGGAGGATCGAAGGAAGGCAGGGCAGCGTCGCCAATGCGGCTGGGGGTAGACGTCGTACCAAGTCCGCGCGGCGCCGTCCGGCGTCAGGCAATTCCTTGCCCAGAAATCGAGGATCGCCTCTCCCTTGGCGAGGAAGTCGATCCGGCCGGTACGCAGCCCGTGCCGGACCATGTGATACGCGGCAGGGATCTGTTGCCCGACGAATCCCATCTGGTAACTGACCTGATGGACTTCTCCTTCCGGCAACGAAACGCTGAAAGGCAGTCCGATGACCCCGTTGTACTCCCGACTGTAGACGTTCAAGAGATCCAGATTGTCGCGATAGACGGCCGCCAGGTCGGCCCGGATCACGAGTGGCTCGTAGAGCCCGTAGGCGAAACGCCAAGCGCCGCGGAGCGCGTTTGCGTAGTCTGGGGTGTGGTTGAGCCGCAGCACGATCCGGTAGGAGTGTGAGAAGCCGGCTCGCACGGGGTGGCTCCGCGCTGCCCATCGGCGCTCCGCGGAAGGTCCCCAGACGTATGTCTTTTCCCCTTCACTACCGGGGTACCAGAGCGCCAACCCGGGTCTGTTGCGGACGCAGTGTACGCCGACCGAGGCGAAACGGATCCGCTCGTCGATGATTCGCTTCAGGCCGTCTTCACCGGCAAATGTCGAAGGGACCGCATCGCGGTGGATCAGGCTCAGTGTCGAGCCACTGTCCCTTTCTCGCATCATCACCAGCGGCAGCGTCAGTCTCGCTTCGCGGAACAGGAATACGTTGTCGTCCAAATTCCCTGCAAGCGCAGACGCCGAGGCATGCTTGTTATGGCGATACCACACGCCGGGAGCAAAGTACTCGAAGTCTCTCACTGCCGCCGCTGTGTCATGGTAGACCGCAAAACAGGACAAGAATCCCCGGTCCGAAGCTGCCGATTCGTGCACGGTCACGGTCCGGTCCAGCGCGAAGGCACCCTTATCATCGAACGGCATGAAGATGTCGGAGAAGTGGAACTGTGTGCCCGCATCGCTCTTCACAGTCCCCCGGCATCGGACCGCTCGTCCGTCCGCAGCAACGCTCGTGTACCCGGCAACCACCCAGCGTATCTTGCCGTCTCGATCGACAACTTCAACAGACAAGGGCAAGGGCAGATCATATTGCGCCGACTTGCTTTCGCTGGCGGGCGCGCTCAATTGGATCCCGGGGCGGCCGCTGCCTTCCGTGGACACCACCAGCCGGGCATTCCCGGAATGTAGGCTCTGTTCGGAACACTCACCTCGCCCCTGGGCCACCCACGGCAAGGTCGCCGCAAACAACCCCAAGACGAACTGCCCAGGTCTCAAGTGCATCAATCGACTCCCTGGCTAACAGATCGGGAAAACGTGCCACGAATTGCCTCTTGCCCTCGGTCGCGCGCGGAGGCGTTGCGGCATCCGAACATGGCACTTACGGACCATCGGATCGGCCCAACCATCGGCGCCGAAGGTCGTCGCCCAGATCCGGCCGTCCCATGCCGCGCAGATTACGGGAGCCCGCCGGCTCCGTCAATACACCGGCTCCCGCCCCCGTTTTCTGCGGTTGCCAACCGGCCCGCTCCGCCTGATACTGGAGTAGCTGGGCGATCCTCCCCCTTGAAAGAAGGCCCCATGAGCGACAACGCCGACCAGGCCGACCAAGCCGACCAGCCCCCGCGGCCGAACCATTCCGCCGACCTCTCGGGCCGGCGGTTGGGTGATTTCCAGTTGTTGCGGCGGCTGGGGCGGGGGGCTATGGCGGAGGTCTATTTGGCGGAGCAGACGACGTTGCGGCGGCGGGTGGCGGTGAAGGTGCTCAGGGCGGAGCTGGCCGGGGACCAGACGTATTTGAGGCGGTTCGAGCGTGAGGCCCAGGCCGCGGCCTCGCTGGTCCACGGCAACATCGTGCAGATCTACGAGGTGGGCGAGCACGAAGGGGTCCACTACATCGCCCAGGAGTACGTCCAGGGCGAAAACCTCGCCCAGTGGGTCCGGCGCCACGGGGCCCTCGATCTGCGCCAGGCCGTCTCCCTGATGCGCCAGGTGGCCGCGGCCCTGGCCCGGGCGGCCGAACAGGGCGTGGTCCACCGCGACGTGAAGCCCGAGAACATCATGCTCACCTACTCCGGCGAGGTGAAGGTGGCCGACTTCGGCCTGGCCCGGGTCACGCGCACCGGCGAGACCTCGGAGCTGACCCAGGCCGGGATCACCATGGGCACGCCGCTATACATGAGCCCCGAGCAAGTGGAAGGCAAGCCGCTCGACCCCCGGAGCGACATCTACTCGCTCGGGGCGACGTGTTACCACATTTTGGCCGGGTCGCCGCCGTTTCAGGGCGAAACGGTGCTGGGCGTGGCCATGCAGCACATCAAGACCCCGCCCGAGCCCCTGGAAAACCACCGCCGCGACCTGCCGCCGGCGCTGTGCCGCATGGTCCACCGCATGTTGGCCAAAGACCCGCAGAACCGGTACCAGTCGGCCGGCGAGCTGCTCGGGGACCTGCGGCGCCTGCACGCCGAGCACCTTGCCGACGAGCAGTGGCCCGAGGAGCTGGCCGCCTCGCCGTCGGCCGGGCCGGCGCTGGCCTCTGACTCGCGCCAACAGGCGACCCTGAAGCTCGGCCGGCTCATGGAAACGGTCTCGCTGGAGCGCCCGGCGCGGAGTCGGCGCTGGGCCTGGGCCCTGGGGCTCTTCGGGGCGTTCGTGTTGGGCGGGGTGGTCGCGTACGTTGCCGGCCGGGAGCCCTTCCTGCTGGCCGAGGCCGAGGGCGCCTCGCCCGGCGTTCCCCGCGCCGCCACGGCCCTGGAGCAGTACCTCGACGCCTGCCGCATCGGCACCGAGGACGCATTCGAGGCCGTTGCGGTCCACTTCCCCGACAAGCCCTACTACATCCAGCTCGCCGACCAGCAGCTCGCGCGGATCTACCTCCGTCGGGGGGATTACCCCAGGGCGCTGGAGAAGTTCAAGAGCCTGGAGCGTGCCGCCAAGAACCAGTCGGACAAACCGCTGCTGGCCTACGCCCTGGCCGGCCAATACGGCACGCTGACCCTGCTGGACCGCCACGGCGAGTCGGACGCGGTGTTGAACCGTCTGTGGCCAATCCGCGCGGGGCTTGACGACGCCCAGATGCGTTCGATGCTCCGCTACGCACTGGAGAAGAACCGCTCGGAGCTGGGGCCACAATCCACTCGGCAGTGGGGCGACTGGCTGGCCGAACAGTTCGAGCCCGAGCCCGACTGACCCGGAAGACCGAGCCCGTCCGCCGCCGTCGGACAGACCCGCCCCAGGGGCCGCGGCGTTGCCCGTTGACAAGGGGGGCCGGGCCCCGTAGAAATTAAAGCCGTCCGGCCTCGGGCGTCGATAGAGCCCTCGAAGCCGCGCCCCCTTCGTCTAGTGGCCTAGGACATCGGATTCTCAGTCCGAAGACAGGGGTTCGACTCCCCTAGGGGGTACATGGTCATTTGTACAGGTAAGTAAGGGCTCGTATTCCTCGGGAAATACGAGCCCTTCGCCTTTCTTGTACTGTGTGTTACCACCCCATACAGGCGCCGCGTGGGCCGGATTTTGGGCCACGGATTCAGCGCGCGTACCGCCGTGGTCCGGTGTGGGCGCCGTCGCTCTTCTGAAGTGGTCCTCGGTCACTTGGAGGTAATGACTCTTGGCAACGGCCTCGGAATTGCCGATCCACGCGCAGGTAACCTGAATGGGGTAGGTCTCCGTCAACTCCGTTTCCCGGCTCGCCCGGAGGTTCTGAAACAGCTTCGGCCACGGCTCGGCACCTGCCCGGTCGATAATCCGCAACAGTTGCGTCCGAAGGTTGGCGTTGCTATCGCGGTATCGCCTAATCACGTATTCGGTTCCCGACTCCGCAAGGTCAAACACGGCCTCCAAGTGGGGCCGTAGCTCCGGAAACATAGGAATCAGTCGGCTTGCGCCGTCCGGGTGGTGTTCCGTCTTGGGGCTCCGGACCCGGATTCGCTCGCGTTCCCAATCCACGTCTCCCCAGCGCAGTGCTAGGTGCTCCGATGGGCAGCGCAATCCGCCGTACCGCGCCAAGGAAACGATCAATCGCCATTCGGCATCGGGACAGGCTGCAATAACCTTCTCCGTCACTTCCCGGGTGACGAAAAACTCTCGACTCTTGTTCACCTGCGCCGGGGCTTTCACTTCGGCAAGAGGATTGTCGGTGCGCAGATTGTGCCGCACGGCTGCCCGGAAAAACTGCCTCGCCCGTTTCACGTTGCGGCCGATGGTTGCGGGAGAGTAGCCCTTGGCTACCTGCGAATCACGCCACTCGTCGCAAGCGCCGGGCGTGATACTTGCCAAAGGGGTCTCGGCGCCGAAGAACTCCAAGAGGCTCTTTCTCGTCGCCGCGTAGTTCTTCGCAGTGTTCTGTTTCTTTATCGCTTTGCTGGCAATGTACTTGTCGATGAATCCGCCCAGTGTTGCGCACTGCCTTTCGGCCACAAGACCGACGCGGGCCAGTTTGGAATGTAACTCGTCAGAGATTCGATCAAGCCAGTTCAGGGTATCAAGGTCGGGAGGCTTCCCGATCTGCTGCGAAGACTCCAACCGACTGACGTAGCTGCGAACCGTCTCCGCGTCCTTCTTCGCCAACCGACCTAGCCGGATCGTCCGGCGCTGGCCGTCAGCACCCTTGAACCGGACCCGTTTCAATCCGTCAGCGCTGATACTCAACGATGCCATTGCCGGTTGCCCTCTTTCCCCTTGAAGTGAGGTGGTAGCTCTCGCGCACGCGCGAAGCCTCGATTATTGACAGCTTAACCTGTTGCTATTCCGGGGCTTAGGTTGTCTGGGGAGTCGGGCGGCGCGCCGGGGAAATGGGGCAGGGCTCCCGTAGCCGCCACACCCCTCCGCGCTCCCCAGCACCGTGGTTTTCGCCACGCCACCCCCGTTAGTTGTATGCCTGCGCCGTGGCGCCCGGGAAACCCTCCGCCGGCCCTCGGGCGCCGCACTCGGGGCGGGCCAATAGTAGGGCGTCTGCCCGCCCTTCGGCCTCGCACTCTCCTTCGAGGATAACCTCGCTGAATCGCTCATGCCACCCAGAGCCCCTAGATTGCCCCAGAATCGCTCCGGACGGTTTGGAGGTCCGATCATACCACCCCAAGCCCCTCAGGGGCCCGCACGGGCCCCTGAGGGCTTCTGGCGCCGCCCAGAGGAGTTAGCCCGGTCGGCTTCACTCAGGGGCGGGCCAGTGGCTAGTGTCTGCCGAGGTGAAAAGGAACTTTGGCCCTATCCCGGTTTCACAAAGCACCAGCCCTTCCCTTGTCCGACAAGCCTTGTCGATGCCCAAGGGTGGCGGGGCGTAGCGGGCCCGGTCGTAATCAAGAGGCAGCGGGGAATGAAATGTCACAATGTCCCCAAGCCGGTCTAACACGACCACCACGTCCTTGCCCACGATTTCGGCCGGATCGTCAAACTCGCCTACTCCCCGCTCCAAGAAACGCACCCGAGCATCTTCGTCCAAGACGACAACGGTAGCCATTCCGTGATTGCCGACCAATTCCAGGAACAAGAAATCGCGCTCTTGCGGAATGGGTACGGCGCGGCTAATCTTGGCGAGCCATGTAATCGTATCCACCGCACGTTCAATCGTGAAAATCATAGCGTACCTTCTGTAGTGTTAAGATGTTAGAATGTCAAGACGTAACAAGTGAGAAGGGCGTAGAACCGTAGTAAGTGTAAACGTGTTAATTGCGGTCTTGCGGTCCGCTTGCAAGCGGGACGGGACAGCCCCTATTACATAGGGGGCTGTGTCCCGCTTGTTTTGCAACTGGGGGACACTGGGACCACGGGACACGGGACACGCGAGTCCCACATCCCCCAGAATCACTAATCGTCATCGTTTGGCGGGTCCCGAACCACTCGGTAGGCGGTACACTTCTGGCCGTTGCCGGCTACCGTTTCGATGGCTTCAATGCTGCCATTTTCAAATAGCTGGTCGATTGTCTCGGTTGCCACTCGGTTGTTCAGGCACAGCGCGTCGCGAATGGCCCTCTTTGTCGCGTTATCGCGTTTGGAGAGCCACTCCCAGACGCGCTTACAGCGATCGTCCCGGGCTTGGCGTTCCAAGAGCGCCTTCCGGCCGGCTTCCGTCCGACGGCGCTGGTCTTGGATTTCGTCGGCCGGTTGAACCGTCGTTTGCCAAATGCGCCCCCCTTCGTCTTCCCGGGAGCCCTCGGATACGTCCAGCCCCCAGGCCCCACTGTGGCCCGCAGACCCCCCGGCAACCAACCAGAGCCGATGCTCGCCAGAGCCCGGAAGGTACGGCTCCCGGCGCCCGATCAGAAGCCACTGGCGGGCCCATTCAGCGAAGCCGCTCCAAGCAATGGACTCCATGACCGGTAGCGCGTGCGGCTCCGCCACGTTCTTGCGGGTGTGGTGTGCCAGAATTGGAGCTATGCCGTGTGCGGCGCAGACTTCCGTGATTCCTCGCAACGCCTTGCCTTGGCGAAAGAGGTTACCGGGGTCGGTGCCGTCCAAAGCCATATAGGCTGGATCGAAGACCGACACCACAGGTTTGTGCTCCCCAAGGAACGAAGCGAGCGCCCGTAGGTGCTTGGGGTCTTCGATTCGGGGCAGTCGGTCTGATATGATTAGCTTGTCGAGCGCCCGAGGGTTCACGCCGGCCGCCTTGCTTATCCGCAGGATCGTTTCCTTGATCGTCGCCAAGCCGGATTCGCCGGTCATTATGACCACCCCAACCGGGCGGGCTGCCTTGAACTTGCCGAGGAAATAGCCACCCGTGGCAAGAGAGATTCCCAGGTCAAGCAAGATGGAAGTCTTTAGGCTCTTCTGTGGCCCCGCCACGATACAGGGCTGCCCGGCAACGAGTAACCCATCGACAAGGTAATCCGGTTCCAAGCCCTCCATAGCCGCCAATTCCGCGGCGGTCCACGCCGGAAAATGGATTTCGCCGGGCGCCTCTTGCTGCTCAATCGTCGCCCGCGCCTCCGTCTTCTTGCGGGCCTCGCCCAACAGGTTTTCGGCCGACTCTCGGGCCGATGCCAGGGCCTTCGGGTCGCAATCATTCAGTAACCACCCGGGCTGCTTGTCGCAAGGGTGCTCATGCGCCGATTCGATCTTGTGCCACAGTTCCTTCTCAGTCCACGGCGGTTGACAGCGCGGGTTGTAGTGGTCCCTCAGTAGTCGAAAGACCGTATCGTCCGGGAGTAGGAAACCGCGGAGAAGAGCTTGCGTAAGCTCAAACGTCGTGCCGTGGCCGTGTTGACGCGAAATGGCAGGCGGGTAATGGTCGATGTAGGCTATCGCCCTCCGTTCTTTCTCGTCCTCCTCCCATTGGCCTACCAGTGGAGCGTAGCAGGCCAAAGGTTGGTTGGGCGGGCACTCCAGCGCCGACCGCGGAGCGGGGTCCGGTTTAGTTGCCGGTTCCACTCCGTAGTGCTTGGCAACCGCCTCATACAACTTCTCGATTGCCGGAACTAGCGTATCCGGCTCAATCTCTGCCGGTTCGCCCCGGAGCTTCTCGTATCGCTCACCACTCGGGTGAATCGACGGCCCGACCACGGTTTGATTACCTGTTGACCGCAACTCGACGATCATCCCGTGCTCGGGGAGTTTCCACTTCCGCGTCTTCGCGCCGGGACAGCGGTACCACCAGTGGGATCGCGGCGCCGATGGTCGCCCCGTAACTGCCTCGGTCGGCGGGAGGTACTTATCGGCCAGTCCAAGCGCAATCGGATCGTCCAGGTCAACATCGACCAGACCGCCGGACGGCTCACCGAGCTTCACGCCGATATTGTCACCCGGCTTGAAGTCGCCCACGTCAAATGATCGCTTCGGCCAATCCTTGTGGCGCGGTGCCTTCGCTTGCGGCGCCAATGGCACCACCGCATAAAAACAACTGCGGTCCAGGTAGCGGGCCTCTTGCTGAACCTCATTCATCGGCGGCACTGTCCTTCCCCCGCCGCACCTTGGGCCTCTGCCTGTTGCCGGACCGCCTTGCGATTCAGCCAATGCCGAATCTGGTGTGGGGCGTAGAGAACCCGGGAGCCAAGGCGAACACACGGCAAATCCCCTCGGGGAGCCGTGATATTCCACAAGCCCTTTTCCGACAAACCAAGGCTCTCGGCTGCTTCTTTCGGCTTCAGAGCCAAGCGCGGGATCGGCGGGAGAGGGTCTTCGCGGTAGATGCTCTTCATCGGCTGGCCCTCTCCTTGGCTGTCGCTTCCAAGGCCAAGGCCGCCAGGGCTTCCATAACGGCGGTAGACGAGAAGATGTACCGCCGCCCAGCCTTTAGACACGGGACTGCGCCTGCATCGGCCTGTTCACGCAACCACTGTTGCGTAACGCCAGCCCGACGCGCCATGCGGGGAAGAGAAAGCAATTCCGGCACTGCATAACCTCACTGTACGTATGGGAGGAACAAAGCACGTACAGTACATTATGCTTGACGGCATGGGTGTAAACGCGGGGCGCTTTCGGGGAAAACGCGGGGCGCCTACGGTGCCACGGCTTTCAATGAGACGTGAAGACCCTTCACTGAGACTGCCAGCGGAACATGATGCTTTTGGAAGAAAGTATTGGCCTCCTTACGCGCCGTTCCTACTGTCTCTTTGTCCGGCTCAATCGCGTCATCGTCCCAAACCTCCTTGCCGAGCTTCCGGTATTCCGCTGTCCGTCGTTTCTTCAGCCAGAGCGCCTCAACAAGGCGCCATGCGGTGGGTCTTAGCCCGGTGTAATCCTTGCCCTTCCAGCGAAAACCATCAGGCCGAAAGGGGCCATCGGATTGCGTGGTGGCATCACCTTCATTACCACCTTCACACTCCCCGCTGTATTGTTGCTTCTCCGCCTCCCAGTCAACCAGCAGCGCCTCGACATACTCAAGTGTTCGCGGGGCATTGTCAGGGTTGCCGTCGAATAGTCGAACGATGGTATCCGCCTCCCTGGATAAGCCATACTGACGTAACGTGGCTTCGGCGTCGCAGAGAGGCTTTGGGTTTATGTTTGTGTCTGCGCTTTTCAGGAGAGAGTTAAGGGCTGAGTCTTCCTTGGCCTTCTGTGGCGCGCCCGAAGGAAAGAACCTCGCGTCAATCAGCGCGGCGGTTTCCATAGTTGCTTCCCCGTGGCGCCTTAACCACTCGGCCCACTTTGACAGTGCGGGCTGAACAATCAGCCATTCGGAAGACTTCATCGGAATGCCTTTCGTGGTCAAGACCCGGACCACCAGCCAAACGCAAGTTGAAAGGCGCGGCTTGTCTTGGGCCAGTGTGCGGCGGGAGCGACCCGCCTATCCGGGTGTTGAAAGTCGGGTACGTATCCCAAGCTTTCTTGCGATTTCCTCGAATGACAAGACAGAAAACCGTCTGTGGCGGTGTTTGCTGTCCAATGCGGTGGTTCTTTCGGCATGATCTTACTAACCGGACCTACGAGGCTCTACAGTCCGCATGGCAGAGGGCGGGGACAAAGCGCTGCGGATCAATTCGCAATCTGGAAGTCCACCACCTGACCGACCGCAAGACCGATCCGAGCCGAGAACTCGACCCAGAGAACTTGCAGACACTCTGCAAAGCGTGCCACACCAGGGTCGGCAGAGTTAATAGCGGGGAGGGCCGTTCATAAAGCTGGCAGGGAGGCCGCCCTATCCGATCCTCCGCAATGCGCATTTTTTGCCCGCACGTTTGGGGTGGGGGCATCGTTGAGAGCCACCGTTACGGTAGGAAATCCGCCAAGCTGCTTCTTCCTGAAAGGAAGACGAGCAGTGTTACAAAGGCGGCGGCAACACCAAGCAGCACGGCGATCCTTCGCAACATCCGCCGAAACCTCCTCCACACAGACAGCGTGGGAAGCAAGCCGTAGCCACCGCAGACTTCGCAGAGTGCTTCGCACTTGCCCCATTTGCGACCAGTTCCTTTGCAGGGCGGACATTCTGGCTGGCCCTTCCTGTCGTCGGGGAGTCTCCCTCTGCCACCACACAATTCGCAGAGGGCTTCATACTTCCCCGACGCTCGACCAGTGCCGTTACATGGACGGCATTTCATCTCCGGGACTCCTTCTGGTCGTGTCGTAAACGTCATTGTGCTTTCGGCCTCCGCACTCCGGTATGCAGGACTCTCGCAGGAAAGTCAAAGGGGGTTCTCCGGCGCTGCGCACCTACCTTTCAGCTTATCGCTTTTCTCGGATTCTGTATGCACGAAAAAAATAGACGAGACGAAATGACGTAACTCCTTATCAGTAACGGGGAATCAGCCCTTGCGGCCGACAACTTCTGTCCATCCAGACTACTCTTCTTCTGTGTTTTCTTTGCTGCCCACTTCGAGAAAGAGGTTACACGATGGACGTTGTAACCTCTTAGTATCACACGAGTTATGGGGATGTGAGGGGCTTTTCCTGAGCGGTTTGCACGGCAGGCATTAGCATGGATACCAAAATGCCGATGTCAGGAAGAACGACGGTAGAACCGAGCGTGTTTCGGATGGATGGTGTGCGATGCAGTTCTACAATCCAGTGTGCTATTTCGCTCTTGGTAACCCCGACAGCATCACCTTCGTCCTGGTGGACGATTTCGACCTGTTACACCATATCACACATCAACTCTTTCCGTCGCAGTAGCACGCAAATCTGGCCTTTCGCCTACTACTATACTGCATGAAGATCAGAGACCGCATACAAGGACTCCGCAGGGTCAAGGCGAGCGATCTGCTCCCCTCGCCCCGCAACGGGCGGACGTACCCCGAACACCAGCTTGACGCTTTGCGTGGGCGAGCCTTAAACCCCCCTGGTCGGCCAGTAGGTTGGTGTGCTTCTGCTGCGCGGCGGGGCCCCCTTGGCGTTGTGCATGGGCCCGCTGCCCCGCATGGTGTGGGGTCCCCTCCAATTCTGCCGCGTGGGCGAAGGCGGGCTAAGTGTAACGGGGTCAGGCAAGCAACCCCGGGGGGTCGGGCAAGATTCTGGCGCCCTGGGGCCCCCTGGGGCGCCGCTCTATGCGTGTCGTCGCCCCTGTCTTCGCGGTCCGGCTGCGCTTCGGCCCCGTTGTTGGCCCGCTATTCGACCGCTGTTGCCTCGCTCTTCTCGGCCTGTTTCACAGGCGATTGCGTTATGATGCGTTCGCATCCATAGCTAAAAGACTTCGCGCAAGAAACTGCCACACAATCCAACGTGCCCGCTCGGGAGTCTTCGGAACGTGGATTGCGCTGGCCGGCGCCGGTGCCGATGCCAGTGTACGATATTACGGAATTGCGCACACTGACGCGAACGGGCTATAGTGTGAAAAGACGTATGGTATGGTAGTCGAAATCGGAAATCTGGTGAATAGTATGTTGACACCGATTGCCCAGTAGCATATACTTGGAGTATCGGTGGGCGGCGCGTGTCGCCCACAAAGAAAAGTTGCCCCCCGCGATAGCGCTAACTATCCGGGGGGCGTGGCCCGAACCTATGCAGGAGGTCCGGACAATGCGATTCTACCGTAAGGCGGAGTCTGCCGCCACCCGTATTCTGGAAGCTTTCCGTTCCGGGAATCTTCCCCACGCCCTGGCGCCCGTCTTTATCCGGCGCCAAGACAACGTGCCCTGCCGCGCGTGGAGCTGGTCAAATCAGCTCTTGACGGCCCTGGCGGGGACGGCCGATGCCCGGGGGTATCGGCAATGGCAAGAAGTGGGGCGCCACGTCAAGAAGGGAGCCAAGGCGTTCCCTATCCTAGTCCCGATGATCGGGAAACGGACCGGAAAGGACTCGGAAACAGGGAAGGAAACGGAGGAAACCTTCCTGTACGGGTTCACGTCGGCCCCGGTCTTCGCGCTTGAGGATACGGAGGGCGAACCGCTCCCCCCTCCTGACCCGGGCGTCGCGGAGTGGTTGGGTTCCCTCCCCCTCCGGGCCGTCGCGGAATCCTGGGGGCTGTCGATCGACGCCTACAACGGGCGCCACGGGTCCGCGCTGGGCAAGTACCGGGGCGGGCAGGGTATCGCGCTCGGGGTGGAAAACTGGGCAACCTGGGCGCACGAGCTATGCCACGCGGCCGATGATCGGCTGGGGAACCTGACGGAACGGGGGCAACACTGGCGCAGTGAAACCGTCGCGGAGTTGGGCGGGGCGATTCTGCTGGAAATCCTCGGGCACGACCGCGACGCGGACCGCGGGGGCTGCTGGCAATACGTCAAGGCGTATGCCGATGCCGCGCAAATCGACCCCGTGGCGGCCTGTCAGCGGGTACTCAAGCGCACGTGCGATGCCGTGGCCCTCATTCTGGACACCGCGGAGGGGCTGCGCGAACCGGCTACGGAAGGCGCCCCCGAGGGGGAAGCGGTAGCGGCCTGACCGCCCGGCCCTGAGGCGCGCCGGGGGTCTTCTGCGCCCCTGGCGCGCCGACGGGGCGGGCCGTCGGGCCCGGTCTGTACCGTACCCCTCACAACGGAGGAACAAACCGATGTCTGTCACCTGGAACACTGACGTTAATGCCCCGTGCTGCCCCGGCGAAATCATCGACGATGACACGGGGCGCACCCTCTTAATCCAAACGGACTGGGATTACCCCGGCGTGGCCGGGTGCTTTGGTTGGAGTCTCCGCAACGTCCAGCGCTGCCCGGAGTGCGATTCGCGCGACGTGGAACCTATCCCGGACTGGCGGGGCGGGGTCAACGCGGAGTGTCAGGCTTGCGGGGAGGTCTTCGGCCCGTGCGACCACTCCGGGACCGACGGAACGGTGGACTGCCCGGAGTGTGGCATACCGGCCGGCGAGTTTATCGGCGCGGCCGGCGAGTGGCTCCGGGATAACGACGGCGCCACGGCCGAAGACCCCGGATACTTCGGCGAGTAGCCCCAACCCCTCCGAATAGGAGCCAAATAGATGACAAAGACCGAAGAAATTGACCTGTATCGCCAGTTTGTCGCGGACCTGCCGCGCAGCAGCTACCTCCGCGACATATTGGGCGACTCCGCGGAGAGGATTGCGGAGCAAATCCGATCCGACCTGGCTTTCCCGGACACCCTCCCCCGTATCCTGGCGAACCGCCGGGAAGAAGAGGAACGGCTCGGGGAAACCCGCCGGAACCTCCGGGAAGCGCAGCAGCAGCTACGCCAGACCGAAGCGCAACTGGACCGGGCCCGGGATGCCCTGGCCGACATCAAGGCAACCGCGGAGCACCTGGCCGCGCGGTGCCGCGCTTGACCGAACCTCCCCGCGGGCGCCGGGATCGGTCCGGCGCCCCGGGGTTTCCATCCAACACCGAACACAAAGGGAACCCTACCATGCAGCTTCACGAACAATACCGCCCCGGAACCTGGACCGAAGTAGTCGGGCAGGACAAAGCCCTCCGGAAGCTCGACGCGCTGCGGCGCCGCGGACTGGCCGGCCGCGCCTACTGGATTACCGGCCAGAGCGGGACGGGCAAGACCACGATCGCCCGGCTGATAGCCGCGGAGGTCGCCGAACCGTGGAACGTGGAAGAAATCGACGCAACCGACCTGACCGCTGCCCGTGTCCGGGAGTTGGAGCGCCAGTCTTGGACCTACGGCATGGGCGAGAAGCGCGGCCGCGCCTATATCGTCAACGAGTCGCACGGCCTGAACCGGGCCGCGGTCCGGCAACTCCTGACCACCCTGGAAGGGGACCGAATCCCGGGCCACGTAGCTTGGGTTTTCACCACCACGGTTGACGGGCAGGAAAGCCTATTCGACGAGCAAATCGACGCGCACCCGCTTTTGTCCCGCTGCCAAGAGCTACCGCTCGCCCGGCGGGACTTGGCAAAGGCGTTTGCGGAGCGGGCGCGGCAGATTGCCCAAACGGAGGGGCTCGACGGGAAACCCGTGGAAGCCTACGTCAAGCTGGTACAGAAGCACCGGAACAACCTCCGCGCCGTGCTGCAAGAGGTCGAGGCCGGCGCGATGTTGGAGTAAACAGCACTCAAACAGGGAGTAAGAAACATGACCATTTCAGAGCAACTGAGGGCCGCGGTGCGCGACGCCGAGAAGCGCGGCATTACTCAATACCGGATCGCCAAAGACTCGGGAATCAACCCGAGCGTGGTCTTGCGTTTCGTGGCCGGGGGCGGACTGCAACTGCCGACCGTGGACGTTCTCTGCGAAACCCTGAACCTGGAACTGCAACCGATCCGCAAGCCCGGAGGGTAAGTCTATGGACCTGGAACCGATCACACCCGCGCGCATCGGCGCGTTGACCGAAGCGGACAAGGCACGCCGGCTGGTCGCCGACTTCTATGCCGGCCGGAAGGAAACCACCCTGCGCGTGTACCGCCAAGGGCTCGCCGACTTCACCGCGTTCCTGGGGGCCGACGACGAAGTGGGCGCCATCCGCCAACTACTGGCCCACGGGCCGGGCGAGGCCAACCACCTGGCCCTGACCTACCGGGCGGCCCTGGTCGAACGGGGATTGGCCGCCAACACGATCAACTCCCGGCTGACTGCGCTGCGGGCCGTTGTGAAGCTCGCCCGGCGGATCGGTATGGTCAACTGGGCGCTCGACGTGGACAGCGCGAAGGCCGGAGCCTACCGGGACACCGCGGGCCCGGGGCTCGACGTGTGCCGGGCCATGCTCCAAGAGTTGGACCGCCGGGCCCAAGGGCCACCGGGGCAGCGGGCCAAGGCGATTCGGGACAAGGCCATTGTCCGGCTGCTCTTCGACCTGGCCCTACGCCGATCCTCCGTCGTGGCCCTGGACCTGGGGGACGTGGACCCGGACCGGCGCACGATCCAGGTGTGGACCAAAGGGCACGGCCACGGGGAAAAGCAGCCCCGGAGCCTGCCGGGGCTCACCGCCGAGGCCATCCGGGGCTGGCTCGCGATCCGCGGCGCCGACCCCGGGCCGCTCTTCTGGTCACTAGACAACCGGAGCCGGGGCAAGCGGCTCTCGGGCACGTCCGTCTGGCGAGTGGTCGAAGACCTGGGCAAGGCGGTCGGGGTCCGCGTCTGGCCCCACGCGCTGCGCCACGGCTCGGTGACCGCCGTGGTAGACCAGTCGGGCGACATGCGCCTCGGGCGGGCCTTGGCCGGCCACGCCTCGGTGGCGACCACTCAGAGGTACGTGGACAACCTGGAAAGCGGGAAGCTGGACCGCCGGGCGTCCGAAATGGCTGCGGGCTCACTGGGGCCCGGCAACGTAGCGGGATAATCTGACGGGGCCCGTGCCGCGGGAAGCTGACTCCGACTATCATGGCCGGGCAAGCGGCCAGGCGGGCGAAAGGCAAGCGGCCGGCAACGCGAAAGGCAAGCGGCCGCGCGGGCGAAAGGCAAGCAGTCGGCAACGCGAAAGGCAAGCAGTGGGGAGGCGGGGAAGCCGGCCGCCGCGTCCGGTTGACCGAGGAGAAGGAAAAGGCAATCACGCAGCTCCACCGGGAAGGCAAGCCGGTTGCCGAAATTGCCCGGGTTGTCGGCCTAAGCCGGCCAACCATTTAGCGTGAACGGCAGCGGCAAGGCAACATGCAAGGGAAAGACCGGTGGCTTAGGGCGTAGTGCGAAACGAAGGGCGTTTGGCGGAATCAGCATTTTCTCCGAATGGCGCGGGCGGGTGACTCGGGTTGCCCGTCCTTTTCTCCTGGGGGAGGGGTACTTGACAACTTGCGGGGTACGCTGTACCCTCCGGTGTGAGTCTCCCTTCAGCAGCGCCATTGGTAGGATGCTATTATGCCGGTTCACGACATTTTTTCCAAGAGGGACAAGCCGCTCCCCGATGTCTTCCAAACAAACGACATTCCCAAGGAATTGCGCGCGCAGGTGCAGTGGATTTGGGAAGATACGATATATCGAAGTTCTCGAAGAAACAGCTTTGGCGACCGGGTGAACCCTATCCTGCAAGGTCTATGGTGTATCCTCTGCCGAGAGCACGGGCGGACCTTCCTACATAGGGACGAGGTGAAACCCGAGCGCGACATTGCCGCCGCACTGATGGAATCAAAAGACACCCTGCTCGTGCTTGACATTATCGAACAGTCATTTCGGATGATTATGAGTAATCGAGACTTCGGCTCGAAAAGCGACAGGGAAGGCTACATTGAAGAGCTAAACCACCGTTTTAGAGAGAATGGCGTTGGTTATCAATTCGACCCTGATGCGCGGAAACTGATTCCATTTACCGATACGGTTACGCATCAAGAACTTGTGCGGCCTACTCTAAAGCTTCTTGCGGCACCCGGCTATCAAAGCGCGAATACAGAGTACATGGATGCCTTCGACGACTACAAGAAGAGTGACTTCGACGACTGCCTTACGAAATGCTGCTCCTGTTTTGAGAGTGTGATGAAGATTATTTGCGACAAGAAGGGCTGGCCGTACAATCACAACGATACAGCTCAACAGTTGCTTCAAACAGTAATACGCGAGACTGGTATGCCCGCGTTCTTCACGCAACCACTACTCCTAATTGCAACTACCCGAAACCGATTGAGTAGTTCACACGGAGCAGGGACGCAACAGAGACCTGTTCCCGAGCACTACGCAAGATATGCCCTACACGCGACGGCTTCGGCGATTCTTCTTCTTACCGAAGCAGCTAAGTAGCTTGTGGGGGCGATTATGCCAGTGACCGCTCACCTGTGGCGACCCGCAAGACAATTGAACGCCGCTGGAAGCAAATAGACCGCGAGCTTGCTGAGCTTGCGGAAGGCAACGTGGTGCGGGGTAAAGACCTGGGCAAACTTCTGGAAGAGCTTTACGCACTGGAATATGAGGCGGGATTGCTCTACTTTCAGGAAAGGCGAAGACAGAATGAGCGCTAAACTGATGGGAGGGGCGACAAGCCCAGCGTGGTGCTCCACTATCAGGAAAGGGTGAGATAATGGCGGAAAGCAGAAGAGGCGAAAGCTGGAACCCCGTCACTACGCTTGTGGGGGTGTTTCTGGGTGGACTTATTGGAATTGGGGGAGCCGTTGTACAGGGACAGTATTCACTCCACCAAGCACGCCTCAAAATACGCTCTGAACATTCCGAAGCAGAACTAGCAGACTTGCGAGCAGCCATCCGGGATTTCGGCGAGGCCACAATGTCTTTCTTTTTTCAAACAAGGGGGCAGTCGTTTGACGAGAAGACACTTAGGGAGCAAGTGAGGGTAATCGAGGAACGTGGGACGACACTGTTTCTCTACGCTAATGCGGATTTGGCGGATGCAACGCTCAGCATGATGGCCGAAGTGGAAGGGATGCCGGACCTGGAGCCTTCGGCATTCAGAAAACTCCGACCGGTAGCTTTCGACACCTTCACGGCATGGATGCGACAAGCGAAGAAGGAACTAGCCGTCTACGAAAGCGAGGCAATGGACAAGACACTTGAGGAGGTGCTCCGAAAGGCGTTTATTCCTACCACACCGGAGGCACCAGCACCAAGGGCGCCAGAATCCTGAGAGGCCACGGGGCCCCACTAGCGCGACGTTCTGAAATCTGAGGCGGGGCTGGTGTATTATTGGCAGGACAGGGACGGGTGACCCGCGGGGTATAGCAACTATCCCGACCGCCCCACCGCTTGCGCGATTGCCGCGTAGTCCTGCCCCTTCGGCATGACGAAAAGGCACTTGCCGTTGCTTCGATCCGCCCACAGTGCGCCCACCGCCCTCTTCTCCTTAGAGTCGTCGTTACTCCACCGATCCGCGCCTTTGTATTCCACAACCAGAATGCGACCATCGACCAACAGAGCGACGAAATCGGGATAGAACTTGTCCGTGGAGGTTTGGAGCCAGAAAGAGGAGTCCGCCCGGCGTTCCAAGTTGCGAACCCAGTATTTCACGGCGTCAAGCTGGTCGATGAAGACCGCGCAATCGTGTTCCTCCCCGTCGCTTCTCAGTTCGCCCACTAGCGGGAAGTAATGCTTGCGGAACGTGTACCCCGGTTCGTAATACCAGTTCGGTGAATAGCGGTCTGCCGAGTAATCGAAGCACACTTCCGGACTGACTTCAATCGCTTCGGCCTCCGCGGAGAACAGGGTCCGCTGAAATGCTTGCACGGCCGCCGCCTGCCGGTGGTGCTCGATCTTTTCGGTAAGAGCCGTGCGCAGGCGGAACTTCTGGCCGGCCAGTTGTTCAATCGTTAGCCCGCGCGATTCGATCAACCCCGTCAGCGCCCGATGAATGAACAATGTCGATTCGGTTCGGGTAATGTCGGGGTGGGGAATCTGCCGGTCCAACCAGTTGGTCAAGCCGGCTAAGTCCCAACCGGGTTCGATCCCCAAGAGTCCCAGTTGTCGGTGGATTTGGTCAACGAAGTGAACCTCTAGCTTGCCCTCGTCGGTCACGTCGATTTCGCCCGTGGTGCCGCTGACATACTCCGACGGAAAGTCGGTCTCCCGCAAGTTGGCGTCACAGTCCGACAGCCGCCAAGCCGTATCGAGGAAGTGCCCTTCCTCGAATAATTCAAGCTGGCCGTCCACTCGGATTGCCAGCATGGGCACCCGGAAGGGGCCGCGGTCGGTTGCCTCCGGCTGCGCCCCGGCCGGCCGGCCGTGCGACAGTTGGAAGATCGCTTCTACCGCTTGCTTACCCCCGGCCGTGGAAAAGCACTGCTGAAGCGCGGTCTTGTCCCCGTCCGTCAGAGCCCCGGTCAGCGCCAGCGTGTTGGTCTGCGGGTCGAAGGTCACACGCTGCTGCAATTCGCCCGACAGCCGGGTCAGGTCGGGCACTTCGGGAACTACCTGTTCGGCCTCAAAGAACAGTGTGCCCGCCCCGAAGAACGTCGCCTGTGGTTGTTCCCCCGCGACAAAGAGTTCAGCCTCCATCCGTTGAAAGCCGTTCTCGACAAGCGCGTCTTTCAGTGACGTTGCCGCCTCGATAAATCGGCGGGAAGCCGCCAGAGCGTAGGCACGGTTCAACTCCGGGTGCCGTTTGCGCGTGGCCCGCGGCAATCGCAGCACCCGGCCAAGGATTTGTTCCACCGCTCGCGTCGATCCGATTTCGGCCACCGAGCATAGCACGTAGGCAAACGAGCAATCCCACCCCTCTTTGAGCGCGGCGACCGTGATAATGAACCGGATGGGACAATCGCGGGCAAACAGGTCAACGTCGTCGATTTCCCGGGTCTGGCCTGTCGCTACGGCAATTTGATCCTCGGGAACGCGGAAATCGACGATAAGCGATTGCCGCACCACTTCAACCGTCAGCGTTTCCTTGTCCTTGTGCTTCGGCTGCGCCTGCAACAACACAATCGGACGGATGTACTCTCCGGTCTGCTTTTCCTCTTCCTTCGCGAGGGCCTCAAGGGCCCGTTGCGTCTTGAGGGTTTCGGCAAGAACTTCTTTCCATTCCGGCCGGGTATCCAGCTTAATCGGCAGCTTGACCATATCTTCGGCCTTTAATTCCGCCGCCGAAACGTGGTGCAAGATATTGCTGGCAAACTGCCCCTTCTCTGGCTTGTGAGTCGTTTCCGGTGTTGCCGTGAACTCGACAATGCACGACGGGTTGAACCGCGCGAGCGTATCGAAAGACAGTTGCGTGCGGGCGTTGTGGGCCTCGTCCATAATCACCACGGGCCGCCACAACCGCAACACGTTGCAGAGCGACTTGGGGATCACGCCGTTGCCGTTCTTTTCAAGCAGCGCCTCTAGTTCGGCCGAAAGCCCGCTGAAATGATCCATCAAGGCGCCGGCCGCTTCATACACCTTGCGGCCTTCGGTGTCTTCCACGCGCAGCGCGGCCAGCGTGGCGACGATGATGCACGTTTCACCCGCCAGCGTGCCGCGCGTGACGTAGAGGGCCTCGGTCAGGTCCATGACCGTGACGAGCCCGCCGAAACAAGCCTCCACTGCTTGGCGGTACGGGTGTTGCCGGTCCCGCAACGCGGTCAGCGTTTGCTCTCGGATTGCGTTCGACGGGACCAACCAGAGGCAGACGGCCCTTTCGGCTTGTAGAAACTCCGTGGTCACAATCCCCAGCGAGTGGCAGGCCATAAGGGTCTTGCCCCCGCCGGTCGGAATCCGCAGACAAACGTAGGGGAGGCCGGGGAGCTGAGGGACAGCCCTGTACGGCCGCTCCGTTTGGTGGAGGAAGGCCATTTTCGCGCCATGCTGGACCGTCAGCCGGAGGTAGCTTTCCAGAGCGTCGAGGCTCCGTTTCTGGTAATCCTTTAGCTCCAACATGGTCAGGACACCTTGATTCCGTAGGGTATCTGCTTGAACACGATTCGTTCGCGCTTCAGCCGAGGCTTGCCCAACCGACAGCCCTCGCCATAAATGACCCGGGGCCCGTCGTGCGCCGGCAGCGCCTTCAACACCGCGTTAGTCAACACGTTGCCGCCGCCGGGGCTCCGGTCCCCACAAATGCCGTTGAACAACAGGTAGACTGCCTTGCCGTTGTGGATGCCCAGCAGAGGCGTCCTGCCGTTGTTCCGTTTGGGAATTGGCTCGCCAGTCTCGGTGAAATAGACGTGGGCAGCCAGTTCACCGAATGTCACGCCCTGTCGGATTGTACCGGCTTCGTCGAAGACCGGTGGCCCAAGTCGGCAGTAACGGAAGCCAGAGCCCCCTTTCCAATCCATTACCTGACTGATGCCGCCGTCTTCGCCTTCAACCACCTTCGTAAGCCGAGGCGCAATATGAGTATGGCAATGCGCAGCCATCTCGACCATTATCCATCGCCGGCCCATCTTGTGTGCGACGGCACCCGTTGTACCCGACCCTGCAAATGAATCCATGACCAAATCGCCCGGGTCAGTGGCAATGCGGAGCACGCGCTGAATTAACCTTTCCGGCTTCGGCGTGGGAAAAGTGTTCTGACCGAATAACCGATTGATTTCTTGCTTGGCTTGGCGGTTATCGCCGACCTCCTCGTTCAGCCAAATCGTCGTCGGAACAAGCTCGCCGAGTTCCGACCGGAATCGCTTCCGAAATGGGAAGGTCTTGCCTTTCTTGCCCCACCAGATGCGCTTGTCGGCACGTAGTTCCTCGAATGTTTCCTTGGAAATACTCCACCAGCGATTCGCACGGGGTTCAAACGAGTCGCCGTGCGGCCCGACCACAGCGTATTTGCCCTCACCGTATGGCTTTGCCGCAGTAAGATCGGATCGCCGCCAATCGCCCCGCGGGTCATTGTCGGGATTCCAGAAATCAGAATCGCTTGCTTCTGTGCGCGGAACCTTGTTGCGAGACCATCGCTCCGCACTCTTCGCGTAAACAAGAATAAACTCGTGGTCCGCTGAAAGATGCTTTGCCGAGTTGTTTCGAGCATGAAGCCGCTGCCAAATAACCGTGGCGATGAAGTTTCGCCGACCAAAAACCTCGTCGAATAGTGCTTTGCAGTAGTGCCCCTCGTAATCGTCAATCGAGACAAAGATCGCGCCATCTTCCCGGAGAAACTCTTTCAGCAGCATCATCCGGGGGTACATCATGCACAGCCATTTGTCATGGCGGGACAGGTCTTCGGCCTCTGCCCCGACAACCCTGCCAAGCCACTTGCGAATCTCCGGGCTGTTGACGGCATCGTTGTAAACCCAGTTCTCGTTACCCGTGTTGTAGGGCGGGTCGATGTAGATGCACTTCACCCGGCCGGCGTAGTACGGCAACAGGGCCTTCAGCGCAAGCAGGTTGTCCCCCTGGACCAACAGGTTCCCGCTGCCCGGGTCGCCCACCGATAGCTTCCCGTCGCATTTCAGCAGGTGGAAGGGAACCTCCCGGTGGTGGTTCACAACCGCCTTCTTCCCAATCCAATCCAGCGTCGGCATGGCCGGCTCCCCGCAGGTTCAATCGAAGAAGCCCCCAGTTTATCCCGTCGCCGGGGGGTTGACCAGCCGCACGCAGACCGGTTCCCGATTCGCCGCCCACTTGGGGGCTTGCCCTGCCAGAAACTCCGGTTTCGGCGCCGACTACAGCCCCGCGTCGGGCGTCCGCCGGGCTTCCCATCGCGCCTGCGGCCTGCGGCGGAACAAGGCCCCCCGGAAGCGTGGGCGACTCGGCCCGTGCCTCACTCCGACGCCCGCCGCACAATCGCCAGAATGGCCTGCCGGTCGGCCAGTGTGAGGGAGGGCCAAGCTTCGGCCAGCAAGGCAAGGGCGGGATCGGAGGGCGCGGGGGTGGCCGCGGAATCGAGTGGGCCGGATTCTGGGCCACGGCCGGCCGAATCATCCGTTTTTCCCGAGGAAGACGCCCCCTTTTCGACTCCCCTAGGGGGTACTATATGCTTTTGTACAGTATCCGCTGACTTGCTACCGTTTCTTCCAACCCCGGCTTTTGCCGGGGTTTTTTCGTGTTTTGGGCAAACGGTGCCATTCTGAGTCACTTCATCACGCTCCCGATTTCGCTCCGAATCGCGTGAGAGTGCACCCAAATTCGCTCCCTCTTTGACGGCCTCCTCGAAGTGCTCGTCGAGGACCTGCAGGTAATGCTTGCCGGCGATGGATTCACTGTTCCCCAGCCATCGGCATACCACGTGAGAGGGGAATCGCTTCTCCAACTCCGTCTGCCGGCTGGCCCGCAGATTGTGGAAGAGCTTTGGCCATGGGTCCAGCGTTGCGAACTCGGCGGCCGACCCCCGTTCGTATCCTTTTCGCACCAAGTTCACGTGGTAGGCCCTGGTGTTCGGATGACAGCTCTGCCAGGTACTTCACCTCGCAGAATACCGTGGTGGGCGGATTCTCCCAGGAAATGACGGCGTCGACCTGAGTGTTTCCCTCATCCCAAGGCAATAGTCCACGCGGGTATCGCGGTTGGTTCACCCAAAGGTCGATGCTCAGCTTCTGGTAAACCTGCTGGCGGAATCTCTGAGCACTGAGGGCGGAATTCAGTGCCTGCGGCAACCACCACCGCGGATTGATGGCCCGGAGCACTTGGAACATCTCGCCCGTGATTTGGTCCTCCGACGTGGGCCGGACGATCAACGGGCAGCGGATGTCTCCCCGCCGGGCGTGATCGCACGCGCGACCGCCCTTGCCATTGAGTTCCACCAACATGCCTATGCCTCGCTCACGTCCCCGACGATGGCCGGACTCGAATGATTGCATCCCTGCCACTCTTTGCACGGCTTCCCTCATCGCCTGCTCGTCGACCATCTTTCCCCGGGCGATGTTCACAAACAGGGCCCCGGGCTGCATCCGCTCGAAGTGCCGCCGGCCCACCAGGTGGTGCGTCTCGGGCGTGTAGCCGCCGGCCAGCACGATCACCTCGCATTGCTCGAAGACCTCGTCGAGCGAGCGCTCCGCGACGCCCAACTCGCCGGCCTCCGCATCGCTCAGATGTCGCGAGCAGACGAAGAGCCGGTCGGTGAAGGGGCGGAGCAGCTCCAAGATGCCCCGGCCGATGAGCCCCAGCCCGATGATCCCCACGCTGCGTCCCCGCAGGATCCGCCCGCGCTCGAAACGGAACCGCGGCCGCGGGTCGTCGGAGCCCATGTAGTGATGGTAGTTATGGATGTGCATCAGCGCCGAGAGGATCAGCCCCAGCGTGGACTCGGCCATCGGGCGCGGGCGCGAGGCGCCGGTGTGGATCACCGTCAGCCCCCGCTCCACGGCGTAGCGGTCGTCGACATTCTGCCGCGTGCCGCCGCCCTTGAAGTAATCGCCGATGTTCTTGATCAGCCCGCCGAGCGCCAGGCCGATGCCGGCCATCAGGGCCGTGTAGATGCCGATGGCGACGTAGTCGAGGGTTTGCAGCGTGCCCATCGCGGTGCCCGGGCCGGTGTCCCTTACGTGGCTGACATCTACGACGATAAGGTTCACGGCAGTATACCAGCGGCCCTCGTGGGTCGCCACGGCCCACCGCAGCCGACTCTCCGGGGAGAATTCTTGGAGCGCAGCTTCGCTCACCGCGGTTTTGAGGGTTACGGCCGAAGGGAGGGAGCCAAGAGCGCGCCGGGCCGGCATGAGGCTCGCAAAGCACCGCCACGGCCGCTACAATCTCGGGAAGCGGCGAGCGGCCGCGGCGAAGAGCCAAGTTCCCGTTGATCGAGCATTTCCCAGCGTGCGTCTGGGGCGACCTTGGGTCGGCGTACGCGGCAAATGGAGGAGCATCCCATGCAGACAAGTGATCCTTTTCGTGCGGCGTCCGTCTCACTGCGGATGGTCACGGTTCTTGGCGTCTTGCTGGCGACGACGGCCCCGGCCGCGTTGGCCGGCCCGGCGGATGAGGCGGCCCAGATCGCTTCTTTGGCCGGCTTCCACGGCGGCCTGGCCGTCCACGTCGGCTGCGGCGACGGGCAGCTCACGGCGGCCCTGCGCCTGGCGGACAACTGTGTGGTTCAGGGGCTGGAGGCCGATGCGGAGCGTGTTGAGGCGGCCCGGGCGGCCATCCGTGCGCGCGGGGTGTACGGCCCGGTGTCCGTCGTGCACTTCAGCGGGAAGAAGCTGCCCTACGTCGACAACCTGGCGACGCTCGTCGTCTGCGAGGACGCCGACGCGGTTCCCGCCGGGGAGCTCATGCGGGTGGTCCGACCCTTCGGCGCCGTGGCGGTCAAGCGGGACGGCAACTGGACAGCGACCGTCAAGCCGCCGCAAGAGAGCACCGACCAGTGGGAACAGCACTTCCACGGCGCGGACAACAACGCGGTGGCCCGGGACACCGTCGTCGGCCCGCCCCGGCGGTATCAATGGCTGGGCGAGCCGGAGTGGCAGCGGTCGCACCTGGCGATGCCGTCGATCAACAGCATGATCTCGGCCGGCGGCCGCCTGTTCACCGTCGAGGACCTTGCGTCGGCCGAGCACCCGGCCCTGCCGGGCAAGCAGGCGCTCGTGGCCCGGGACGCCTACAACGGGGTCGTCCTCTGGCGGGTCATGTTCCGCGACTGGTTCCCGATCTACATCCGCAACAAGGAGATGCCGGTGCAAATCCAGCGGCGGGCCGCCGCCGTGGGCGACGTCGTCTATTGCACGCCCGGCTACACGGCGCCGATCACCGTGTTCGACGCGGCAACCGGCAAGGTCCTCAAGAAGCACGCCGGGACCGCGGGCACGATGGAGTTCGTGTACGACCGGGGGGTCCTGTTCGTCGTCACCGGCGACCAGTTCGACATCTCCCCGGCACTCATCCAGGACGAACGCGGCGCGCTCAAGACGAGCAGGTTCCCGCGCGAGGCGTACGGGCCGATCATCAACCAGCCAATCGATCCCAAGAACGACGTCCTGGCCGTCGACGCCGATTCGGGCGAGGAGCTTTGGAGAATCTCCGGAGCCGACACGAGAGGCTATGAAGGGGCGACGCTCGGAGTGAGCGCCGACCGCGTGGTCTTCGCCACCGCAGCGGAGCTCGTCTGCCTGGACCGCACGAGCGGCAAGACGCTCTGGCGGGTGCCCGCCCCCATCGTGCTGAAAGGACCGCCGGGCATCGCGGTCTCGCTGGTGCTCTCGGATCGCGCCGCTTATCTCGCCGATTCCGAGCGGCTGAGGGCGTTTCGGCTGGCCGACGGCCAGGCGCTTTGGGAGACGCCCGCCACAATCAATCATCACAAGCCGCCGGACGTGTTTCTGGCGAACGGCCTCGTCTGGGCGCAGGCTTATAGCGGTTCGACCGGACGGCCGGCGCCGGAACTGGGACTTACCCGCATGGGCGTCAGCGGCTTCGATCCCGACACGGGCAAGCTGGTCAAGAAGATCGATCAGACCATGCTCGGCCCCATGGGCCATGACCGGTGCTACCGCAACCGGATCACCACGCGGTATTACATCAACTCGGTGACCGGCGGAAGCGACTTCCTCGACTTGGACTCCCTGTCGGAGTGCCCCAATCCGTGGATCCGCAGCACCTGCGGCATCGGTCCGCTCCCGGCCGGCGGCCTGTACTACGCCGGGCCGCCGTCCTGCGCGTGCTGTAACAGCGTCATGCTCAACGGGCTCAACGCGATGGCCACCGAGCCGGGCCTCGCCAAGCCGGACCAGCCGATCCGCGTCGACGCGAAAGCTTCGCTCGAAAAAGGACCCGCCTATGGCGATGAAATCCGAAATCCGAAATCCGAAATCCGAAACGACGATTGGCCCACCTACCGCCACGACAACGCCCGGACCGGTGCGACGAAGAGTAAGGTCCCGGCCGTGCTAGTCAAACGGTGGGAGACGAAGCTCGGCGCCCGCGCCAGCGCCCCGGTCATCGCCGCCGGCATGGTGTTCGCGGCGGACGTCGACGGCCACGCCGTCTGTGCTATGAATACGGCGGACGGGGAGGTCCTCTGGCGGTTCACGGCCGAGGGACGCGTCGATTCGCCCCCGACGTATTACCAGGGCCTCCTCCTCTTCGGCTCCCGCGACGGATCGGTCTATTGCCTCCGCGCCGCCGACGGGGCGCTCGTCTGGCGGTTCCTCCCGCTTGAGCGGCGGACGATCTGCGCCTACGGGCAGCCGGAATCGGCGTGGCCGATTTGCGGCAGCATCCTCATCCGGGACGGACTGGCGTATTTCGCCGCCGGGAGAAACTCCTTCATCGACGGCGGCATCTTCCTGTACGCGATCGACCCGCGCACTGGCAAGGTCGTCCATCAGAAACGCATGTACGGCCCCTACTGCGAAAACGGCTTCCCCGTCGAGAACCGGGAGGTCGTCAAGGGAATGAGCATCGAGGGATTCAAAGGGGACATCTTTATCGCCGACGGCAAGCTGCTCTACCTCCGGCATCAAGCATTCACACCCGACCTCTCGCCGGTCAAGCTCCACGACGTCAAGCAGCCGCACCTAATTCCCTCGCACGGCTTCCTCGAAGCGATCCCGCAGCACCGCTCCTTCTGGACCATCGACACCATGCTGCACTACGACATTCCCACGGGCCAGGGCGGCATCCACGGCGACATCCTCGTGATCGACGGCTCGCGCTTCTTCGAGGTTCGGGGTTACACTCCCGGGCGGACCGCGTGGTTCGATCCCCGGACCAACGGCTACACGATCTTCGCGGGAACGTACGGTGGGCCGCCGAAGCCTCCCGCGGGCGCGGCGGCAGCGAGCCCCGGCGGGAGGGTTGCCGGACCCGGTGTTGCGAGACCGGGGGCTGCCAGGCCGGGGGTTCCAAGATCGGGAGTGGCCAGACCCGCAGGTGCCAGACCAGCGAGTGCCAGGCCGGGAGTTGCCGGGCAGGGCAGGCCTAAGCGACCGCGGGCCAGAAACCGGGGCCCGTCCAACGTCGCCCCCTCGACGAAACTCTGGACCAGCTCCATCCCGCTTACGGGCAAGGCGATCGCCCTGGCCGACGACGTCCTGTTCGTCGCCGGGACCCCGGTCGCCTTCCCCGAAGACGATCTGGCCGCGGCGTACGAGGGTCGCATGGGCGGCGTCCTGTGGGCGGCCTCCGCATCGACCGGCGAGAAGCTGGCCCAGTACACGCTCGACGCCCCGCCGACATGGGACAGTCTCGCCGCCGCCGACGGCCTGCTGTTCCTTACGCTGGCCGACGGCCGCGTGGTGTGCATGGGGCCCCAGCCGGGCCCTTGAGGCGTTGCTCGGTCAGCGGTCTGGCTGTCGCTTGCTTCGCCGAACAACTCGACTGCCCGCGTCTGCTTCGGTTCGGCCGGGTTCGCGATTTCGAGCTGCAGGACGGTCTGGCCCTTCGCACCGCTCCTTGATTGGGGCAGATTCATCTCGCCCCAGCCGGGGCCCGCCCCAAGTGCCGCCCCGGTCGGACGACGCGATGTGCCGGGCGGCTCACTCGTAAATCGCCAAGATGTTCTCCACCGGCGTATCCGGCGTGATCTCGTGCGACGGGCCCAAGAGCAGGCCGCCCTGGTCGGCGAAGAGGGCCTTGGCCTCGGCCACGGCGGCGCGCACGTCGGTCGGGGTGCCGTGGGGCAGCAGACGCTGCACGTCGATGCCCCCGTGCCAGCAGACGCTCTTGCCGTAACGCCGCTTGAGCGTCCTTAGGTCCATCTCCCGGGCCGAAGTCTGCACGGGGTCCAAGACGTCGACGCCGAGGTCCAGCAGCGTCGGGATGATCGGATGGAAGCTGCCGCAGCAGTGGTAGAAAACCGTCAAGCCGTACCGTTTCGCGTCCGCATAAAGCGCGGCGTACCAGGGCTTCAGGTACCGCTGCCACTGGGCGGGACTCATCATCAAGCCCTGCTGCATGGCCACGTCGTCCCAGAGCACGTAGTGGTCCAGGCGCGGGCCGACCTGCTCGAGGGCCCGGCGGTTGAACTCCACGGCGAACTCGCCCACCTTGTGGATCACCGCCTCGGCCAGGGCCGGCTCGCCCGCCATGTCCATCAGCAGACGGTCCATGCCGCGGAGCCGGGCGGCCAGCATGTAGACGTGGTTCAGGCGGCCCGTGCTCCACAGGGCCCGCTCGGGGCCGTCCTCGGGCACGGCCATGCCGGCGAAGTCGAAGTCCTCCAGACGCGGCGAAGGGTACTGCTCGATCTCGCGCACCGAGGTGAACGAGGCCATGGGGTGGTCGACCCAATCGACATAGGTGTGGGTCGCCGTCGAGATCGGGCGCGGGAAGAGCCCCCAGACGAAGTCCAGGTGAAACAGGCTTTGCGAGGTGTCGGCCGGCCCCACGTACTTGGGCGAGACCCGCGTGTTGCGCCCCATCGACGACCCGCCCGAAAACAAGTCGGCCCCCAGACGCTCGGCGAGCTGCTCCCAGCACTCGTCGACCGGCCCCAGGCCGAAATGGGCGCAGAGCTTCGCGTCGGTCTCGGGCAGGCCGCGATACATCAGCGGAACCCGGTCGGCCGCCTGGTGGTCGATCGCCGCCAGGACGCGCGCGCGGGAGGACTGCGGGGACATGGTCGGGCTCCTCGCCGTGTGGGATCGTTGTCGAGATTGGAGCGGAACGGTCTTGAGAGGTCAACCCTTGCCGAGTTGAGGCTTGCGCCTTACGATGGGCGGCACCAGAAGAAGGTGAAAGCGGGGCGAAGGGAGAACGTCGTGAAGCAGGTCGCCGAGATCGAGTTCGTCTCCTACGACGAGTCGGTCGCCGAGGTGCTCGATGCCCTGGGCGCGGCGGAAGTGCTGCCCCGGCAGGGGGCGGTGATAGTCAAGCCGAACCTGGTCAATGCCTCGCCCTTTCCCGTGACCACCCCGCCGCAGTGCGTCGAGGCCGTGATCCGCTACGTGCGGGGCTGTTCCGACGCCGCGATCGTGGTCGCCGAGGGCTGTGGCGACGCCGGGCTCGAAACGCCCGAGGTCTTCGACCGCCTGGGCTACGCCGAGCTGGCCCGGCGCGAAGCCGTCGAGCTGGTCGACCTGAACCACGCACCGCTCCGGAAGCTCGAGAACCCTGCCTGCACGGTGTTCCCGGAGATGTATCTGCCTGAGATAGCATTTACGCACTACCTGATCTCGATTCCCGTGCTCAAGGCCCATTCGTACTCGCAGATCACCGGGACGCTCAAAAACATGATGGGCCTGGCCCCGCCGAAACATTACTCGGGCCGGGGCGGCTCGTGGAAGAAAGCGGTCTTCCACCAGCGCATGCACCGGTCGATCGCGGAGCTGAACACCTATCGCAGGCCCGATCTGTCCCTTCTGGACGCCACGGTCGGCCTGGCCGATTACCACCTGGGCGGCCCGCATTGCGACCCGCCCGTGGGCAAGCTCATCGCCGGCTTCGACCCCGTGCAGGTCGACCGGCGAGGCGCCGAGCTGTTGGGGCTGGACTGGCGGAAGATAGGACACCTCCGTCAGTGCTGGACGTGACGGGCGTGTCGCGGCGGGTGCGGCGGGTGCGGTCGGTGCGGTGCGTGCGGCGGGCGCGGCCAGATCGTGCGGCTCTCGCCG
>Ga0180437_10002084_pt1 | contig 32778 bp, 67 predicted proteins | sample SS_ome_4_FD_132410 | JGI IMG/M metagenome (GOLD analysis project Ga0180437, IMG submission 132410) | Hypersaline lake sediment archaeal communities from the Salton Sea, California, USA - SS_3_D_1 metaG | ecosystem: Environmental > Aquatic > Non-marine Saline and Alkaline > Hypersaline >... | reverse complement strand
CCGGTGTCACCTACATCCAGTGAGGTAAGCAATGCGTGCCCGTAAGTGCGTCGTCTGTGGAGAAGAGGGAGCCCTACGGCACAGGTTCCCCCACGGTTCCGTCTGGGTATGCAACTTTCGATGCCGGGACATACTCATTGCCGAACTCCAGGGAGGTTATACGATAGCCTCCGTCAGTCTGGATGAACTGAAGGAGCGCGAGCTGATCGATTACGAGACACAGCTCGAACCAGTAGCTGAACGGGACATGGCTGAGAATATCCGGTATGCCTTCTGGAAGGACGACCTCGCTGTTCACAGTTACAAAGAAAGCCTGGATGCCGGTGTGAAGTACATCGAGGAGTTCAGGGTCAAAACCTGTCCCAGGGAACGACTCCCCGAACTTATCGGTGACCTCAAGTACGACGAGAATATCAGGCTCCTCGAAAGCAGACTCAGAGGAGGTGAGTAATGAGCCATCAGATCACTATCATCAAAGCTCGTGGTAATGACCCCGAAGATACCAAGAACGAGGTAGAAGCCATCGTTGAGGAGTCCATCCATGATGGCTCTATCTGGGGTAGTTTAACCTTCGTGGAACTTATCACGGAGGATAAATTCAAGGAGTATGGTATCACGTCCCTTCAGCAACTCGAAGAGAGGGCTCCGAAAGAGGATGACGTGAATTATCTCATCAACAGTGCCGTCACCCAGATCCTCCCGAGCCTGGCCGAGAACTTCCTTCCCAATGAGGAGATCCCCACCCAGTTGACCAGGGACGGGCTCAAAACGACTCTGGAGAAGATACTTACTCAGCCCGGTCGCTCAGTAAGCCTGCCGGTGAACTTCGACGAGTTCGTCGAGTCCATCAAGACGGTCCTCCTCAGTCTGGCCCAGTCTGGAATGGGCACATACTATCTCAAGAAGACGGCCCGCCTGGTGCAGGCACTCCAGGACCAGGACACACAGACCTATCTGGGATGTATGGATGTTCACTACGTGGACATCACGCATGAAACCAAGGGAGAGAACGTCTACTACTTTGGTGCGAGTCGATACTATTAAAAGAGGGATACAGAATGGCACGGAAAATAACATGGCAGAAGCCACCCGATGTCTCTGCACTCTCCAACATCTACTTCTATCCGAACCGGCCCACCCTCGTGCCTCCGGACCCCAAGAATCCTCTCAATCCCTCCTCCGAGTACATCGACAGCCTGGAGAGGTCCGGTAAGTACGTAGCCGAGAGGAAATGGAACGGGGACAACGTGCTCATCAACACGAGCACACTCATCGTCATGAACCGGCACAAGGCCCGGATGAAATACATCCCGAGCGATGAAATGACGGAGGAGTTCAGCAAGTGGCCCCGGAACACAGTCGTCAACGGTGAACTACTCCACAACAAGACCGTCCACATCAAGAACACTCTTATCGTTCACTGTATCATGGTCTGGAAAGGACTCCCCCTCTTCGGGAAAACCTGGGGTGACTCCCGTAAACTCCTGGAGACCTGTCCGGATGGAAAGCATGTGAAGATATCCGAAATCTTCCGGCACGGGTTCTGGGGTCTCTTCCAGGAAGCCGATGGCAAAACCGTGGAAGGTCTCGTTCTCAAAGACCCCTCCGGCCTTCTGGTGTTCTCCACAACACCTATCCCGGATGTCTCCTGGATGCTCAAGATACGAAAGCCCAGCAAGAAGTACTCTTTCTAGGGAAAAGAATGGACTTTGCAGAGTATTCAAAACTTGACGCAGTTTTTCGGCAAGCGATGGACACTTATGCCGAAGCGCTGCAAAATTGGGGCGGGAAAGACCGGGAAGACGGTGGCTATGCACTGGCGCACAAGTACCTTAACGCCATGAAGGAAAAAGCCGAGCAAGATAATACTTTCCGTGAGCTTGCAGGCTCCTATCTAAGAGGGGAAGGAAAGACCTTACTGCTCAAGGATGTGTTGTGGGAAGTTCAAATCTATATGGAAGACAAGGTATTGAACCAGCATAATGGCCTTGCCTATATAGATTCTGTAAGCTACCACTACGACAGGGAAAGAAGAACTTGCTGCGACATAATCCTTAACGTTGGATACCGAAGAATATTATGGGACACCGAAAGCATCCTTTCTAAGGAGAAAACAAGATGACGCAGTGGCGTATCAGTAACCGAAACAGTGGTCAGGACCTCGGAGTATACGAGGGCCAGACGGCAGATGATGCGTGGCGGGCATGCGCTCGTGACGCCGGAGAGCCGGACGCCGTACGCAGTGAAGACATCGTAATCATAAACTACTCCCGCAAAGACCCGGACGCGAAGATAACCTGTCACCGCTGCGGTGCCAACCTCAACCTCTGTCAGTCCGTCTCCAGACTCTATGTCTCCAAGGATGAGGAGCATGAGGACTCCCGCTGTCTGGGGCACTACGACCATAAGACGGGTGACTTCGAGCCGGACACCAAACCGAGTGTCCCGCTTGAGCATCACGACCTGCTCGATAACTCGGACGAGTGCAACCAATGCGGTGCTGTCGTCGGATAGGAGATAAAGAGATGAATGCCCCCAAGACCCTGGACCAGATCGAACGTAAGGTAACCATCACCTATCGCTGGTGGAACGATAATGGAGTGAAACCCGAACACGTTGAGGCTCTTGAGGAGTCCGCGTGGACACGGATAGTCGAGATGGCAAAAGAGGGATACACATCCGGAGAGCTTAACGATAACATCCACATGACGGATGATGACCCGGAAGATGGCGTGGAGTATACCGGATGGTGGGAACTATCAACTTCGGTGGAGTAAGAAACATGAAGAAATGCTTCTATCTGCTAGACGGTATCGGTAAAGCGAAGTATACCGTGAACTTCCACGATGGTCATAGCAAACACAAAGACGGCAGCGACTTCTTCGACATGAAGATATTCAGAAACAAGAGGATACGGGACCAGTTTATCCGGAACCTTGTACGCGACGGGTATAAAGAAGCGTATCCGTTTATTATGATGAAAGGATAAGCTATGAGGAACATCGAGAAATCCCTGGTGGAAGAAAACAAGGAGCGCCTGAACAGGTCTCGTGCGGCTCTGCGCCTACTGGGCCGACGGATCGTCGGGGTCCGCTACATGACCGAGGAAGAGCGGAACAATGGTGGGTGGGGCCGAAGGTCCATCATCCTTACCTTGGATGACGGAACCATCATCTTCCCGATGGCAGATGACGAATGCAACGACGCTGGGGTCCTGTCCGGCCAGTCCTGGTCCGGTGAACCCTTTCTCATCCCCGTAATCTGAGGAGACACTCCATGAGCACCCATGAGTCCCGAGTCGCAGTAACCATCAAGCTGGTGGTGAACATCGAAACCGAGTCCCATCCCGGTGACATCCCCGATGATCTGTTCAAGGACATTCTTACGGACAATGTGGCAGACACCCTGGCCCAGTACGATGATGGGGATGTAAAGGCCGCCATCAAGTCCTTCAAGGTCATCGAAACCGAGATGCGTGAATGACCCCTGAGATATATGTCCCGGCAGTAATGCTATCTCTGGTAGCGATGCTTTTCGGGGTCGCCAAGGTCATCGACTTCTTCGTAAAGGAAAAAGAAGTGAAATACGAAATCGAAAAAACCCTCGTGGTGTCCACGGCTCATATGAGCCCGACCGACATGGAACACCTCAGCGATGAGGACCACTGCCACTTCGCCACCGTCAGCACTGGCTATCTCCTTGTCTACCTGGGGGAGAAGGGAAGTGAGAACGACAAGCTGAAAGGATTGGAGAATCCCGAAAGCTTCGGGAAGATTATCAAGACGGCACGCAGGCTGGGATGTACCTGGGTCAAACTCGATCAGGATGGCCCCCAGTACGAAGAGTTCGATACCTACGACTGGTAACTCCATGTCCTACACGGGCCACTCCTTCGGTGTGTGACCTTCGGCTATACTGACCCCGGAAGCCATAAAGGAGCAAGGCAATGAGTGAAGGATGGATAATCATCAGAAGCGGCCTGCGAGGCCAGTGCATCCAGCGTGACGGCGAGGAAGACACCTTCCAGACTGACTTCGATGCCCAGCAGCATGCCCTGGAGCACCACCTGGCCGAGTTGCCGGATAACGTCAGACTCTATGACGAGAATGATAACTTCATCGGCAATGTCTTCAGATATAAGAAAGGAAAGTCCAATGGTTAAGTGCGAATTCACAAGCGAATGGGATGACGGGTCCGTAGTGACCACCTACTGCGAATACAACCACGAAACCGGGTTCGTAGACCCCGATGTGTCCAATACACTCCCCGAGGGCTCCCTGGTCAGGGAATACATCACCCTGAACTCCGGAGAGGAATTGGAAGTGTGTCCCAACTGTCACTCCTATGTTCTCAACAAGGATGGTGAGTGCTTAGGGGCGGACCCCGACTGCACAAGAATGGATGGGGAGTAACGAGACCGGTAACCGGAGACCGGTAACCGTTCCTCGTGGAAGAAATCCAGTAACTCAACGTCTTATATTTTAAACCTCACAAAAGGAGCGTCACAATGAACGCCTTCGACCGCATCGCCACAAAGTCGGCCGACAAGAAGTCCTCTACCGGTACCAAGAAGCAGGCCTCCACCACGGAGACCGTCCAGAAGACCGTCGATGAACTCATCGCCAACAAGGCCCAGATGGCCAAGCTCAAGCAGGCCATCGCGGACAACGAGTCCGTCATCATCGGACACGTCATGCCCCAGTACGAGAACCTGGCCCGGCACGGCGAGTTCACGAAGAGTCTGGAGGTCGTGGGCAAGAAGGGGCGTATCCTCTTCGTCACCGCCGACTCCTTCAGCGTCCCCCAGGACGAGGACTCCCTGAACGCCCTCCAGGAACTCCTCGGAGACCTCTTCGACTCTTTCTTCGAGAAGAAGCGGGCCATCTCCTTCAAGGAGACCGCCCTCAAGGACGAGAAGATCCTCAACAAGGTGGCCAACGCCTGCACCAAGGCCGGTCTCAACATCGCGGACATCTTCGATGTCGGTGATAAGGTCGTCGCCAAGGACGACCTGGACCGCAAGCAGTTCGAGGTGTCCGAGGAGAAGTTCCAGACCTTCAAGGCCCTGGTCCACCAGAAGAAGCCCGCTCTCAAGTAACTCCCTAGGGGGTCTCCCTCACCGGAGGGGGACCCTCATTCCATCTGGAGAAATCCATGAACTATCAGAAAATCATTCCGTTCATCAGGGAAGAAACCGGGGTAGGTCTCACGACACTGGCTATCGTGAGGATAGCAACCACCCATAACATCTCCACCAAGAGGGCCTTTGAGAAACTCCAGAAGGCCATCACCAACTGGGTGCGTACCACCCGCTCCGGAGAAGAGTGCTGGAAAGAATCCGATGGAGACCTCAACATCGGTGACCTGGCCCTGTACGAACAGCAGTTCAAGAAGGACATGGCCCTTAAGAGGTTCGGGATCGAAGAGTTCGAGATTATCTATTGCGGGGAAACCTCCGAAGGCTCTTTCCCCTTCGACACTCACCTGGTAACGAAAGAGGAGTAACATGAAAATCAGTTACAACCGCCGAGAACTGGCTACCATCCTGGCAGCACTCAGACTCTTTCAGAAACAACATCCCGACACCGAACATTTTGAGGATGTCGAACCTCTCAATGATGACGAGATAGACTCCCTCTGTGAACGGCTCAACTCGAACGAAGACCTCTAAAGGAGTAATACCCATGCCACTCGTATGGAGAGCACCCCAAGCGTTTCTGACCCACAAAGGTATCACCATCTATCACGCCTACGATGGCGGTGATGGTAACGACCAGCTCGAATACTGGTACAACACCGACCCCACCGAGAACGACGACACCTTCGAGTTCGATATCCGAGAACTGGAAGAGTACGACAGCAAGCTGTCCCACCAGAATGTCCTGAAAGCTGCCATCGACAACGACCACATCGCCGTCCCCGAAGACGGTGACGTGCCCTCCAACGAGGACACCGAACCCTACCAGGAAGTCCTGGAGGAAATCTGCAACACCTTCGAGACCGAAGGCTGTGCCGACTGTGGCACCGTCTCCATCGACACCATCAACAAAGCCCGGACCCTGCTGGGCTGGACACCCTTGGAAGGATGAACCCATGCTCACATACAGAGACCTTAAAGACCTGCTCGACAAGCACCCCGAACACCTGGACGAGCACATCTCCATATGGGATCCTTCCGCTGATGAATGCGTTGGGGTCTACAATGCCTACTTCAATAACGAAGAGGACTCCCCGACAGCAGACATACTCGATAAGGGTCATCTCGTCCTGATACTTAATACAGAAAAAATTCGATAAGGGGTCACCTCAATACAGAAAAATAGGAGAGTCGATCATGAGCAACCGCGTCCATCTCAATGCCGTGAAAATCGAGTATCTCAATGGCTCCGTGACCTACGGCTACACCATCTCGGACGATAACGAGATGACCTTCGAGAACAATGCCGAGGCCATGATCCAGGACGACATGGAACTCCTGAAGTATGCCAGGGAAACCGCTGACTCCACCACGGAGGGAATACTGGACTTCGTGCAGGAGAACCAGAAAGGTATCCTCATCAACGACTCCTGGTACGACTGGGACGATATCAAAGAGGCCTGGAAATGAACACCTACATCAACGTCCTCGAAGTCCGTCAACTGGCCCGAAGTCGCCTAACAACATCCAAACACTGGGGTTAGGTTGACTTTCGTTGCCTCTTGATATATATTACTGTCTGTCTTGGGCCAACCCCCTGAGACTCATGATTGAATGTTGCTGCTGAAAGAGCCCCCACCTGCAAAAAGTGGGGGCTTTTTCTTTGGAGGTATCCCACCCATGAATCCCGACTACTGCACCCCACAAAATGCGAGCAGGCAACCACAGGCAGCCAACAGTCTGGTCAGTCTGGAAGACAGCGGCTGCCTGAACCAGGCAGCCTCCGACTCCACCAACATGGACATGCTCGAAAAAGGACTGGTCCAGCCGGAAGACCTGTAATAAAAAAGGGACCGGGATGCCCAAGAAACATCCCAGTCCCCCCACCATCCACCCCAGGCCGAAAAAAGGGAAGAGGCCATGAACACCTCTTCCCCCCGTGACACTCACCACCCTCCGTATCACGGATCCCCAACTAAGAGGGAAGCTCATGCACATCCATAATATACCTTCCACAAAGGTAACGCGCCATGGAAAAATCATGTCCGTGCGGATCAAATAAACCTCGCAGGCCCCTTCTCGATTCCCGTGGAGTCTTCTACTCCTATATCTGTGACGACTGCGAAGAAGAAAAACGCAACAAATACCGCCAAGAGATATTCGACAAGGTGATGGACCAGATAACGAAGGCCTTCACACCAATAGAGGAGTAAAACCTATGTGTAACTATCGCCCACTTCAGCTCCTGTCCAAGAATACCAAGACCGGATACTCCATAGACCTCCCCCTCCAGGGACACTGTCGTCCCACCAAGAACTGCTCGAAAGATTGCTACGCCAGGTTCGGACACCAGGCCCGGCCCATGGCCAAGCTCAAACACCTCTGGCTCTCCCAGTACCTGGCCGGTAACGACCAGACTGAACTCATCCGGGAGTGCATGGCCCACACCTCCGTACGACTGTGTGGCTCCGGTGACCTCCTCCCCGAACACCTCCCGGCCATCCTCCGGCTGGCAACGGCCTGCCCCCAGACCCAGTTCTGGGGCATGACTCGCAAGCCCGAGATAGCCAAAGCCCTTAACGACAAGCTCCCCAACCTCCACCTCCTCCTCTCCGTGGACGGGAGCTCCCCGGCGTCAGTCTGGAAGTACAAAGGTGCCATGTGTTACGGGCCCCGCCACGCCGAGGACGTTGTCCCCGAAGACGACCGGATAAAGGTAGTGTTCCCACGACACTTCGGCGGAAAGGTCATCAAGGGCATCCCCCGTCATCCCAAGGACTGTGCCGGTACCTGGCACGAGAACGACGGGTGTGTCACCTGCGGAAGGTGCTGGACCTGGTAAAAAAAGAAGCTGGAGCCCAATACGGCAAGGTATACGGGCTCCAGCCCCATCACCGTCTTTCCACAGGGGATGTGGATAAGATACCCCTAATATAATTCCGGAGGACTCATGGAGAACGCAAAAAGATACAGAGACCTTTGGAAGATGCTGAAGTCCGGTAAAGCCATCATCAACGGAGAAATATCCCAGAAGTTTTCCGATCTCAAAGCAGTAGAGAATGAATTCAGGGTATCTGCCCCCAAGTGCCCCCCTGAACGCGAATGCAATAAGTGCGGAAATAAAGACCTCTGCTGGGAGAACTCTTGAGAAGAATCCTGTGGGGAACATCATGACCATCGATGAAGCCATCAAAACCGCCAAGGCCCAGTGTAAGAACCAGGCCGCTCAGATATACCTGAACCATATGCCCGAAGCAATCGAGGAATACGGATCAGAAGGATTCCGAACCCAACTCCTCTACGCCCTTACTAACATGAGATACTGGCGAGGTGAAACCGCCAGACAGGTCAAAGACACCATCAAGACCTATCTTAAGGAGAACAAGGTATGACCAGACTCCTCACCCTCTACCTGGTCCTGGTCCCCCTCGCCCTCCCAGTACTGGCCGACAGTCTGGAGGACTATCGTATCATCCTCAAACTCAGTCTGGCCCTGGGCCTGGTCATAGGAGCCCCCATCATCATCGTCCTGGCTATCGTGCTGCCCATCAAGGCAGCCATAGCATCAGCGAGAAAGGCCAGGGAAATGATAGAGGCCGCCAAGAACGACCGGACCTACAAGCCCATATCCAAGGATGAGAAGTGGGATGTTTTTGAACAATCTCAAAAGGAGTGACCTAAACCATGAACGACCCCACGGAAAACATTCGTCGTAAGATGGTCCAGGAGATCAACAGTAATCCCAATGACCGGGAGAAACTGGAACAGAAGCACGGTCAAGTCTGGGACACCCAGGAACTGACCCGTGACTTCAACGTGAAAGGATTCATGGCCCCCTTCGTGATAGTCCAACGGAAGTCGGACGGGGCCACCGGAAGCATGATGTTCCAGCACTACCCCCGATACTACTTCAACTTCGAGAAGGAATAAAACATGCCAACCATGAGATGCTCGGAAGGGCATATGATGCAAATCTGCAGAAGTTGCGGTAAAGTCTTCTGCCGATGTGAGGTGGACTCCTCAACATGGTCCCATTACAATGGTATGCCTCCCTGCCCCGAATGCGGAAGCAAGGATACAAACCTCGCCGATGAGAGCAATACCTCAATGAAACTCAGAATAGGAACAGCACACACCTAGCCGGGCGCACTGGAGGTCTGTGATGGGTAATACTTTTGAGGTCTATTCATACATTCCGACACCGGGCGGAGTTCCGGGGCAGGATTACGAGTACAAGCTGGTGTACGCTGGCGAGAAGTTCGAGGATGCCATGCGCATACTGTGCAATGAAAAAGCAACCGGTGTCGGGTGCTGCAAGTTGGAGTGGCGTTAACCCGTTCGCCCTAAGAGCTACCGCAGTCGTGTCTGGCAGGGTCGGGCGCATACACAGGTTGCCCCCGGCCCGAATCGAAGCAAGTTACGTGCAGAAACATATAGCGGCGTCGCTATTGCCATGGCCCAGCAGTGGGGCGCACTCGAAAATGCGGTGGGCTTGACATACAGCAACCAACAAACAAATGGCGGCGCTATCGCTAAATGGTGAAGCACCACTTCGCCATTTGTCAACGTTAGGCCGCGCAGGAGAAAAACAAAATGAAAAATAAAATTTCGTGGTATCAAGAGTGTTTAAAAAACTCAACGGATTCAGTCAACCGAGATTTAGAGTGTATCTTATCAAGGTTTGCTTTGATTATGAGAAATAAATTCGACAATGATTTTCGCAAAGTTCAAATTGATGAAGCAATTCGCCAGGGTAAAGATGGTTTTGATTCAGATAAATTCATGAAGAATGCGCGGCTGAAAGCTAAGGAAGAGGCCGAACAGCGTATAACAGCTCAAGTATGCCAGCTCAAGGCAGCCAGCATACATTGAGGCGGTTGCTATTATGCAATGTAAAGATTGCGCTTTTTGGGTCAGGCTAGGGAGCGGCGATCCGATATCGTGGTGCGATCCCGATACTGACGATGAGGTATGCCGATATAGGCCCGGTGCCATGAAGCGCGGTTTACAACAACCGTATGGCGTTCTCTTCGCACATGCTCAAAGCAGCACGTCGCCATACTATCCCGTATAAACAAGGACTCACAAAGAGTCTTACAGGAAGGAGGTGAGTAACCATGGCCAGAAAAATCAGCTGGATACCGTCCCGCTACGCCAACCGGAAGTTCCGTAGCAAGTCCGACAAGGTCCGCTTCGTCGTGAAGCGTCGCCCGAAGCTCAGCCAGACCGAAGTCGCCCGCATCTGCAAGGTGACCCCGGCATGCGTCTGCCAGGTCGTCGCCAAGATGTGACCTCGGAAAAAAGAGTGTAAGGAAGGGGACCGCTCTAAGGCCCCCTCCTTACCTCTCCCTGAACTTTCCCCATGTTTTCTTGTATAATACTAAGTAACCCTAACCAGGAGTACTTAGTATGATAAACCTGCGCGTCCCAGAGGAACTCAACAAGAAACGAAAAGCCCTCAACCTCACCTGGAGACAGGTCATCGAAGCCGGTCTCGAAACCAACCCCAAAGACCTGGCCAAGATAAAATTACGCATCAAAACCGCCGCCAAGGCCATGAAGGAAGCCTATGAAGAACTGAAACAATTCCAAGACTTTATCAAATAACACCGACAAAACCGTGGAAAAGGAGGAATAACCTTATGGGTATCCAACAACTCGCAGCGTCCAAAGGGAACCTCTATCACGTTCCCTACCAGAACCTTTCGGTAGACCCCAACTTCAATGTACGGGAAGACTACGGGGACATCGAGGAACTCGCCAGGTCCCTGGCCGAAGTCGGCCAGAAAGTCCCCTGCAAAGTCCGCCTCTCCGATGACGGCCAGAACCTCATCGTCGTCGATGGACACCGCCGCCTCAAGGCCATCTCCATCGCCAACGATAAGTATGGGGCCTCCATCGATGTCGTCGCCTGCATCAACGAGGAAAAGGGAACCAACGAAGAGGACCGTATCATCGACCTCTTCACCCTCAACTCCGGTAAGCCCCTCACCCTCCTCGAACAGGCCAAGGCCGTCAAACGACTCCTGGACTACCACTGGAAACCCAGCGACATCGCCAAGAAGATCGGAAAGCCCGCTACCTTCATCTCGTCCCTGCTGGCCATCAACGGCTCCTCCCATGAACTCAGGGACGCCGTCCAGAAAGGCATCGTCTCCGCCACCGCCGCCATCAAACTCGCGGCCCGGCCCGTCTCCGAACAGAAACACATCCTCACCGCCTTCAACACCATCGAGAACGGTAAGAAGGCCAAGCTGAAGGTCAAGGACGTGGAAACCAAGACCAAGGGCATGCCCAACTCGGTTACCACCGCCAAGATCAAGAAACTCATCAGCACCGTGGATGATAAGGTCAAGGCCAAGGACGAGTCCAGGAACTGGGCCGACGTGAAGTACGGTCTCCAACTCGCCTGCGGTATCAAGGAGCTCAAATAGGCCCCACGAAAGGGCCACTTCTCCCACTGTCCGGATGGAAACCAGACACCGGGAAAGTGGCCCTTTCCTTTATTTCTCCCCATGTTCTTCAATAAGTACTTAGTATTCTCCATCCAAAGTACTAAGTAGGCCCTTTGGAGGGGTACCCTCCTCGATTTCCAGCCCTATTTCCAGACTCGGGAATGAATAATCCAGAAAACGGAACCAGACCCCAGAACCGGGAATGAGATTATCTAGGAACTCTGAAACCGGGATTCAGTCTGGATTATCAGGAGCTCTGAACCGATTCAGTCGGGATGAGATTATCCAGGAACTCTGAACCGGAACTGGATTTAATAATCTTTCAAGAGGAATCCCTAATAATCTTTCATAAGGATGCAGGGATTAAAACAGCCCCTCCATTGGAAGAATGGGATAAAAGATTATCAAACGGAGCAGGGCTGGAACCAGGAACCGGATCGGAGTTGACTATAAATCCCTTGGATGTCCCGGTCCTGGTCCTAGTTCCTATCTGTTTTCTCACATATCCATCCCCATTCCTTATCCATCCCACTCTACCCATACATCTTCCTCAGGGGCTATCCTTCATGAAACTGGTCGTGTTCTGATATCCTGTCCTGGTGGACCCTTTAACCCAGAAGGTATACCCACAGGTATCGCATTTATACTGTACATCTTCATCGTTTGATTCCCAGACTCTTACTTTGAATATAGATTTGCAATGGGGGTTTAAGTGAATGATAGTTATTAGGGTCTGGATAAATAAAGTCTGATATTTTTCTGTAATTCCCCTGTATAATTAGAGATAGACCCTAGCTGCATCCATTCTGATATATTTGTTGGGTCATAACGGACATTATTTGGACAATTCCGTTTACAATTCCGTTTACAATTCCGTTTGGATATAAGGGGAGGTATGAGATGGGGGTATGGGGTAAGCAGAGGCCGAATGGGGAGGGGTTTTACTGGTATCGGAGTCGCAACACGAGTAATGTGGCACGGGTGTGTCATGTGGACCGTAAGGGGTTTGTGACGTTCACGGACGGGGTGGTACGGGAGGTTCATCGGTTACGTGGTGAGTGGAGTCAGGTGGAGTATCCCAGGGAGGCTAATGGGGTACGGTATTCTGTTCGTAGGTGTACGGGACCTGATAAGGGGTCTCTTTCGTTGTTTGGTTCGTACCATGGGTCGCATGATGGGAGCAGTACGTTATGTGGTCTTTCCTTGAATGGTGAGGGGTATTACATAACGCACAATGATTTTGATGGTCCTATAACGTGTAGGAAGTGTCGGGGTAAGCTGTGATTACAGAGGTGGAGTTTGATAAGGCGGTTGAGTTTTATGTTTCTCGATATGGGGACAGGCACATACGGGAGGACATACGGTTACGTGGGAAGGCTCGGGAGTTGGGGTATACGATAGAGTACGGGGATAGTTTTGGGGATTCGTTGAGGTTTCGACGAGGGGATCGGATAATCAGGCGGGGAATACGTAGTGACCGGGATTCAGTTATGAAGGTACATGAGGTATGGGTGAGTAGTGATGGGGGTCATTACGATACGTTGGAAGAGGCATTGGAGGGGTAATTTCTTGAGGGCATCAAGGGTATGGGAGATTTCAAGAGTCACTTCGAATATTTTCGGGGGTGTTGATGACCGAGTTCATGGCTGACCTCAAGAAGCATTTCGGACCCTGGGGGGACAAGGAGCGTTGCTGGGCCATTCAGGAGCAGCGGCCCATACCGGTCACGGTTCATGGGGGTGACCGGATCTATCGGCTGAAGGTAGGGCCGGGGTTGATGCGCTACGCAACGTTCGAGTCTTTGTCCATGAGGCATCGGTATCAGGACATTGGGGTATCTGGTAGCAGCTATGACTATGAGACTGGGGAGGTTACGTTTCTGGCTGTTACTGATGGGGATATCGATGGTTGGTTCAAGCGATATTCGGATATAGTGATACGGGGGTAATGGTTATGAGTGACGGGTATGGGGTGTCATTCACGGCGAGTAAGTCGGGTCAGTGTGGGGGCTGTGGCAAGGCGATCGTGAAGGGTCAGAGTGTCCGGTACAAGTATGGTCCTGGTGGTAAGGGAGATCGCAAGTTGTGTCATTTGGATTGTTCAAAGGCGGATGTGATACCGGTATCTTTTGGTCAGGCTTTCATACCTGACTACAACAAGGGTATCTGTGCGGCCTGTAGTGGGCCTATACTCAAGGGTCAGACCGTCCATTACCGGTACAGGGGTGAGCATCGGGACATGGTTCATGTGGACTGCAAGAAGGCTGGAGAGGTACAGCAGGAGAGGAAGCGGGAGCAAGAGGAGTTGGCGGCAGCGTATCCGTACCGTCTGTCTGGTGGTAGTGGGTATGGGTATCATGGGTGGAAGGAAGGGGAGGTGGTTCGTTGCACGAGGGAGGGTATGCCTTCGTACCTGTATGTAGGCAAGGCTGGATCCCGGTACTATCGGGAGGAGGGCATGTCATTCGGGGTGGGGGATGAGAGTGGGTATACGTATTGGGCTTTGTGTCGGGAGGCGACAGAGGAGGAGGCGTTACCGCTGAAGAGGCGGGAGGAGCGTCTGGAGCGTATCAAGGCCATCCAGGGTCGTTGTCGGGCTATCTCCCGGCAGATACAGGAACAGGGTGTGCGTCCTGAGGGGGATAACGAGGTTACGGGGACGCGGCTTTTTGACACCCAGAATCTGTATGGTTCGGGGGATTGGTTTGTGGTGGATGGTGGTCGGGTGTGGTACTGTCAGAACAACGGTATGGACGGGGATGATTGGTCCCGTAACAACGTACGGACGGGAGGGGCAGGAGCCATCGGGTGGTATATCGATGATGAGCAGGTGGCTCAGGAGCTTTTGGAGTTGTCCAAGGAGTAGGCCTTATCTACGAAGCTTCCTAACACGGGGGATTTATTATGTGGTTACTATGGCTTCTTGTCATCCTTATCGGTATCCCAATCGGTCTGATGGTTGCATGGAATCTTCTTAAATTAGCCTTTGCTCTTCTCTGTGACATCTCAAATCTTATCACGGGTCTAATCATAGTCTTCGGTATCTACATTCTTTGGGCTATTTTCACCTGACGAGGGTTGTTAGGCGCTATTCCAGAAAGGATATAGCATGAGGTCAGAATACAAAAAGGGCGACCGTGTGATGTTTAATACACCCGATGGCGTCAAGGTCGGTACAGTGGTGCGTGGCGGTTCCAAAAAGGTGTCCGTCTTGGCAGATGGCTGTCTGGATATGGAGTACTCGGGGCCCTCGGTTCTCTTCAAGCATGCCACAAGTTCACTTCCCAAGGATGACCCTTCCCCCATGGATCACTATAGTATCATAGGGTACAAGGAGATCCATGGACACGGTGATACCAGAACCTTCGAGGCCAAAATCTGTCTGGACGGCACACCCATCATCCATGTTTCAAACGATGGATGGGGTGGCAGCGATTTCTTTCAACCTCTGTCAGTCTCCAAGTCCTGGGCCACTCAAATCAATGCGTTCTTGGAAGCCTCCAAGTCCTGGGCCGCTCAGTTCGGGTATCCCGATATGTTGGAGCCAGAGAGTATGTGGGTAGAATGGTATCAGCACGAACGTCCCTACGGAGTACTCGCCGTCGATTCGATACGGCGACTGCGTGAGGTCATCAAAGGAGATGTAGCATGAGATCAGGTTACCAGAATGGGTTCGTGATGGATGGGGATCGGTTCATCGGCATTAACCTGGGTGCCGATTTCTGTGCTGAGCATGAGTGGGGTATCAAACAGCTTCGAGACACTTTCAGTATAGTCTCTGAGGATGAGTCGGGCAAGCCCCTGCTAGGTATCGAGAGAAGGCGTATTCGTCGGGTGCCTGAGTACCTTCGGTTCTTCGACTACCGCAGCAAGTACAAGCTCTTCTGTCTTATCTATGAGCCGGGGTATCGCTATGCTGCCGAGCGATTGGGCCCCCTCTATGTTCCCGACGATGTCCATTACAATGAGAAGGACGACCTGGGTACGGCCTGGGACGAGGGGTCTTTCGGTATCGTAACCAGGCAGGGTAAGTTTCTGAAGGAGCTCCACGACGCCATCATAACTTTGGATGCTCTGATATTTCTTGGTGGCAGGGGAGTCTTCCAGAATGCCGGTCTGCACATCCTTATCGCTTCCCGTATACCTGCTGACATGGCACAACAGGCATACGACCTGGACTGGGACTCTCAGAGGCTGAAGGAAGCGGACATGGCCACGGGGATACGGGAGGTGCTGAAGGAAGCCAAGAAGACTTTTTTCGCATTATCGCCCCATTGGATTTCCGACGACATGAAGAGTCAGTCCAAGTATCCGGTCGTGTACTGGCTCAATCCCATGCAGCAGTCCGAGCATAACTTCGGATGGTACACGGTGGAGGATTTGATGCTCTGGGCCAAGGACCAGGGTCCGGTCATCAAGAAGTAACCTGTTTGACCCGGATGAGTTCAGGTGATGACATGACCAGCTACCTTCTTTCGAAGATGCCTCTTTTGTTTACCGTTCTTTTTCTCTCTTTTCTCATCATCGATGCAGCCATCTTTATTTTGATGGCCATCACCTGAGAGGTACATATGAAGAAGGAAGAGCTTAAGAAGCTCATTTCCGAGCATGGCAGTGCCTATCGGGCGGCGAAGGCGATGGTCATATCGCCCCAGAGTTTCTATGAGCAGATGAAACGTCAGGGCTTGACCCCCCAGGGGTATAAGCGGATGAAGGGTGAGCCTGAGGACATGGCCCTTCGCAAGCGTTTCTACCGGAAGGAGCTCAAGGAGGCGGGGTCAGTTGCGGAACTGGCCAATCGGTGGGGTCGTAGTCCTTCGGCGGTTCGTCAGAAGCTTCAGACTCATGGGGTGGTGCTTCCCAAGCGTAAGCTTCTGCCGGGAGAGCCTGAGAGTGCCGGTAAGAAGGTGGCCTGGATGGGTAGGCTGCTCAAGAAGCACGGCAACGGCTATCGGGTGGCTCAGGTGTTGGGAATAAGCTCACAGGCGGTCTATGAGCGTATGGAGCGCTACGGACTTAAGGGGGAGTGAGTCATCGGTACTCTCTGCAAAACTTCAGGAGTGATCCATGATTGTTCTTTTGTTGATGCTAATGGGGGCCATGGATGGGCTGGATAGTTTATCCGGTCCCATACTGGACTCCTCACTCTCTAAGGCCAATGATTCCTGCTACTTCATCGTATCTGATACAGGAGGTGTTTATAGAACCATCGATGGTTGTATGACTCTCGATAGTTTGAAGGCGCATATCCTGCGGCCTGGATTCCGGCACTGGCGATTCACCCAGGTGTATGTCGATGAATGTCTGAAGGAGCTGAGTGCTCTTTTTTATCTGAGGTATGTTCCGTCCTTCGAGGAGATAGACATCATCGCCGGGTATTTGGGGATACGTGATGATGTCTGTTACGGACTGTTCAGGGATGAGCTTGTGGCCTATATGCCCACGTGGCATTACATCCAGCGATACGAGTGCGACAGTTCCGATTCTCTTTAAGCACTCAGAGCCTTCTTCTTCAGATAGTTCTCCACATAGTCCCCCAGGCTGTCAAAAGATTCTTCTTTTGATTTCAGGTAATCTCCGAGTATTCCTTTTTCCTGGGAGTACTTAGGATTTTTCAATTTGTTTATGAAGGCATCTGAGATATACCGTGCTTTGTTTTCAGTGTTCAGCACCGAGAATGCGGGGTGTTTATCCATAAAGGGCAAGAGTGTTTCCAAACCTTTATCCAACTTTATACCAAGCATGCCTTTAAAGAGGCGATACGGCACTAGCCAGGGAGTCTTGAGCTTGTTAAGTTCACTTTGCTCAACAAGAAAGGGGATGGCATCCTCAAGTTGTTTCAGGTCTTGCTGTGAAGGTTTCACATCTTTCTGGACCTGAGTCTGTTTTGATTTCACGTAGTCTATGACCTGTTCAGGTGTGGTTGCTCCGGTAGCTTGGGCCACGGTCATGATAGCCAGCATCACCGGCAGCTTCATCCAACTTGCAGCCTGTTTCTGTTCCTTCTTCCTGAAGTACTCATGCACCCACTTTTCCCATTGGGGGGTGCTGAGTATCTTCTTCATTGCTTCAAGGATGGAAACTTTCGCTGCTACCGCTCTGATAGCATGACTCACGGTCATGTATCGGGGCTGGTCGAGTATCTCTTTTAGTTCGGCGAGGGTGGTGTCGGCATCCTTGTGGTGGATGCCGACGCCGCCACATTCTCTCCAAGCTGATACATTCTTGAGCATGTCATCGATAAGGATGGCATCGCTATCGGCATAGAAACTCTTCTGATCCTCCAAGAACAGGGATGTTCCTGGTATCTCTCGATTTACCCAGGTAAGTTTACCTGATGGCGCTCCTCTGAACTGGGCCGGTGAAGATAGGAGTACGGGGTTGTACTTCTTGAGGGCATTCCAGAGTTTCTTACCATCGGGGGCCCACTTCATATTTTCCCAGAAGGTTACACCGGCTTTATCGATGGCCCGGTACATCTGGTTCTTTTCCTCTTCGGTGGCATCTTGTTTGAGTCCCTGGCCCTGACCGAGGTCACGGACGGCATCCTCAAAATTCGTCAGTACCCCATCCATGTCCACGTAAATCTTCATTTTAATATTCTCCTAATGCCAAGCCTTCGCATGGTTCGTTTAGCGAAGGAGGTTGGTCATGGATGGTGACGAGCGTTTTGCCGAGTTCCTCCGGGATGAAGCCTCCGAGATACTCAGGTTCATGGAGCAAGAGGGCCGTGATGATACGCACGAAGCGGCCAGAGAATGGATATGGTCCAAGTCCGAGGCATATAAGCGCCAGTGGAACATGGACCATACCTGATTAGTTTATTTCGCCTACCTTGTTTCGATTAAGAAATATCCTTGCCAGTTCAGCGTTCATCGACGACCCGAACGGGATTCGGAAGGTCTTGCACGCGTTGCGTGAGTTTTATCTCGCCTATTTTCTTTCCGTTGGAGTCCTTAATGATCTTAGGTCTCCTGGCGAACTGATAGTCTTTCGAAAGATCCAGAAATATTCTTGCCAGTTCGGCGTTCATATCCTCCTGAAACGCATCGTTGCTCAGGTCGATGGTTATCGTCAGCTTCTTATCTGCTGCTTTGATAACCTTCAAACCGGCACCTGCTAAGGCATAGTTACCGATTACCTTTAGAATTTCCTTAGCATTGGGAGCGTCCTCGATAGCCTTCAGGAACTTATCAGCTGCATCCTGTGAAATGCCATGGCCTATTAAAGGCTTTATGGCTTCACTGGCCTTCTCTCTTATTCCCTCAGGGTCATCCTTATAGACCTGCCACTTCCTCTTCCCAATCTCAGTAAGCAACGGAGACAGGGTCTTGCTGAATGGAAACTCGGGCTTATCAGCTGCCATCCTAAGTACATCGGCTATTGATACTTGCATTTGTCGTCTCCTTGCCGTATAATAAGTGGGAGGTTATATATGTCTCTTGTTATAAAGTCGTTTCTGTTTGCTTTGTGTACCCTTAATGTTAAGGGTGCGGTGACTGCTCTATTTGATTCTTACACCCACGAGCTTTTCTATCAGAAGATGGTGGCTGTGTGGCTGCGTGTGTTTCTGAGTATCAGGGTCACCTGGATATCTTTTTGTTGGACCCGAGTACTTATACTCATCAATTGGATCCAGCTGGCCCACAACGCATATCCCACCTATTGGTTGCTGTACTATCTTTCCAGGAACATGACCTGGGTATCAACCTCTGAGCACATGGATAGAAACGCCTTCTGTCCTGATGTCGTCAAGCGTTTATATAAGAGCATCAGATTCGATATGACCAGAAAAGAAGCAGAGGACCTCTTCAAACTTCTGCCCTGGTCCGGTCGACTCATGAAGGCGTACGGATCTATCTGGCCCGTTTAAGGTCCAGTGTAGGTGTAATAACTACACTTCCACCCGTACCTTCACGAACGGCGTTCATGATATCCTTGAGTGAAACGTAACGTTCTCCCATCTTCTTGATATTCTCAAGTATGGGTCTGAAACTGTTAACGAACTTGTTGAAGTCCCCGTTCACAGCTTCCCAAGTCTGTTTCACATTGTTCAGAAAGTCCGCCTCACGGACCATCGACGCCGCTATGTCTCTGATATGACCTTGTATAGTTTCCATGCCACCCCAACCTTTATTAAAAGTTTATTATTTTCTTTCACTTTGTTCTTTACATTGCCTCGATTTTTGTGTATACTCTAGTCAGGAGGTATAACCATGTCGAACATTGAGACTCTCCAGCAGAAGATTGCTGCGGTGAATCGACTCCTGCACGAAGAGTTCGGTGATATGTCTATTCTTTCTGGCAAGTATCACGAGCCCTCTCTGGACCTGCTCCAGAACCACCCCACCGAGACCACGGGCAGTTCCATCCAGGCCGAGGTGCTGGAGTCCAAGCTGCGTGAGTTCGGGTTCGAGGGCACGGTGGAGCGCGTTCGCAAGGGTCCGGTCATCACCCGGTACGAGGTCCGACTGGCCAGTGGGGTTCGTCTGGCTCAGGTCCGGAAGGTTTCGGAAGACCTTGCCATAGCCCTGATGTCCGACAAGGTTCGTATTCAGGCTCCGATTCCGGGCACGGCTCTGGTGGGCATCGAGGTGGCCAATGAGTCAGCGGCCACCATCGGGCTGCGTTCGGTTATCCAGAAGGCCCGTGAGAGCTCCTATGAGCTTCCTCTGGCCATTGGAACGGACACGGTAGGGGAACCGGCCGTCTTTGACCTTACCAAGATGCCTCACCTTCTTATTGCGGGCCAGACGGGGTCTGGGAAGTCGGTGGCCATCAATGCTATGATTCTATCGCTCATCTATACCAAGACTCCTCAGGAGTGTCAGCTGGTTCTGGTGGACCCCAAACGGGTGGAGATGTCCTTCTACAAGAACATTCCCCATCTTCGGGGACACATCGTTACCGAGCCTGAGGATGCTCTGGAGGTCTTTCAGGGTCTGGTGAAGGAGATGGAGCGTCGGTACAGGGTTCTGGCTTCTCGTCAGGTGCGTAACATCAACAGTTACAATGAGGTGTCCACGGAGAAGATGCCGTACATTGTGACGGTGGTGGATGAGATGGCGGACCTGATGATGACTTCGGGTAAGGAGTTGGAGGCTTGTATCGTGAGGCTGGCACAACTGGCTCGTGCGGTTGGTATTCATCTTATACTGGCCACACAGAAGCCGGTTGTGAAGGTTATCACGGGACTTATCAAGTCGAACATGCCATCGAGGATCGCCTTCCGGGTCAGCTCCAAGGTTGATTCGGGGGTGATCCTCGACTGCAATGGCGCTGAGAAGCTTCTGGGTAAGGGGGACATGCTCTTCCTGAATCCGGAGTCTTCTGAGCCTGAGCGGTTCCACGGGGCCTGGGTCAGTGACAAGGAGATTCTGTCCGTGACCACTGCGGTACGGGGGTAAGCACATGCATCCCAAGAAGGTCTTTGCTCTGGTTTATGGCTTCGTGATGCTGGGGGTGCTCACAGTCGGTCTGTACGGCTGTGAGCTCTTCCTTCGCTGGGTATTCGATAAGGAAGCTATTTTTGTTCCCATCATGAAAATCATCTTCACGGGGAGTCCGGAATGAAGTACGGTTCTCTTTCTCGCAATAGTGTTCCCCGCAAGACTGCGGGTGAGCAGCTTCGTTCGGACATGTTTGCGGTTATCATCACCTGCAGCCTGGTCCATCTGATTTCGGTCTTCTTCAAGGCCTTGTTCTCTCCTCTTCGGTATCTCACGATGAGTCGTGAGCAGATTGAGCGGGAGGAGTTCGCGTCGTCCCGTAAGAAGATAGAGGCCCGTGAGCTTCGTACGCTGGGCTTCCGTCAGGATGAGAGTGACCCGCTGATTCAGTACACGGCCCGGTTCATTGAGAGTCCTGAGGCCTATGCTGGTGAAGAGGAGAACGACACGTATCGGCAGTGGCATGAGGACTGGAGCAAGGGTTATGTGGTGGATGCGGACCTTCGGTGGGCACCTGATGTCTACAAGGGTGGTTCTTTCAATCCTGCGTTCCTGAATTATCTGGAGCTTCAGTTGGGCAATCTTCGGGGTCTTCAGAAGGGCGTCTTCGTGAATACCATCCGGAAGTACTATCCGGAGTTCACGGCGGACCTTTCGGTTATCTCCGATGAGATAGAGCAGCTTCGCAAGCGTTCGACGGAGCGGGAGCTTCGCAACGAGCTTGAGGCGAAGATTCGCAAGTTTGGTCTGACCGAGAAGTGTGCCAGGGAGCTTGCGGGTGCTGGTCTGACGGCTCAGGAGACGGTGAATCGGGCGAAGGTGGTGAAGCGCTGTCTGGAGAAGGACTTCATTCAGAGTGCGTCTTTGTGTATCGCCGAGAATGGTATCGACCCGGATTCGGACGATGCCAGCATGGTAAACTACCTGATGTCGAATGCTTTTCTTCCCCGGTCAGTGGTGATATCTTTCATTCGTAAGGAGATCGATGAGAAGCAGGTGGAGAAGCTGATAAGCTTTGCCAGTACTACCATCGAGACCCTGGGCAGCAACTATCTGTTCACGAAGAGCAATGGTACCTGTGCCTTCGAAGCACTTATGAATGAGAAGCTTAACGAGCTCAAGACAAATACACGTCGTATGAACTCTGCGAAAGCAGTATGGGAGGAATGATGAGAACCATTGATGAAGTGCAGGAACTCAGTAACGGTATTCTTGGTCAGTGCTACACCATGATGAACCGGGATGGGCATCTTCAGCCGGTGGTTTTCAGGTTCTATTCCGATGAGGAAGGGGACAAGGTTGAGCCCCAGACCTTCACGGTAGAGGACGAGGAGGACCGGGAGCTTATCCCGGTCTTTCTCAAGTCATTGGTTGAGAAGGAAGGCACGGGGCATATCATGATGGCTCTGACCATGGTGAAGGCACACAAGACGGAGGGGAAGCCGCTTCCTGCCAACCTGGAAGAGGCAGAGGACAAGATGGATGTGCTGATGCTTTTCCTCTACACCAAGGATGCAGTCTACTATCGTGAGGTTCCTTATGGGAAGGGCCCGGAGGGGCAGTTTCTCTTCACGGACCTGGGGTGGAAGAAGGTCGATGACCTGAAAGGTCGTATCTCAAACCCCTTCAACAAGGATAAGTAAGTCTCTGTTATCTCTAACTTTTTGAGCACTCAAAAATAATTATTGACATTACCCCGTGAATTGTGTATCTTATAGGAGCCATTATACTTATGTATCTACTCGCTCTAATTGGAGTCTTCGCAATATGGTGGGCCGTAAGTAAGGGGCTTCGTAAGTTGGGACGTTGGATGGAGGGGTTTGGGGATGCGCTTTGTACCTTCTCACGGGCAATGAATCAGCCATCCCCTATGCGTCGTCAGAAGCAAATTTCCCAGGAAGAGATACCTGATAAGAGAGGTAGTAAGCATGACCCCTACCTTGACTCAGTCCGCCGAGAGATCGAAGAAATCACTCAATAGCATATCGTTCGTGATGCCGGTAAGCGGGGACTTCTGGGAGTTCTACAGTGAGAACAAGAAGTCCTTCGACCACGTTTTGGACACGGTCTGCTACAAGCAGCACGAGATGGACCCGGATGAGTTCCGTCATGAGGTTCTCATCCGGTGTTTCGAGAACGACATCCTGTCGAAGTTCGACCCTTCCCGTTCAGCCCTGAACACCTATATTACCATGCAGGTTCGTAGTAGGGCTAGTCATGTCCTGAACAAGGCCATCCACAACCGTCATGGTATTCGTGGTGGTTATGAGGATAAGAGCCGTCGGGATATCAGTTTCTCCGAGGTTCACCAGTGGATTCCCGATGCTTCTTGTTCCGTGGACAGCACGGTTGAGGCACGTGACTTTCAGAAGTGCATAGAGGATACGCTCACCGATGTTGAGAAGGCTACTTTCCGCCTGGTCGTGAAGGGGTATAAGGCGAAGGAAATTGCGGAGAAGATGGGGGTAAGCAGCCAGAACGTTTCCCTGAAAACCGCCATTATCCGTCGTAAGATACGCAAGGTTATTTCGCGTTAATTAACTCAGGAGTTTTTATGAGGCACCTGTTTGTTTTGATCGCTGTATGTTTCAGTACCGTTTTTGCGTCCGAAGTTGATGACCTGATCGCGGTCCAACAGAGTATCATGTCCAAGATATCATCACATCCAACCTTGAGCAAGACTGCTGCCGACGTACAGAAAGTACCCTTGTCGGACAAGCCTGAAGGGCTCCCGAAAGTGATGACCTCTGTGGGTAGTGCAGTGATTACCTATCCGCCATATAACTTTGAGTGGATGATCTTCTCTGGGGGGTGGTACTGGAAATCAACAGATGAGTACGCTTCCTTTTATAGCATAACACAAATTTATAATGACCCCTCAGTTTTTGGTGCATTTTTGGACCTAAGTATCCATCGGTTGGCAGGAACACCTTACGACCACGCTGTGGCCGGTATAACTGTCGCAGTATCCAACGATGCAACTATATATGAGAATAAGACGCTGGCCACACTCAACGGGGTCTCGTGCTATTACAACTCCTATTCTTACAAACGGCTTTCAATTACGTATAGTGTGGATGAATGGCATTTTACAGTGGGGGGCACCTCATATACATATAGAATCTTTACTACGGTTTCAGACTGGAATGAGAATAAGACCTATTATAGTTTGCTGAAAATTGGTCTTATACTCCATAGAGCGGTTACGGCGAAATCCCTGCCCGCAGCCGCTGTAAAGCCGCATATCTCCTATTACCCGAACCTCAATGGTACGGTCACTTTCCTGGGCCTTCCATCAAGTGCTTACCTATATATCTACGACATGCAGGGTAATCTCTTACGGAATCTTGAAGGGAACACCTGGGATGGGCTGACCAACTCTGGGAATAAAGTAACCAAGGGGTTCTATGTAACAAACATCAAGATGACGGATGGTGTATCCAACCTGAAAATTTTCAAGAAGTAGACTGTCCAAGGAGAGGCCACCGGTCATGAGCAAAAGGTCCCCTGAAGAATACCTAGCTCGTCAGTCTGATGCCAGTTTGATCAATCATCTGTCCAATCTTTTGTTATGGCGTCGGACTGACGTTCTAGGTACTGACACCAGCAAACTTCTGGAAGAACTGGACATTCCTACTCCGGAATTGCTGGACATTCTCGTGGGTCTTGCTGTTCACCGGTGGTCCAACCACGCATTGCGGTCTTTCAATGCACCGGATAATCGTATCAAGAAGAGCTCCATCAAGATGGATACCGGTGAGTCCATAGAGCTCTCCACTGATAAATCTCAGCTTCGAGTCACAGAGAATGGTGGATATCTTTCCATTGAGAACTCCATAAAGCTTAGGTCTTTCCAGAAGAAGACAGAGCATTATCTGTGGGACATCGATGAGGCTGAATTTCCTTCCAGGTGTAATCTCCTTAATCTTTATGAAGAATGGAAGAGTCTCTTCGAGTTCATGCCCGGTGGAGCTTCCCGCCATCACAAGGACCCTGGAGGGCTTTCCAAGCACACTGCGGAGGTTATCCAGCTGGCTCTGGATATGAAATGGATACGGAGCAGCTACTTCTCTGAAGTTACCGATTCCGATATTATTGTTGCTGGATTCCTGCATGACTTTTCCAAGATAAAAATGTACCGCCAGCTTACTCCTGATGAGAAGGCCAGCGACAGTAAGGGTCGGTCGTTCAAGTTCGACAATAAACTCGGGGACCTCAATCCTGAAACCTGGACCATTCACCAGTGCATGAAGCATGGGGTGGTGCTGAGTACCTCCATAATCAATGCGCTGTTCTACGCTGAGGGTGGGTTTTCTACCTGGGTGAGGGGTCATCTTCAACCGGAATGGACGAAGTTATCGGTGCTCATTTCCTGTGCCGATAATTACTCTGCACAGGTCATGGGGTGATACCATGTCTGGAATAAATGTTTCTCTTTCTACCACTGATTACATTGCTATTGGTTCTGAAGCACTCAAGGAACTTTCCATCCCCATATGTGTTGCCGATATGAGTATGAGTCTGTTCGGGTTTCCAAACGTGGAAAATTTCGAGCACTTCTGCTCAAAGATATGTATGGAGATGGCGAAGACGGTGGTCATCAACTCTGAGAAGCATACTGTCTTCATAGGGGAAGATCCCAGTGATGAGGATTCTGCCCTTGTGTTCTTTGATGAGGAGCCTACAGACCAGTACGGGAAGGCATTCTATACGAGATGGGATGAATGCCAGACGCTCCTCTTTGAGTTCCAGCTCAAGGGTACGGGTGAGGACCGGTTCAGCATACGGGGGCTTTGGGTTAAGGACCGATGGCAGTATCTAATCGTGAGCCCTACCGGCAAAGTTGAGGTAATATGAAGACCACAGTCGGCTTCTGGATAGACGTGGAAGACAAGCTCAGGGGTCTTATCGACAAGACTTATGGGGCTTACTACGTTGGTGGGACCCTCATGCTGCCCGTTAATGGCGGGGAAGTGGGGTTAAACCTCAGCGGTAAGTTCTTCACCATCTCCAGGGACCATGAAGTAAAGGGGATGCAGCCGACGAATGTGACTGAGATGGTCCGCAAGGTTTATCTGACCTATAAGGGGTACACGTCACATTATTCCAAAGAGGTCACCGGTAACTGCGGGAATGTTCGGTGAGTAGGGATGGGAACACCGTTTATGAGTGTATGGGGGATAAGAGCCATGGATTCTGGGTTCATCCTTTCAGCATAGATACCATAAATCTCCATGAGAACCCGAATCAAACGACATCTTCTTACACCAGGAGATGGAAAAGAGAGGGAGACACGTTTGTAGAGTTTCCCTCAAAAGCACGGGGTATCGATTAAATCTACCCGGCAGAAGACGTGGTCCATATTGCTAACCACGGGTCTTTGGACCAGGTCACCCTGTGTGGGCAGAATATTCTTTTGATATAGCAATGATGTTGAGGCTCAAACACCGGGGGCGCAACATTTAGGGAAAGGAAAGGTTCCCTTGAAGAACTATCGAAAACTCATCTCGATAGGTCTTCTAAACAAAAAAGCCATGTCTTTAAAAGACAGAGTCATTAAATCTTTCAAAGCTTCTGAGATTTTTGACAGGGCTAAGAAGGAGTTCGGGATAACAAAGTCTTTTAAGAGTTCAGGGTGGCTTCTTCCTGATGGGACTCTTCTTGATATGTCTTCAGGCGGGTCTGTTGCAAGAGAGCCGCATGATGTAATAAAAAAGATTTTTAAGGATGAAGAGCTGTATCAGGACCCTGAAAATTATAAAGAAGAGGGCTCTTTTGTCAGAGACAAATTTATGGATTTTGGTGCTGTCAGAATTGTCTCTGAGGGCGGTGGCGTTGAAATGAGAAAGGAACCTACCCCACAACAGATGAGGGTCATCGAAGATTTCTTTAAGAGTGTTTCTTTCAAGGAAATATTCGTAGACCTTTCAGGTAGGAGTCATGATTTCAAAAGGATGTATGACAACACAGAAGTTGAAAGGGAAAAAGCTATTAAAAGCATCAGTGATTATTATAGTGGCCGTATAGGGCCCCATCGATCTGAGATAACGAGGCTATACCATTACGCTGATAAAGAGCGGCGCATATTAACAAAAGATTAAGATAGGCCCACGCCCTAAGGGGTAAGTATGGTTCCGAACACTTTTACCGATAAAGAAATAGAGGAAACCCGTAAGCTCATCATCCGCTGGGTGCATCAGAACAGCCGCTTCGTGAACGGGAAGGTATTGGGGAACCCCTATATATCTTACCGGGATATTCTGGCCCCACTCGGATACATCATTGAGACGGAGTCCGATGGTGACCGTGCCGGTATACTTGCTGGTCAGGTCAGCCGGTTAGAGTTCAAGGAGACGGGTCTTATTCTATCGGCTGTTGTGGTCAGTATAGAGGGACTCCGCCCAGGCATCGGGTTCTATCCTCTAGCTGAAGCTCTCGGTCTCTTTAAAAGTCCGGGAAGAAAAACGGACCCTGACGGAATGGCAGAGCTTACGTTTTGGAACGGACATATAACAGATATCGTAAAGCGATATGGGAGACCCTGATGGCGAACATACTTCTTGGCGTTACCGGTTGTATTGCAGCATACAAAGCTGCTGATATCACCAGTGCCCTCAGATATGAGGGTCATGAGGTCAAGGTAATCATGACCGAGAACGCCAAGAAGTTCATCACACCCCTTACCCTGGCCACCCTTTCCAATAACCCCGTCTATGATGATAGTGTCGAATGGGCGACCATGCCCCGTGACCCCTCGGTGAAACATGTCGAGTTGGCCAAATGGGGTGACCTCCTCGTAATCTGTCCTGCCACGGCCAATACAATTTCCAAGATGAGATATGGCATGGCAGATAATCTTCTGACTTCTATGATTCTGGCCTTCTCAGGTAAACCCCTGATCGTATTCCCCGCGATGAACAATAAAATGTACGAGCATCCCATTACCCAGGATAATATCCGGGAGCTGCAATCCTATCGGGATGCCTTGAACTATCCGCTGATAAAGATTGTTCCGCCCGTCGAAGGAAGGTTGGCCTGCGGTGATGTTGCACGGGGTAAGCTTCCGAGTACTAAGGCCGTAGTAGGAGAGATAAAAGAAAACCTGAAGAGAAGGTGTTCATGGTTCACGAGCTCTTCTTCCTTGAATAGCCGAATATGTGAAGGCACTAATGCCCAAAAAGGTTAAAACTTTCTCGAACGTGACTGACCTCCTTAAGGGGACTGGTATTGATAAGAGTCTTATCGAGAGGGTAAGGAAAGATATATCTGAAAGGCAGGTCAGTAAGACTCTCTTCCTCATGCGGTGTAAGGCGGGTATATCTCCAGAGGATATGGCTAAGAAGTTGAAGTGCTCTGTTGATGAAATCAATGACATTGAGCACATGAGAAACAACGAGATTACCCTTAGCACCATTGTGGATTACTGTGTCGCCACACAGAAGGGGCTCAGTCTTATCGTTTCCGAATCGGGGGGTATAAGGATCAAACCATGTCTGATGAAGATGTCGTAACCAGGGTTTTGATTGATGCACAGGAAAGGCATCATGTGAAGATAGATGCCAGCGATCCTAATGTTAAGGCCCTCGTATCGTATGCCCTAACGGTTGGCTACAACATGGGTTGGAAGGATCATAAATACAGCCGGGGCCTTCAAGAAGTGGCTGAGCTATCTGACAAGAAACGGAGTGAGAAGACATGAGGCACTAATTTTGGAGGCGTAATGACTCTTAGATTCGTAACAGACAAGTCTGATGGGGCTGTTCTTCGCACAAAGCCAAATTTGACTGAGTGCGTCAATGATCTAATCGAAGAAGAGAGAAAGGGCAATGGAGTAAGAGCCTGGAGTATAGAAGACGAAGAAGGGCGGCTCATTCAATGAAAGAAGACATGATGCCTGAAGAGGGTACCGACCTGGATAAGTGGCATTCGGATATGATGAAGGAGTACGGATGGTACTCCCATATTGTCTTCGATGATTTCAAACAAGTCCCAAATGGGATAAACATTCACACCCATGGTATTGCGATATCATTCGACCATCCTGACTTTCAGGTTTGTGTCCCTCTTGATGGTAATATCGCTCAAGAGATCCTGGGCAATCTTGTTTACCTGATAAAGGATGGTAAAAGATTCAGCTCCAACGAATACTACTTCGACATTATAGAGACGTGGCCTATTACATTCATTGAGGCCACTGAAAGTAGAAGGCCTGTTCTAAGGTTAATATTTCCAGACCAGGACGGGTGTTTAGACCCTGAGGGAATGAAGGATCCATTCAGGACACAGTATCAGCTTTAGACTCCTTTTTTAAGATTTGGTGCCATACATTTGAATCCAAATTTTGGGGGTATTTATGACTCGGCTTACTCAGGATGAACTGAAGGCAACGCAGAGGATATTTAATCACGTTAATGACCTCTGTGGAAACTATTTTGGCCGCAAAACTTTCGGGGAGATCCGCCTTTTTGTTTCCCTTAACCGTTGGATAATGTTTCCTGTTTTCAATGTGGGGTCTCTAAAAGAGGGCGCATCTTATCCCGCTCCAAACATCTATGTGGCCTTCAGGAATGGTATCGTAGATGATGGAAACGGACGAGCGGATTCTTGGGTGGGTGTCACCTACAACAACAAGGAATCGATGCTCTGGCTCGACACGGTTCTTAAAGTGAACAACGCGCCCTTCTTCATCAATACTATCAATGCACTCGACAGTGACTGGAAGATCAGCATCGACCAGAAGACCAAAACTACATTCAAGGACAACACACCGGAGTATCGAACGATAGATTCTTTTGAGGCCAAATCGGTGACTGTCGATGATATAAAGACTGGAATCACGAAGTCCAACTCAATGCTTTTTCAACCGGGTGATGACTACCCGTTTCCAGACGGTCATTTCGAAGAGGTTATAGGGTGCGTATCTACTTTTAATGTTTCAATATGGTCAACAGCCGATACTTTCGACCGTTACTCGAAAGAAGCCTTCGACCTGTTTATGAGAATACTGACATTGCGTTAAAATTTCCAACGTCGGCGTGCATCGAGACCGTCTGCAATCGTTCGACATTATGTCTCGATGGAGCGAATTATTTCCGGAATAGAGGTCAAAAATGGGTCGAGTCGTTCCATCGTTGTACGATTTTCCCGTTTCGTTCGGGCGCTTCAAGCTGTCCATATTTAACAGCCATTTTTAAAGTACACCGGACGATATCTATGTGAGTTGAAATGATGAATAGACCAGAAATGGAAAAATTCATATACCTATGGGACCATACTATAAACAAAAGGGGCCTTATCGACTCATATCAGGAACTGAAGGGGATGACCCTAAAAAAGGTGGGGGGTATAATCGAGACACATAGAGCTTTTAAAGCCGGGCGCACCGTAAAACAGATGAGGTCTTATAAGCGGAGAACATATGAAAAATAAAGTATCGGACTTGATTCGATCACTGAACGCCGTTCTTGAGATAGATCCTAAAGCTTTCACCGTCATAGAGAGGCTTAGTCTTCAAAAAAATACAGGTTTCTTCCTTCTGCTGAGTTAAGATAGGGGCATGATTAGGTGAGCCACTATTATTCATACCGCAGTGCTATCAACCATATGAATAGTCGTAGGTCCGTCCTCAATGACTTAAAGGGTCCTACAACGGTTAAGCATCATGATGGTTCTTGGTTCATCATAGCAAACGGTCTCCTTGAAACTTATAAGCAGTTTGTAATTCTCTATGGTGAGCATATAAGACCCATACTCTTTTATAAGGATGACCTTGATGTTGCCGGGTATGGTCATGGTGTAAGGGCCGTATGTAAGAGCGTGATAGATGGCTGGTATGTTTACCTGAAGCTTTATCAGTGGACTAGACTTCATAATCCCACATTCAAAGCGGGGATTTCGGATAACCTCTCAAACATTCCTGATATCGTTTATGTACAAAGGCATGAGAAGAAGTTAGATGCAGTTAAGGCCCTCGTATGGATTAGAAGAGTGCCTCACGACAAGAAACTTGAAATGATAAGAGCTTTCAATGGAGATTCATATTCACTCTAAGAAGTCAGTAGGGCACATTATAGCGGCGGCGGAGTGGATTAAAAACAGCGCTCCATTCCTGCCATTTACCACTAAGTGCTCTTATGATATAAGGTTAGGAGAGGATATCGTCACTGTCTCAGTAGACAATGTCAGTGAAGGAAAGGAGCCAGAAAAAGGGTAACTTTAAAATTATGATAGTCGCCGCTATCATAATGGTATACCCAGAACGGCAGCAACAAGATTATTTAACCAGTTAAACCGCATTCTGGGCTTGGAGATTTCTATTGAACTGGAATAATTTATTCAAACACGGCGTCCTTGTTGATATAAATATTCGTTTTTGGCTGGGGGCACCCTCAGAGGATATTTCAAAGTTCAGGTCCATAGAAGGAAAAGCCAGGAGACACTTAGACCATAACAGTTTTCTATTTCCTATAGGTTCCTCACGATTTGTGCTTAAGAAGATGCTGCCGGGGGTACTTGGTAAACTTAAGGAGTTCAGGCAGGATTACATAGATGCAGTTGATGTATTCTTCAAGGAGAATAAAGATTTAATTCATTACAAACCCCGTTTCAGCCTCGGATGGAGTGTCTTTACAGTATCACCTCCGCCTAATATCGCGGGCCTTGAGGAAGAGCGTGACCGGACAGATAACCTAATAAGGGAGTTTATTGAGACGGCCGTGCTCCAACTTAGGAGTGATATAGAAAAGAACTGCAAAAATATGCTCAGACACATTGAAGGTAGTCTAACCTTCAAGGGGCCGAGCATGAAAAGCCTGAAAGTGTCACTCCAAAAGTTTATGGATCTCGATTTCGTCGGTGACGAGGATGTGATGGTTCTGGTTCTGGATATATTGGATTTTCTAAAAAGATATCCTACTAAAAGGATCCAGGGAATAGAAGAGATAAGATCAGCTTTTGTTTATAAGCTCATCAAATTATCAGAACGGTGCTTACAGGATTTCAATCAGGAGATAATTGATAGCTATGTCAGATGAGGTACTTATTCATGATCCGACCCCAGAGCAACGTATGGAATTGCTCTCTGTATGTCTTGAAGAGGCAGGAATAGGTATCAATGGAGACTCTACTGCCATAGTACCATACCTCATCCCCGTTCTCGACAATCCCCGAAAGATTAAGGGGTTTGTGCGGCAGTTGAGTATTAAGGATGCAAAAACGATAGATACCATAGGCATTTCTGCCTTAGAGGTCTCAAACATACGTCTACGATTGATGTTGGATTCAAGAATGGCAGGACAGCGTCTTGAGGAAATAGGTAATAGTGCTGAATTAGAATTATTCAGGTTTCTCAATAGAAGAGTAATCGATATCAGAGATAATCAGGTAAACTTGCCGTAAAAGTGTATTTAAGAAGTTATCGTACACGAAGAGGCCCCAATATGACACAGGCGGAACTTTTAAAGTTCATTCTGAGCAAGGGGTACAGATCTCATGATGAGGTTATAGGGCACTTCGATAGCATAGACATTGAAGTTGTTGAAGCGCGACTTATGGGGCTCGTGGAGAAGAAAGAAATTGGTAAAGCGGCATATAAGTATGAGGGCGGATTCGGATATATTTATTGGGTTTTGAAATAAGTGAAACTTATGCGTGGGGTATTCAATGACGGAAGAAAATTATGTGATTTCTAGAAATAAGTTAATAGACCGGCTTTCTGAGATGTACCATACTGATAGCCT
>Ga0180437_10002083_pt1 | contig 32790 bp, 45 predicted proteins | sample SS_ome_4_FD_132410 | JGI IMG/M metagenome (GOLD analysis project Ga0180437, IMG submission 132410) | Hypersaline lake sediment archaeal communities from the Salton Sea, California, USA - SS_3_D_1 metaG | ecosystem: Environmental > Aquatic > Non-marine Saline and Alkaline > Hypersaline >... | reverse complement strand
TAATTTAATAGAGAATCTTAAGGAAAACAACAATTGCAGCAGCCAGCGTTGAATAGGCAAATAGGTGCTTAAGGTTCTTTGGACTTGTTTTGAGAGAGAACTTCCCTCCTAGAATTCCCCCCACACATGCTACAGCAGCAAGAGGGATTGCGCTGCCTGTATATAGATCCCCACCAGCGAGGTGTCCGAAGAATCCCATGAGAGCAGTAGCAGCAACCATTGCAGATGATGTACCGACCGCGATCCTCATGGGAACACCACAGGCCAGAACCATCAGTGGAATTTTAAAAGACCCACCGGATATTCCAACCATCCCAGCGACGAATCCAGTAGCCGCGGTGATGGGAATCACTGTCCAAAGATTAATTGTATAGGTATAGTTTCCATATGTTCTTCGCCAGAACCCGAATTTCCGAGTATCTCCTGGAGAGCGTTCATTTACATGATAGAGCATTAAAAAACTCGAGAGGACAAGCAGTCCTGTTAACAGGAGCTTTACATGTGTATCTAAGAACTGATGCGCATAATAACCGCCAATAAAGGCCATGATATCAGTAGGAGGATCGATGAGCAGAGCCAGTTTCCAATCCACTGTTTTATTTTTCTGGAATACTACCATGGCTGCTGTTGCAGTAGCCACCAGGATAAGCTGAGATATGGTTGACGCCTCGTGTACCGGGATTCCCGCAATCAGCAAAACTGGAACATAAAAATTTCCCCCTCCTCTTCCAGTCATGGACATGACTATTGCTAAAAGGAATATGACAGCAGATACCACGAGAATATGTGCCATGACTCATTCCTCATTGTCATCAGAGATCGTAACCGAGGAAATAGAGTATAATGATTATGAAAACCCCGATAACCCCACCCACTGCACTGAGGACAACATCCCACAGTCCGATTTGTAAGCCAGAAAGAACACCCAGCCATTTGAGGAGAGCCAGCAGAATTAATCCGATAATAGTATTAATAGCCAGATATTTTATGGCCTTCACCAGAAAAAACAGGGCCACAATGATGATTACCACGAGAATGAGGGCACCGAGGGGTGCGAGTATAAATGCCATGAAATGTGTTCTATGGAATCTTTATAAATATTTCGAACATATGTGCAATCCTGAGCAGGAATATGAAGATTTTTTACTTTTCAGATAGTGAAAACACATTTAAGTCATTTCTGTATTACTATAGTATGCCCACCATAGTAGAACACATAGTTTCCACTCATGCAGGTCACCCGGTAAGAGCAGGCGATGTTCTTGAAGAACTTCCTGTTGATTCTCTGCTCATCAATGACGTGGCTGCAGTTCAGTTGTGGGAACGGTATGAGTCTCTGAAATTGGAAGCACCTCCCTATGATCCATCGGCAATTTTTGTGGTTCTCGATCATGTGGTTCCTCCACCGGATCCAGTAATTGCCGATAATTTATACAGGACAAAAAAATTTGCCAGAAAGTTACACTTGAATCTCTTCAGGGAGGGGGAAGGCATCGAACATGTATTACTCCCTGAACATGGTCTGGTGTCTTCCGGTGACATCCTCGTGGGAACTGATTCCCATACCTGTACCAATGGTGCACTTGGATGCTTTGCCTTTGGTATCGGTATTACCGATGCACTCTTCGTCATGCTCACCGGCACCTTCTATAATTTTGAGGTACCAGAAACTGTCCATCTCATCTGCTCGGGACAGCTTTCTCAGGGAGTATATGCAAAGGATGTCATCCTCTATATGCTCTCTCACCTGGATACGCAGGCAGTGTTTGATCGAGTCCTCCAATTTTCAGGGAATCCAGTGGATAGCATGTCCCTGGATGAGAAGAGCACACTGTGTAACATGGTTACCGAAATCAGTGCACGAACTGGGATAATCAGTTCTCCTACACCCGATATTTCAGCAGATGATTCTCAGTATGAATTTTTCTTGAATGACATTCCTCCTTATGTGGCTGTACCTCATTCTCCCTTGCATGGGAAACCTATCAGTGAGGTTCACACCGACATAACTAAGGCATTTTTAGGCTCATGTACCAATGCGCGGTTCAGTGATCTGGAAGTGGCAGCCAGCATTCTTGAGGGAAGGCAGGTATGTGAACAGGTGGATTTATACGTGGTACCCGGTTCCCGGCACATTTTCAATCAAATTTCTCAGGTCGGCATCCTCTCTCAGTTTTTACAGGCAGGTGCAGTGGTTCTTCCTCCCAACTGTGCAGCCTGTTTTGGAAGGCACATGGGAACGCTGGGACCTCATGATATCTGTATTTCATCAGGGAATAGAAATTATGTGGGACGGATGGGATCAAAGGATGCACAGGTATATCTGGGATCCCCTGCTACGGTGGCAGCCTCTGCAGTGACAGGGACTATCACCGATCCCCGGGAGTTGATGACATGATTATTTCTGCACCAGCACTTATCATGGGGAATGATATTGATACAGATACAATCATTCCCACCTATGCACTGCAATTATCACGGGATCCTACAGTTTTCGGTGAATATGCATTCCACCACACAATTCCCGATTTTAAGGAGAGAGGTGAAAAAATACTGGCCGCAGGTACCAATTTTGGATGTGGGTCTTCCAGAGAAGAAGCAGTGTTCGCCCTCATGCATGCAGAAGTTAAAGCCATACTGGCTCCATCCTTTGCACCCATATTCAGGAGAAATGCTTTCAATAATGCTCTGCCATGCATTGAGATGGATACATCGCCCATTACTGATGGCGATTGTCTGGAAATTGATTTTGAAGTTCATACTGTGTTCAATAGCACACAGCATACTACATTCTCCTTTTCCCTCACACCACCTGAAGAAACCCTCCTCACGAAAGGAGGACTCCTTTCCCTGTTACGTGAAAGGCTCACCTGATAGGGGATTATTCATCTTCATGGGAGGGAGGGCTCTTCTTTCTCTTTCGGATTCCAATGAGAAATACCACTATCAGTGCAGGGATGAGGAGCAGCCATGGCAGATGAGATTCTAATTTTTCCTTACCTTCTGCAGGAAGGGCTTCCTCTGTGAGGGAAGGGGGTCCCCCTGTATCTTGAGCAACAGATGGAACTGTCTCTGGCTCATCCTCCAGGGGTTCTGCTGGAAGCTGTTCTGCAGGTTGTTCTTCAGGGGATGGTGCAGGGCATGTAATTTCTCGAGTAGCATATTCTGTGGATCCAATAGTGAGGTCAGTTGCTGCCTGAATGTACCCGATTCTAGTGGGGTCCTGTTCTAAAAGGCGTGAACCGTAGGTATCTATGGCCACAGGATCGAATCCAGCAATGAGTTCTCCAGCTTTCTTAATTTGCCCGGGTCCCCCGGGTCCCTTGGTCATGAGGATACGATATGCATCGAGAATGATGAGGTCAGGGATTCTCACCGTATTCAAATCGGCAATACACTGATGCAGGCCTCTTCGGTGTAATTCTCCCCGGTCATATACGATACCCATGAGATTCTTCATGGATACTGTGGTAACAGCAGATACATGGTGTTTGGCTATGGGAACATTGATGAATACATCTGCATCCAAAACATCCTTGGAAAAATAGGTTTTCTTCAAGAGGATTCCCCGTGGGATATCTATCTCAACGAAATCCCTGCTGGAATTAATAGCCTTGATGATCCCCCCAGCCCTTTCCACAGCTTCCTTCATACCGGATATGTCCATACACATTCGTTCATTTTCGATGGTGTGATCCAGAACGATCACCTCGTCAGCACCTACCCGGAGACACTCTCTCACCAGGGTTTCTATGAGTTCGGGATTGGTGGTAGCACACTGATGAGGCGGCCGTTTAAAGGAAAAATTTGCCTTTATGACGACCCGTTGTCCTGGCTGTATGAATGATTCAATGCCTCCCAGAGACTCCAGCAGCATGAGCAGCATCATCCTGGGAGTATCACCCCGGATAACCAGTAATTCAGCAGGAGCAGTATGTGTGGAGAATCGGGAACCGGATTGAGGACTGAGCAGAGAAGAAGAAATATGTGGTACCTGTGAAAATCCTATCGATAGCATGAGTCTAGCACAGGTATGAAAAAACTCCCGTCTATCCATAGAATTCATGTGGTAATATATTACTGTCATGCTTTTAAGAGAGAAATTTCTTCTCAATCATCTGTGACCATTCTTTGATATCCTGTATAATAGCTTTTTTCAATTCTTGTTTTGATATAGCAGTATAGGTGTATGCGTATCCCCGGGGAAGGCTATGTGTCTGACGAAGTGCCAACCCCTGTCTCATAAGTTGTTCTAAGGCCTTTTGAACAGTGCTTCGATGCCTGTTAACTGCTCGGGCCATTGATTTTATTGTAGAATGAGGATGGGAAAAAAGATAAAGAAGAATTGTACTCTCCAGGGCATTAAGGGATAATAAGCAGGTTAAGAGTTGATTTTCATTCATTTCCTCGATTTGTAATTTTGAGCAGAGATTCTCATTCATTAAGAATCGCATTACCGTGCCTCCATGATTTGCTGTTCCATATATTGCTGAGGAACTGCTCCCACAATGCGCTTGACTGGTGCTCCTTTCTTGAACACGATGAGCGTGGGAATACTCATGACCTGGAACTGAGCAGAGGTACGAGGATTCTCATCCACATTCAATCGAGCAAATACCACCTCACCCTGTAACTTTTTAGCCAGTGCTTCCAGTGTGGGTTCAATCATCTTGCAGGGCATACACCAGGTAGCCCAGAAATCCACCACCACCATATCAAATTTTTTCAGTGTTCCTTCGAAATCAGCATCTGTGATAGTTATTGAGCTGGAGGGCATGGTCTGTTGCCGCTTCAACTCCTCCATTTTTTTCTGTCTAATTTGTTCATGTTCATCCATGAGCATGTGAATCAGGTAATATTTATAAAAGTTTCGATTTTATGTGCAACAGTTTTGCACAACTTTTCCTTTAATTTATATGGATTTTTGGGATTGAGGTGAGAATTCTAACCATGAAAGAGAGTAATTGAATCAGTATGAATCCTTCTGTCCAATAACAAAAGTTTATATTAGAAGCCACTAAAAGAAAGCCATGAGTGAGGAGCTACAGGAGTCAGGACGGGAAGAACTCCTGGAACGGCTTGGAATTCATTTGCCGAAAGATGAAGAATTTAAAGAATTATTAAAGCGGGAAGGAATTGGTCATTTAATAAAAGATGATTTAAAAGAATCATTCACTCCCAAAGAGATTGAAACTATTAATAAGGATGTAGATACTATCCTGGCCGAACTCGCAGCTTCTCCTTCTGGTCTTTCTGGAAATGAACGTATCATCAGTGAAGTTCTACAAAAAGAATCCACAAAATTACACTCTTTTTCCCTGAAAGGAATCGAATTTGATATTCATGAAAAGGGATATGCATGGAAGGGAACCATTACTATCTCCCTTACTGGCGAAGATGTGTCAAAGGCACAAAAACAGGCAGAACTTATTGCCCAATTGACCATCATGAAACTGGCTCGAACCCGCAGTCTTGTTCCAAAAATTGGTATTGATTTTGGCAGGGAAAAAGAATCCCAGATATCTTCACAACTCACCCTGGAAGAAGCAGTGGCTGAAATCGATGCCTATGCCAGGCGGTTACTGGCTGATGATTATATCATGATCAAGAAACGATTGCAGAAACGATTTTCCTCAAAAGAGGATTTAGAAGATGCTTGTTCAGAAGTCCAGAGAATTGTAACCCTTTTTATTGATGAAGATGTTTCACGAAAATTCGAGGATAGAGTAGCCGATGTGTTATATAGAATTAAAGGTGATTAGATGAGAAGAGTCAAGACGGGAGTAGCAGGTCTCGATAAGATGCTCCATGGTGGATTCATTGCCGGGAGACCCTATGTCATTGCGGGTCCACCTGGTTCAGGCAAAACAATTTTGGGAATGCATTTCTTATTACAGGGGATCCAGGATGGAATAAATGGATTATATATTTCCCTTTCAGAGCCCGCTTCAGAAATCAGGGATAATATGATTGCTTTCGGGTGGGATATTTCCAGAATACGAATCTTAGATGTTTCACCAGAAGGAGGCACTGGGGTGTGGGTTCTTCCCTCTGACGGATTGCTGGAAAGTGTCAGGTTTAATGTGGCCAATCTCAACAGTCTCATCTCCACAGAATTGACGGTTCACAATATTGGTAATATTGTCATCGATTCCATTACAGCCCTCAAAGAACTCTGTGAACGGGAACGGGATGTGAGAGTGGATCTCCTTTCGTTGATGAATTATCTCTCCGAGAATAAATGCACCTCTCTGATGATCAGCGAGTCGCGTACTGGAGGAGATGAGGTGGAGACTTTTCTGGGAAGAGGAACAATTCGTCTCCAGACAGTCTTTTTAGAGGGTAAACGAAAACGTTCCATTCTGATTGAAAAAATGAGAGGTACAGGATTTGATGAACAAGCCCGGCCCATGCGCATAACTGGTCGGGGCGTGGAAATCTATCCTTCTGAATCACTGCTGGAATAGGCTCTAAAAAAGTGAAAGTAAAAAAGAGGGTAAAATCAATACATGGTGGAACAGCCAATTCCGGGATTGAGATATCCAGGATTGAAAGGAATGGGTATGAATGCAGCAAATACCGTGTTTGTACCTACTTCATTTTTTGCTGAAACACCGATGATTGCCACTTTATTCTGTTCTTCATCACTGATATAGATAGCAATTCGTTCAAATCGATCTGGATTGGAATTAGGATCATATCCTTCCACAGGCATACCATTGAATTCTATGTATAATTCATTGGTAGTACTGGATGAATAGACCTGAAGATAGATGACCCCTCCATTGGGTATGGCTGGGAGTTCAACATCTCTGCACTGTTCAGGATGTACGAAGATCTTCACCTGTTTTGGATGGATAATGGCTACTCGTGGAACATCTGCTGCACCTACAAATGATGTAAAGATTACAAAGGAAACAAAGACTGCAAATATTTCTTTTTTCATATTTACACCTCTTTTTTTCTTTATTATTGATTTAGTCCTTTAAATAACTTTCCTTTTTTTCTTACGTTACATTTCTTTTGTAGTGGTGAACAGGAGTAACTTTCGTGGAATGCGACTTTACCACCCTGGAGACCATACTGTACTTCCAGAGAACCTCATGGAATGGATGGAGAAAAAAGGAATCCTGTATGAAATACGCTTCATCAGTACATGGTGGTACAGCCTATGGCGTCTAAATACTGTCCATTTCCAGTGGGAACAGGGATAAAGGCAGCATATACAGTATTTCGACCATGATCGTTCTCTGCTATAGCAGTAATAATATGTGGTTCATACTGGTTCTGGATATAGATCGGTATGATTTCCAGCCGATCTGGTATATATCGAGGATTGAATACAGAAATACCAGATTGATCTGTGAGGGGCTCTCCATTGAGTTCAATATACAGTGCATTGGTATCGTGAGAGGTGTACACAATGAGGTAAATCACCCCACGATTGGGGATGGACGGCAATCTCCGGTCCTCACAGAGGGGGGGATGAAGGAAAACCTGCACCTGTTGGGGATGTTGAATCGCTATGCGGGGGACAAAATCTGCTGCTGAAACCGATGCAGCCATCAAAATCACCAGAAGAGCAGCAATATATTTGGAATTCATGATGTCACCATTTAAAGCATATAAATTTATTTCTTATAAAGGTGTGTATTACTGGAGGACCGGAACAGAGAGGAGAATCAATCTGTATTTCAAAAATTTATCAGTGGATGTAATACCGATTTTTCTCGCTGTACAGAGAATCAACACTTTCTTTCTCGAAATGATTTATCAGATGAGTGCAGCATTTTCCTGCAACTGAGTTACTGCTCTTCCTTCAGTCGTGTTCCTACCGGAAAATAGGCTCATCTATCCCTGACCATAACCTTATATAGGGAGGAAATGAATATTTTTCATGAGGATTGGAGAAGCCTTAGTCGGGGACGGTCTGGAAGTCGCCCATATTGACTTGATAATTGGAGAAAAGGACAGCCCGGTAGGGCATGCCTTTGCCAACAGTATGGCTCAGCCATCTTATGGTCATACACCTATGCTGGGTGTTATTCGTCCAAATTTGCCTCCCAAACCTGCCACTCTCATCGTACCCAAGGTGACAGTCAGGGGATTCAAAGATGCAGGGAAGATATTTGGTCCCGCCCAGGCAGGGGTGGCTAAAGCAGTGGCCGATGCTGTGGAAGAAGGAATTATTCCCAGGGAATACTGTGATGATTGGGTGGTGATTGTCTCTGTTTTTGTTCATAAGGATGCACAGGATTACCGGAAAATCTATCAGTACAACTATGGTGCTACAAAATTGGCTATGAAGAGAGCAATGGAGAATTATCCCAGCCTGGAAAAGATATTGAAGGAAAAGGACAGGGCAACGCATCCTATCATGGGATTCAGGGTGTATCGACTGTGGAATCCTCCCTATTTACAGGTAGCTCTGGATTTAACCAGTGAAGAACAGGTAAAGAAGATCATCGAACAGCTCCCGGTGAGAGAACGTCTTCTCCTGGAAGCAGGGACCCCCCTAATTAAAAACTGCGGCATTGACATCGTTGAAAAGATAAGAAACATGCGCCAGGAATCTTTTATCATAGCAGATTTGAAGACACTGGATGTTGGAAGGTTGGAAGTGAAAATGGCTGCCGATGCTACAGCCGATGCAGTGTGTATCTCTGGTCTTGGCCCCAATGCATCTATAGAGAAATCAATTCAGGAAGCTCAACGACAGGGTATTTATTCTATTGTCGATTTCATGAATGTCTCTGATATCGAAGAAAAAATCAAATCGCTTCGTTATAAACCCGATATTGCCCTGCTTCACCGCAATGTTGACGTGGAAACTGCAGCTCAGGAACGGGGAGAAACAGTGGAAAGCAAATGGGGTAACCTCTCCAAGATCAAAAAGATAGTTAAATTAGTGTCGGTGGCAGGAGGCATAACACCCCAGACCTGCACCGAAGCCCTTGAAAAGGGTGCAGATATCATCGTGGTGGGGCGATATATTATCAGATCTCATGATCCCTACTATGCTGCACGAGATTTCCTGGAGAAAATGCCACCAGACCCCGATACCATGCGTCTGATCCTGGATGAGGATGAACTGGTAGGGACATAATACAATTCCCTTTTTTCCTTTTTTTCAGTGCTCTCTGTGGTTATTCTGGCTGTCCTACATTGATTACCAAAACATTTATATTCTATTGACTACTAACATACTGTATCAACACAGATTAGAGAGGTGATAATATATGCCTATAGCATTAGCACCGGTGGACAGAATCCTGCGAAAAGCTGGTGCGCAGCGGGTTTCCCGGGCTGCCGCACTGGAATTACGGGATATTGTAGAAAACTATGCTCACAGAATGGCTAAAGAAACAGTCAAGAAAACGGAAGAAACAGGACGAAAAACAGTATTAAAAGAAGATGTGGTACAGGCTCCCCGATTGATAGTGGATAGAGTGAAGGAAAACATACTCATTGATATGGAAACAGAGATAATGCGAGAACTTGAAGACCTTATCCCACCTCGGGATCGATAATACTGGGTGTGATTTTTTTTCACACCTCATTTTGTATCTGTTACCTGTATGATATGATATCCGAATTGGGTTTTTACAAGATCAGAAATCTCGCCCTTTTTCAGAGAGAAGGTGGCTTTCTCGAATTCTGGCACCATTTTTCCCCGCCCAAACCATCCCAGATCTCCACCTCTTTTTCCAGATGGACATTCTGAATGAGCCTTTGCCAATGTTGAAAAACTGGTACCATTTTTAAGGTCCTCTAAAATTTTTTTAGCTTCACCTTCTTTTTTCATCAGGATATGACGTGCTTTAACCTGTTTCATGCATCTTCATATGCACAGCCTTATTTAAAGATTGACAACATCCTGAGAGCTGATAAAGGCAGGTGAGGGTTTTTTCGCGCTAATGTTTATAATTGTGCATGAATACAGGTATCCATGATCGATGTGACTCTCCGGAATGTCCTGGAGATCATCGCTGTTGCAGCAGGTGGTATCCTTTCCCTGAAAGCGGTGTCTGTTATTTTCAGGAAGATCAGTTCTCGAACCCAAAAAACAGATACCTTATGGGATGACATTGTTTTTGAATTTGTGAAAAAACTGGTTCAATTCTCTATCATCAGCGCTGTATTCTATTTCATTATGTCAAAAGTGGACAATACCACAATTTCTCAATTTTTGGAAATTGTGCTCATATTTCTGGCAGCGTACCTAGCAATACATGTTATCACATTCATAATGGATTTATTCAAGAATGTCTTGATAAAAGAATCTGAAACCAGGCTGGATGATCTGGTCTTTCCCATGCTCAAGACAGGTCTTTCCATTGGGGTGTATCTGATTGCGCTGCTCATCTCTCTGGATCAACTGGGGTATAATGTATCTGGGTTGCTCGCTGGAATGGGTATTGCAGGAATTGCAGTCTCTTTAGCTGCAAAAGACAGCCTTTCCAATGTCATTGCAGGCATTTTGCTGTTGATGGATAAACCCTTTCTGCCCGGCGATAGAATAGAATTATGGAATGCACCGCCCAACCAGGCAACCTGGGGGGATGTGGTGGAGGTGGGGTTGCGTTCCACCAAGATCATGACCACAGACAATATCACCATTATCGTCCCTAATTCTGAACTCATGAAACGGGATATTATCAATTATACAGAGGGATCATCAATGATCAGGCTCCGTATTCCCGCCAGTGTATCATATGATAGTAATCTTGTGGAAGTGGAGAAGGTACTCATTAATACGCTCATAGATATTAAAGGCATTGAAAAAATACCAGAACCTCAGGTGGTGGTGACAGAATTCGGGGATTCTTCAATCAATGTGGAACTGCGGGTATGGATTTCCGATGCCAAAAGCAGGAGATCCCTGCAGGATGAAATCAATCGAAGAATAAAGATGGAATTTGAAAAATCGTCCATTGAAATCCCCTATCCCAAAAGAGACCTCTATGTCAAGGAGATGAATTCCCCACACACAGACACCGAGTCATTTCAGTAATAGAAACCTTTTTAAAACCAAATCACTGTACACTGACATGGAAATTGAGATTATTGAAGAAAAGGATAATCCATTGATGGAACGAAAGGAGATGAACCTCCGGATTATCCAGGATGCAGGAAGTCCAAAAATCGTTGATCTGCGCAAAAAAATTGCTGCTCAATTCTCATTAAATGAATCGTTATTTGTGGTTCAACAGATTCTCCCTGAATATGGAATGAATGAATCACACTGTTTGCTCAAAGTCTATGATTCAGAAGATCGATTACGATTGGTGGAAGCAAATCACATATTGCGAAAAAATGGGTTTTTGGAGGTATCTCATGAAAGCTAGTGATCTATATAAAATCAAAGGAGACACTCTTGAACGGAAAAACCCGCTCTGCCCCCGCTGTGGTCAGGGTACATTCATGGCCGATCATGGAGATAGATACACCTGTGGGAAATGTGGATACACCAAATGGAAGAGTAGTTCCTGAATCTGCTTTTTTACAGAACAGAAGAGCTCTTTATATGTGAGGGCTCTATTCTTTGCCATATACAGAACATATATATGTGGATATATACAGAGTACTATATATGCCTGATAGCAGCACTACATGAGGGGTATCATGATCTGTTTGGGTGTAGAAGGGACTGCACACACCTTCGGTGTGGGTATAGTCACAGAAACAGACGTTCTGGCGAATGAAAGCCATTCCTATTCGGGAATTGGTATTCATCCCCGAAAGGCAGCAGATCATCATGCAGAATTTGCAGGTATGGTACTCAAGAATGCCCTGCAGAAAGCAGGAATTTCCATTACAGATGTTGATCTCATTTCATTTTCTCAGGGACCGGGGTTGGGCCCCTGTTTGAGGATTGCAGCCACCTGTGCCCGGACCCTTTCTCTCAGACTGGAGAGACCAATATTGGGTGTTAATCACTGTGTGGCCCATGTGGAGGTGGGAAGGTGGACCACAGGTGCACACGATCCGGTGACCCTGTATGTATCAGGGGGGAACACTCAGATCATTGCCTATGCAGGGGGACGGTACCGGGTATTTGGAGAGACCCTGGATATTGGAATCGGGAATATGCAGGATTATTTTGGAAGGGAAGCAGGATTGGGATTCCCCTGTTTTAGAGAAATTGATGAGATGATCGAAAAGGGAAGCTATCTGGGAGGTCTTCCCTATACAGTCAAGGGGAATGATTTTTCATTTTCAGGGTTACTGACCCAGGCCATTAAAATGACAGCTGATCACCCTCTTCAGGATGTGACCAAATCCATCATGGAACATGCCTATGCTATGGTAGTGGAAGCCACTGAAAGGGCTATGGCCCATACGGAGAAAAAGGAACTCCTGCTCACAGGAGGGATAGCAGCCGCTCCCCGTTTGCAGGAAATGTGTCAGATCATGTGTGCTGAACGAGATGCTGCATTCCATGTTCCTCCCCGTGGGCTGTGCAGAGACAATGGAGCCATGATTGCCTATGAAGGACTCCTGGAATATACTCATGGTACCAGGATGGATATGGAAGGTACTGCTGTCAGACAGAAATGGAGGACAGATGAGGTGGAGGTGACCTGGCTGTGAGGGTGATGGATTGTTCTCCCGATTCTATCGAGAAAGCACGGATTATTCTTGAAATGGGAGGACTGGTGGTGTACCCCACGGAAACAGCCTATGCTCTGGGAGCAGATGCTTTCAATGAGCGGGCGCTGTTGAGACTGTTGCAGGCAAAACAGCGACCTCCAGGACTACCTATCCTGGTGATCATTTCACATATTGACATGATAGAACCCTATGCGCTCATCGACGAGAGAACTCGATTTCTTGCTGAAAAATTCATGCCTGGTCCCCTCACCCTGGCCGTACCCAAGACAGCTTTAGTACCCTCTCTGCTCAATCCAGAGGGAATATCTTTCAGGATTACCTCCTGTGAAGAAGCGCGCCTGCTGGTAGATGCAGTAACCACTCCTATCACAGGTACCAGTGCCAATCTTCATGGAACTGGATTGATATATGATTCACAGAGTATCATTTCTACCTTTGATAGGTCGGTAGATATCTTTCTGGATGCGGGGACACTGGAACCATCTCCACCCTCCACAGTGCTGGATATGAAATCTTCTCCCCCCACAGTTATTCGGGAAGGAGCCATCCCCTCCCAGACAATTTTTGAAGCCCTGGCCTCGGATTCTTTTCATGCGAACATGGAGGAAAAAGCATGAACCTCATTCGAAAAGGAGCAGAAGCAGATTTATTCTGTGCTCTATTTGAGGAAGTGTACTTCCCCTGGAATGGAGAGAAGGTCCTCATAAAGAGGAGGGTATCCAAGGGGTACCGGCTTTCCGAATTGGATGAAGAACTCCGGGTGAGGAGGACATTGCATGAGGCACGCTTACTCCATGATGCAAAAGCCTTTGTCAACACCCCTTCTATCTATGAAGTGGACCAAAAGAACTGTACCATCATCATGGAATATATTGAGGGAGTACGAGCTAAAGAAGGACTGACTGAAGAGATTGCAGTACAGGTGGGTGAAACCATTGCCCGGCTGCATGAAGGTGGTATCATCCATGGGGATATCACAACATCCAATATTATCATCAAAGCAGGAGAGGTATATCTCATCGATTTTGGACTGGGAGAGTTTTCTGAGGAGATTGAGCCACAGGCAGTGGATTTACATCTATTGAAGCAGACACTTAAAAGCACCCATCATCAGAACTGGAGGGCCCTGTGGAAGCACATTTTAACAGGATATAAAACCCGAGAAGGGGCAGAAGACGTTATTTCCAGAATAAAAGACATAGAAAAAAGAGGACGTTATGTCAAACGGTAACTGGTAGCCATTACTCTGTTTCAAGAGTTGTATGCAATTTTTTCTCGTTTACCATATTTTCAACGATTTCAGTTACTCTATTGACATGTTCTTTCAGTCGCAGGGTGTCCCGGGCCATCAATTCGGTGCGTTCTTTTAATGTGGAAATCTCTTTTTCATGTTCAGCCAGGGTTCTTTCCAGTTTGGAAAGTTCTTTGGTCTTCTCTTTGAGAAGGTGTTGGTAATATCGTTCGATCTTTTTCTGTTGTTCCCGCATTTCTTCTATATCAAGGAACAATCGAGACATCCTGTAACTGTAATCCATATATTCTGTGGAGCAGCCCTGCATATAAGCCTTATGTTCGCTCTAATATGTCCCTCGGGTATAGCAGGAATCCTATAGGATGGAGGGGAGAGATATGTGGTGAATACCAAAAGGTTTATATTTATTATTATAAGGTATTATATGGAAAATAAAGTTCTGCCCATTGGGGTGTTGCCATGACGTTGATTGCTATCAATTTCAAGGCATATCCTCAGGCTATGGGTGAAAAAGGTCTAACATTAGCGCAGTTATGTCACACTCTTTCTGAAGAATCGGGAATTCCCTTTATTGTCTGTCCTCAACAAACAGATCTGGCTTACATTGCACATGCAGTCAGCATCCCTGTATTTGCTCAACATGCAGATGCCAGTGAACCAGGTTCCCAGACTGGGCATGTGGTGCCCGAAGCAGTATCTGCAGCGGGAGCGGGAGGAACATTGATCAACCATTCGGAATGCAGGGTGCGGGTTTTCGATATTGACTGGTTGGTGAAGAAGTGTCAGAACCTTGACCTCCAGACAATTGTGTGTACCAATAATATTGAAGTTTCTAAAGCAGCTGCAGCTCTTCATCCCACCTTTGTGGCAGTGGAACCACCGGAGTTGATTGGTGGGGATGTTTCTGTCACCTCTGCTAACCCAGAAGTTGTGTCAGGAACGGTAACAGAAATTAAGAATATTGCCCCCCAGGTGAGAGTGCTCTGTGGAGCAGGAGTGAAAACAGCAGAAGATGTCCGGATGGCAGGTGAACTGGGTACAGAAGGAGTGCTCCTGGCTTCAGGTGTGGTGAAGGCAAAAGATCAAAAACAGGCACTGTATGATCTCATAAAGGAGGTGTGAATCATGAAAATTGGTATAAATGGATTTGGAAGAATTGGAAGAAATTTCTATCGGGCAGCTATAGAACATACAGGTGTAGATATTGTGGCTGTCAATGATATCACCGATGCAAAAACTCTGGCCCATCTTTTGAAATACGATTCAGTCCATGGCAAACTGGAAAATGTGGAATCTGGTGATAATTGGATTTCTGTCAAGGGAAAAAAATTCGATGTGCTCTCAGAGAGAGATCCAGCACAGCTTCCCTGGTCTGAGTATGGAGTGGACTGTGTGGTGGAATCTACAGGACTCTTCCGTGATAGAGAGAATGCATCGAAGCATCTTACTGCAGGAGCGGGTAAGGTACTCATTTCTGCCCCTGCCAAGAATCCCGATGTCACTCTCGTACTGGGAGTAAATCATGACATGTATGATCCCTCAACTCACCGTATTATATCTAATGCATCCTGTACCACCAATTGCCTGGCGCCGGTAGCCAAGGTCATAAACGATGCATTTAGTATTGAGAAAGGACACATGACCACGGTCCATGCCTATACAAATGATCAGCGTTTGCTGGATCTGCAGCACAAGGATCTGCGAAGAGCCCGATCTGCTGCTACCAACATCATTCCCACCACCACAGGTGCAGCAAAAGCAATTGGGGCAGTACTTCCTGAACTGGATGGAAAACTCAATGGCATGGCCATGCGGGTCCCTGTGGCTGATGGTTCCATTGTGGACCTGGTAATGGTTGTGGAAAAAGAAGCATCCACCGAACAGGTCAATGAGGCCTTCAGGAAAGCAGCCAGTGGGACGCTTAAGGGGATTCTCCAGTATACAGAAGAACCCCTGGTTTCCACAGATATCATACACAATCCACATTCTGCCATTGTGGATGGACAGCTCACATCCTCTCATGGGACCCTGGTGAAGGTTTTGGCCTGGTATGACAATGAATGGGGATATTCGCAGCGACTGGTAGATGTCGTGGAGATGATTTCCAGCAAAGGATAATATTATATTTCTCTAATTTTTCCTTCTCTTTTTTGCGTGTCAAATATAGCTACTGTTGACCGGTGAGAGAGATATCCACAACATTCTCCTGGATTGATAATGATGGGGGGACCCAGCTGGATATCAGCGGTGTGGGTATGACCGGTAACCACCAGGTCATACTGTGAGCTAGTTATCAGAAGATTGAGTAGTGATGGAATGTGGCCGTGAGTTATGGCAATGGATATACCTCCCAGAGAGATTTCGCAGAAATAATCGGTGACCACAGCATCAATCTCTGCAAATTTAGCATTCAATCCTTTTTTTTCACCATCATTATTGCCAAACGTTCCGTATACAGTAAAATTTTTGAGGAGAGGCACCACAAAGGGTGAAATAAAATCCCCTGCATGGAGGAGCGTAGTAATATCATGTTCGTGAAAAAGGGTGCATGCTTTCTCCACAGTTTTCAATCGATCATGGGTGTCTGCACAAATTCCCAGTAACATATTGATAATGGATACTTATTCTTAAAATATTTTTGCTCCAATGAATACTTCTTCTTTCGTATAGATACATAATATGAACAAAAAAGGTTTAATACTTACTGGTATACATAATCTCATCTTTTCAACAGGTGCATCCCATGGAAACATATATAGTTGATTTGGCAGATTATCTCCAACAGTATATCAGGGATAATTCAATTTCTTTTATACGTGTGGATCCCCATTCTTTTATTTCCATGATCTACAGAATGTTTACTCCATTCTGTTCAAGATTGAATGAAAAGGATCTCATAAGGATGATGAAACAAAAAGCACTTTATTGTCTGTGGAATACTGTTATTGACGATACGATTGAATATACATCAGAAGGAAAGAATGCTATCAAAGAAACTCTGCATGTTATATCCTGTGCACAAACTAAAGAATCTTCTATAAAACTAGAAACAGAGGCAGGATTAATTATGTATGATTTCGTTGAAAAATTTTTAGAATTTCCGCTTCAACCACATACCACACTTGCTCAAGAAATGCTTTTCCTTGATCTTGTAAGGATTATCAATGGATTTGATTATGAGAGAATAATTCATGAACATACTACGATAGGTACACTTTCTGAATATCTGGAATTCAGTACGGCAACCATTGATCTGAGGGTGTTTTTAGATATTGATTTAGCAATCTATGAAGATTCCTTAACACTATCGACAATTGGGGATCTTAGAGAGGCATATCATTGGTTCAATACTGCTATTAAACTCAGTTCAGATATCGCTACCTTCCAGAGGGAATTTTTTGTGGAAGCTTCACAAAATGCGATTATTCTTAAAGGTCAACAGGATGGATCCATACCACGAGATATTCTGACAGCGGGAAATGAATATAAGACTCAGTTTGAAGCAAACCTCCCTCCACTGATGAATCAAATTAAAAAGATGGGAAGAACGTATTTAATCAAAGCCCTAGATTATTTAGCTAAAATCGAGGAAGTAGATACATCAGAGATTGCTCGTGTATTTGAAAATTCATTTGAGGACTATCCTGGTATGAAAACCTTTAATTATCCTGATATACGAAATGAAAAGAAATAAGGCATGAATAGAGTTGTGGAGAATACTGATGCTTTATATGCACAAAATATCCTGAAGCTCATCTCATTGTATTCCCGATTTCGCTTAATTTTCCCTTGGAAAAAATACAATTTTTTTTCCTTTTTTTCAGTTATTCTGAAATATTTCTATTGAAAGACAGCATTGAATGGTGATTCTTTTGAATTATTTCCAAAATATGATATAACTGCATGATGGTACCATAAACCTTTTAAAGGGGTTTCGTGTCACTCAGAATTGGAGGAAAAGGATGAGAGATATAGTACTGTGTAGTCAGTGGGTAAAGGATAGAAGACACTCCAGGAACGTATTTTTTGATATGCTATTGAATCGAAGAAAAGTGAAGGCTGTTGTTTGTCATATCTCTTATTCAGGTTTTTTTTTGGGAGGTGTGAAAGATGAGTATAACTGAATTTGTGGGGATAATCAACCAAAATCCTTTGAAAAAAGGGCAGAATCCCCATGCAAAATTTTTAGAGACCACGATAGAAGGTGGCATGGATAGTATATGTATAGTGCAATCTCTTTTTGAGAGAACTGTTGTAGATTTCAATGAAATCGGGTTACAAAGAGGAGGGGGTATCAGTGCAAACGGTAACTTTTGAATCTATTACCCCCAGAATATGTCCCGAAGAGGGAACCAAGGGTGTGGCATATGATACAGCATGGACATCACGGGTCAGAGGACAAAATGGAAAATCTCTTTTTCCAGAATGTCTCTCCTGGATAATTAGAAATCAGAAACAGGATGGAAGTTGGGGAGGAAGAGTAGAGAATTTTCAGGATAGGATTATCTCCACCCTCAGTGCAATCATTGCATTGAAAGAACTTGGCGGAAAAAAATATGCACACCAAATTAGCCAGGGAGAAACTTATATCTGGGACCATGTAAAGAAGATGGAAGATCATTTCCACAGATTGATTGGTGTGGAACTGTTATATCCTTCTCTGATGGAACAGGCAGAAGCTTTGGGTCTGGGATTACCATATCATATAAATCCTTTCAAGAAACAATATGAAGCAAAATTAAGCAAGGTCGATGAATCACTCTGGTATTCCCCTCTGGTAACATTATCATATTCCCTTGAATTCCTCAATGATAGGGTGGATATTGCTCATTTACCAAAGGCACAACTGCCTAATGGATCTGTAGCCACTTCACCTGCTGCAACAGCATTTTACCTGAGACATATAAAAAGCGATAAAGCATATAGGTATCTGAAGAAAATCCTTTCCTTGACCAATGATGGCTCTGTAATGACAGTGTATCCTATTGAGGTATTTGAATATGGATGGACATTGTATAATCTCATGCTTGCAGGGTTATATTTTGAAAGGTATGCTGAAATTTGTGATTTTCTTTATTCTGGATTAAAGCAAACTGGAGTAGGATGGTCAACAGACTTGCCGGTGACAGATGCGGATGATACTGCTCTGGCGTGCAGGGCATTATGTGCAATGAATTATCCTGTGGATTTCAAAATTTTTGATCCCTATGCTATGAGAGATTACTATATTGCCTTTAATTTTGAACTCGATCCTTCGGTGAGTACCAATATTCATGTACTGGACATTGCCAGACTTTCACCAACATTTCCAGATAGGGAGAATGTCATAGAGAAATTAATTAAGTTTTTAGAGAGAGAAATGCAACCAAATGGATATTGGATGGATAAATGGCATGCCTCGCCGTATTATACCACCGGTCACGCAATCATTGCGCTCTCTGATATATGTCCTTCTCTGGCCAGAAAAGGAATTTCATGGATATTGGATTCTATGAATTCTAATGGAACATGGGGATACAATGGTGGAACACTGGAAGAGACTGCATATGCAATTCAAGCGCTCATGCATTATCATCGACGAGTCGAACATATAAATCTTGAATGTATTCAACAGGCAGTGCACATGCTCAGTTCCAGAAAGTGTTTATCATTATTGGGAAATTCTGAGGAATTATGGATTGGAAAAGTCCTCTATACACCCATTAGAGTAGTTCTCTCTTTGGCTGTCAGCGCTCAATTCATGAGTAAAGCCCAATACATACAATCATTTTCTGCTGTAGAATAAGTCATATTTCAAATAAAAAAACCCAGAAGGAGAGATTAGATATCACTATAAAATAGAATAAAATGATAAGAAATAAAAAAAAAGGATGAAAATTATGATTTTGCAGCCTTTCCAAGTACCATACCATACAGGATCATGATCCATGCAACAGCATGTATGATCAAGAATAGTGCATCAATGATAACCCAACGACCTATCAATAATCCCAGATACAGAGTGTACATTGTCACCATGGCCCATCCCACCGATACAAGACTCAAAACCTTCTTCCTAGGATCATTTTTGGGAAGTCGTCGTGTTACACGATAAAAGAGGAATGTTATGATAAGAAAAATTATCCACATAACACTTTGGATATATGTTCCTGCTGTTTGTGTGAATCCCTCGAGAGGAAAGCTGTAGGTAATGTAACCCGAAAATGACCCCAAGACAGCAAAAATTAAAATCGCTGCTTTTTCTCTAAAAAATGAACCAGGATTAAAAAAGAGCAATGAGGTACCATAGTAAAATAATGTCATGGCTATAGCATAAATGAGAAGTCCACCGAAGTATCCTGATTTACCAAGAGTAACTTCCCCAAATAATTCAGCGATAAGATGACTTGTCTGTGCAAGAGCATATAATATAAATCCAATACCCCAGGCAAGTGAAGCAGGGAGTCTTTTAATGGAATATTCCCTGAAGAAATACATTGAAAGGATGATTGCTGCTGCGATAGCTATGATATAGGATACGGTATAGAGCATACTGACATTCATTACATCACCTCCTGAAATTCTTTTTGGAATTTCCCGTTTTTACCATGTCCTTTCAGGCTATCATGAACTAGTATTTAAATTTATCTATTCGCCGTGATCTAAAAGGATTTTTTTCCATCATATGCTGGTTTCCCATTTATTTAAGGCTGAATTTTAGATTGTTAATATGAAAAGTATTGATACAGATCATTTCAAATGATAAGAATAACTGGAATGCACAATTATTGATTTGAGAAAACGAGAAATTTTCCAAAAAATAAAAAATATAGAAAAAAATTATGAGCCATACCACAGAAATCCATATCCTTCTCCGTTATTTATAGTAACAAGAGATTCTCTTCCTTGGATTCTTTTCTGTTCTTTTCCCAGTGTCACTGTAACTGTAGAGATGGGACGGATGAGTATATCAAATGATTCTGAGTCTGTGATAAGGTGAGCATGGCATCTCTCTAACTTACCAGATGAAAATGTGGAGGTTAGCTCAACATGTTGAATCTTTTGGATTCCATGGCGGTCCATCCACCCATCGCTGACTGATTGATCATTGTGTTTTGAACAAATAAAACTTACAGTGTCATCGGATGTCAATCGTCCCATGAGCCAGTACCATTCACCCCAACTCGAAATATTCCTCAATTCCCAGGAATGATCTCGCATCCCTTTCCCATTGAATTGGATTACTTCATCATTGAGATAGATTTCTCCCTGTAATATTCCCACCTGTTCATATCGGGTTCCTCTCCTAGTGGTAAATCCATAAGGTTCACTTTCAGTCTCAAAAAAAAGATCTGCTGACACCTCCTGCGTTATACCGGTGGATATACCTTCTTTATAGCATGCAAAAGTATTGGCAATGTGTATGTTCCATTGTTTCATCAGCACTAATGGTTCCATTTTGAGTGCTCCTGTGGAGAATATATCATGTGCTCTCAGCGAATATTGGCGTTGAAGGATCAATTGAGGATGGCTATGGATAATAATTATGTCTTCTTTTGATTTGAGTACAGGCTTTATAGCAGTATACAGAGATATTCCCATTGAATGTTCGAGGTCATATCCGTTAAAATGATAATTCTCCCACCACAAGGGGCTGTGATGATCAGGGTGGTGTTGGAATTCATCCATGAGAGATATCATTGAGCTCAATCCTTTACTATTACTGTACCTTTGCCACCGTCTATTGTGATGAGTTGACCCGTTTTTATTATTGCTGTTGCATTTTTTATTCCAACGACTGCGGGAACTCCATATTCTCGTGCAATGATGATACCGTGAGATAATGTACCACCCAGCTCCACAACGATTCCAGATGCAGCTATAAATAAAGGGCTCCATCCAGGATCAGTAACCGGGATCACCAGTATTTCTCCTTCTTTTATTTCGCAATGCTGATTGGGATCGTGTATTACCCGGGCTTCCCCTGTCACAATACCGGGACTACACCCTATTCCCCTGAAATGAGTTCCATCTTTCACTGATTTTTTGAGTTCTTCGAGGGGAGGTGGGATGCCAATAATTTCATCAGGAACATTCAAATTTTCACATTCTGTTTTTTCTACCTGTCGTTGTGCAATGAGTATGGGTATCTGGTGTTGGGGGAGTGTTCCTGTAATGATATCAGAAACTTCTGTCATTTTTAGAAAAAATATCTCATCAGGATTTGACAGAATTTTTCTCTGTACACATTTTCTGGCGATGGCACAATAAATCATCCTCATTGCAGTGTTCCCCTTTACCCATGTTGTTTTCAGTTGTTCCCGCAGCAGGAGGTATTGCTGTATTTTATCCAGAAGTTTGGAAAAGAGAATTTTCTCTGCAGGATTTTTAGAAAGTTCTTTGAGAACACGCTTTTGTGTTTCAAGACGGTGGGTTTTCTGAATTTCTATTTGGTGAAGCGGGTGTGCAGTAGGATTATTCAGTGCATTTGCTACCATGGAAAGTGTGGTTTCAGGAATTTCTTTCCACCGAGGCACTGAAAGTTCCAGTTCTTGAGAGCATCTGTCCCCATACTCTTCCATAAATTTTTCAAAATTTTCAAGGAAATTTTTGCTATCAGGGAGCTGCTTCAGAGATTGAAGAATATTTTCATTTCTAGAACAAAGAATCTTGGTCACAGAAGTTGATTGACAAGCAATTTGAGCCAATTTCCATATTTCTATTCCGATTTGACTGGTACACATTCCCTCGAGTCCAGAAATTAAGGAGATGATAGTTTCTTCTGGTTCTTCAATATTATGGAGAATTTTTTCTATGAGATTGTAGAATGCCATAATGGCCATAAAAGTGCATACATGAACAGGAACAACTTTGGAATTTCTGTCATATATTTCCCAGACGAATGTATCTAATTCCTCCATACTGAGATCATCAAGATCAATTTCGTTGATATGAGAAATTAATTCCATTGAATGTGGGATTACCTCTGCACCTTTCTTCGGTAAATCAAGCATGAATTTCATGACACGAAGAGCTCCAGGAAGCATTCGTATCATCTCCAGCAGACCGGGAGTCAAACTGGATTTTTCATCAGTTGACAATCCAATCGATTGAGCGATGATTTCAGGTGATAATCCTGGTATTTTCCCCACCGTTTTATATGTGGTGGACATGTCTGCATAGATATAACCATAGATATATTTCGTAAATTTGAGATCCTGGATATCCTCTGTGATGTTGAAGCATTCTAACAGAGGAGTTAAGCTCTGAACATAGAAGTCGGGTCGATTTTCAGGAATACGGGAAAGATACGTTACATATCCAGGTTGCATTTCTCCGATATTAGCCCTTGACCAGATTGTTGGAGATGAAGGCGCTGTTATAGGCCGTGCTTGCAGGATAATAATGTTCTCATCAACTATTACCCATTCAATATCCTGAGGACATTCGAAAAAGCGTTTAATTTGAATAGAAAGATCACACAGAGATTTTAGTATTTCCATATCTAATATGGCTTCATTTCGAACCTGTTCGGAGAGAGGATTTTCGATAATTCCACCTGTTTTATTGGTGTAACATCCAGTTGTTTTTGATGCAATGTGTTTTTCGAGGAGAGTATTTCCATCATGACTGAGTATGTATCTATCGGGGGTAACACTCCCAGTTACCAATGAATTACCGAGGCCATATACTGCTTCGACAACAATATTTTCCTCTGTAAAGACAATACCTGATATCTGGGCAGGAACCATTTCCTGTATTAACACCGCCATGGTCAATTGAGTATTTTTGTCTTCCATTGTTTGTCTGTACTTGATTACATTTTTTTTCCATAGAGAGGCCCAACATTTCTTGATAGCGCGCATGAGAGAATCCGCATCCATAACATTCAGTGTTGTATCATACTGGCCAGCAAAAGAAGTTTTTTTATCATCTTCTGAAGGACTGGATGATCGAACAGCACAGGGATCACTATTCAAATACTGTTTGTATGCATCTGTGATGATTTCTACCAGAGAGGGTGGCATTAATGCTTCCATAATTCTCTTTTGTATCTCCTCTCCATTCTCATTCTCCGATTCACAGATATTGTTGAAATCCAGGAAGTATTCAAAGGCTTTTGTGGTGATACAGAATCCATCGGGAACGGGAAATCCAGCTTGAGAGAGTCTCATCAGATTCAGTGCCTTTGCTCCCACCAGATCGATGGTGCTTTTTTCCTTAATAGAAATGACAAACTCCAGTTGATGTGACGAACCCAACCACAATTCAACAGGAGATTCTTGAAAAGAGTTTTCTATCTCAAAATTTGTCTCTACCCTCATTTTCTTCACCTCCACTTTTAACGAGGTTTTCAACCCTCAAAAACCTGCACAACGAGTAAGCAAACTGCTTATCTACCCATGTTCCAAGACATCTCCAGTCTCCCCCTATTGCCACTTGTGTATCCGTCATGTCATTGGATAATCAACGAATGACTTGTATAATTTATAATTTTATTGTATTTAAATCTTTCGGTTTTGTATTTTTCGCTATATAGAGGAATATATGAGTTGGGAATTTCGGAGAAAGAAGAGAAAGAAAATAAATTGAGAATTTCACAATTTTGACAATATGATATAAAAAGTACTTGTGGCATAGTGGTGTGGGTGCTGAAAGAGTCTCTCCAGATGTAAGAGGTAATTGAGATAGTAATGGGAATATATGCCACATACTGTGTCTGCTCTTTCTCTTTTTTCTTCGTGTTTAGGCTTTAAGAATACTATGATTTTAAAGAATGACGAATAAATTAAAAGGTAATTATTTTTAGATCTTTGCATTTGTAAAGATATGGTTCGAAAGACTTATATATGGTTTTTTTTATCCATTAAACAAAAACGATTCGTAGGAAGGGAAAAAACATGTTTAACCCGATCTATGCGATAGTATACGCAATTGACCTGGTGTACAACATAATTTTATCGGTAATAAAAGTGTCTTTTCAGTGTCTCACAGGGAACATTGAACCAGTGGTGATGGAAGTCCCCACCGTACTGACCAGAGAAATTTCACAGGTGATCCTAGGAAACTCCATAACATTGACTCCCGGAACATTGACCTTAGATATTGACCATGAACGGCAAGTACTCATTGTGGCAGTGATTTCTCCCCGTGCTCCTCAGGAAGTCATACCCTTTGAACCCTTTATCAAGGGTATGCTGGAGGGATAAGAGATGTATGAATTTGCTTTATATTTCCTCCTCTTTTCTCTGGGGGTTTCAATCGTCACCGGCATTCGAGTGGCAGCTCGACAGGGATTGTACAATTCCCTGGTGGGAGTGAGCATTGTGATCATTGCACTGGCGACAGCACTGACCGTCATCGGTGAGATATACAGCCTTCAGTTTTCACGGGATATTGCCCTGTATTTATTGGGACTGGCTACCATGGGAACGCTCCTTGTCTCCAAGATCATAAAAGGGGAGGGGATCTAAATGGAATGGGAATTGATCAAGGCTATTTTCTTTATCATTGCTGGAATTTTCATTTTGGTAGCTTCGCTGGGATTATGGAGGTATGGGCCTCGAAAGAATGTTATCTATGCCCGAATTCATATCTCAGGGATCATTGACCATGCATGTATTTTGACCATGCTGGTGCTGTGGCAACCCTTTACAGCCCTGGTAGCAGTGGTGTACTTCGTGCTGACTCCTGTTGCATTCCATTCTATTGCCAATGCGCTTCATGAAAAGGAGGTGAACTAATGATTCCAGGATTTATGATAATGGGATATATATTCATGTTCACTGCACTCTTTGGTTCTATTCTGGCACTCATTCAGAGAGATCTGATGAAATCGGTGATTCTCATTGGATTAGAGGGATTGGCCGTAGCCTTCCTCTATCAGACCCTCAGAGCCCCCGATGTGGGTATCACCCAGGCAATTCTGGGTGCAGCCCTGCTTCCCGGTATCTTTGCCATAACAGTATACAAGACACGGAGGGAGGAAGAATGAGCCTGGAAACGCTCTTTCAGCCCATGTGTTTTCTCACGGCAGCCGCCCTGGTAGTTGTGGGACTGTATGCTGTGATCTTCATGGATAATCTGCTGAAAAAGATCATTGGCGTGACGCTCATCTCAGATGGTGTCAATCTGGTGCTCATCACTGGAGGATTCAATAAAATTGTGGCCATCATCTCTCCCGAGATGTATGAACAGGGTGTCAAGAGCACTGCCTTCGAAACGCTCACAGAATTTCCAGAATTTGCAGCTCAAGCAGCATTTCCCCTACCTTCTGCACTGGTGCTGACCAGCATTGTGATTTCTGTGTCTATTTTTGCCATCATGCTGGCTTTAGCCATCCGATTGTACCAGCATTACAATTCCATGAGCTGTTCTGTGATCTTCAAGGAGGTGGATGAATGAACTATGAAAACTTCTTTGTTCCAGCTCTCCTGGTAGCATTTCCCCTGATTTCTGCTATCTGTCTCAATTTCATTCATGGAAAAGACAGAGCAGTAAAGGGATTTGCCTTTCTGTCTATTATCGTGGTACTTCTTTTGCCCTGGATCACACAATACGGTGTATACTGGTTTGGAGGACATCCTACTGTGGAAAATCTAGAAGGAACCAACATCATGCTGTCCAAGCTGAACCTGGCCATTGTCTACAATTTCGGTATCATTCAGAAGATTTTCATTGCTCTCCTGGCCTTGCTGGCCTCTGCTGCTATCCTGGTTCATTTCACAGAACGAGTATCCGGTGTCTATACCGCCATGATCATGCTGGGTATAGCATCTGCATCAGCCGTAATCATGGCAGATGATGTATTCAACATCTTCGTGTTCCTGGAGATCTTGACTATTTCTCAGGCAGCTCTGGTTATTGCCGTGGGATCGGTCAGAGCCTACAAGACGGCTATTAAATATCTGATTCTGGGGGGTGTTGCAGGCTCCAGTATATTGCTGGGTATTGCAATTCTCCTGGGACGATATGGTATGCTCAATGTCTCTGATCTCCACAAGGTTATCACGGTGGAATCTCAGGTGGGAATCTCTCATGCGCTGATAGTAGCCTGTGCTCTCATCTTCATTGGCTGGCTCTTTGAATCCGGTATGGTACCGTTCCACATCATCAAGTCCGATGTGTACAGCAAGGCTCGACCCTCGGTGGGTGCCTTCATGCAGACACAGACCAAGTTTGTGCTGGTAGCCCTCTGGGTGATCATTCTCAGATTGTTTTATGGCATATCTACTTTCAATGCCCTCATTCTGGGAGTGTCCATTCTGTCCATGGTCTTCGGTGTCATCATGGCATTGAGACAGACAGAGTTTACCCGGTTGCTGGCATATGTGGCTGTAGCACAGGCAGGACTGGTGGGCGTGGGACTGGGTATTGCTACAGAAGCCTCGGTTTCTGCATCAGTATTCCATGCGATCAATGATGCCCTGGCCATGGCAATCCTGTTCTTATCTGCATCAATAATTCTGCAGATAACGAAAACCATGGATCTGCACAAGATGGGTGGATTACTGTGGAAATCAGGATTGGTACCCCTGTGGAGCATGCTGGGTATCTTTGCAGTGAGTTGTATGCCACCATTCAATACTTACCAGAGTGAATTCAGGATTATATCTGCTGCCTCACAGGCAGGGTACCCTGAATTAACAGTGATCATCATACTGACCAGTATTGCCACCTTTGTTGCACTGATCAAGGGATTCTATTCCATCTATCTCAAGGAAGGACAGGATTATCTTTCTGCAAAGGAGATGGATAGGACACCCTATTCAGACAGAACAGAATACGTGATGCTCCTGCTCCTTGCCATCTGCCTGGCCATAGGACTGTTCCCCCAGAACATTCTGCAATACATTCAACAATTTGTGTCCAGCATAGGGGTGATCTGATGTACGAAAAATTCTTTGAAAAGATCAAACAGGGAGAAGATATTGCCGGTGCATTCACTGGAGATTATCAGATGATTCTCCTGGTATCCCTGGGAGTATTGGTGCTCTTCAGATTCTTTGCATCCACCCGATTTGCCATGGCAGCAGCATTCATTGCGCTGCTGGTAGTTTTACGGGCACTCCCCCTGGTCTTCAAGGTTTCAAAGGAACATTCAGATACCTTCGATTCCATGCTGTTCTACTTTGCCCTGACTATTGGACTGGTAATCATATTGCTGGGAGGGATCTAGATGAAATTTGACCAAGCCAATCAATACAGAAATCTGGCTGCGCTGGCCTTTTTCCTCATCTTTGCAGGAACAGTGTTAGTGACCTTCTATAACCTGGAAGTCATACCCGGTATTTCATATATATACAGCTTGATTTCGCCCAACATTGCCCCCAATGCAGTAGGAACGATAGTCTTCGATTTCAGAGGATACGATACACTCGGTGAAACATTGATTCTCATCACATCTGTGATTACTGTAGGTGTGGTATTTGGTCGCGGTGCTTTTATTGAAGAGGAAAAAGCAGCTCTCAAGCACGTAGTTCCCACATCGATACAGTCTGTCTTTGGTGCTCCCACCGTACTGATTCTCATGTGCTTTGGTCTGCTCCTCATATTTGGAGGACATATTACTCCAGGAGGAGGATTCCAGGGAGGATCGGTTCTGGCGACAGCATTCTTCATATCTATTGTTATCTACGGAATAAAGACCAATCCGTTCCATTATGGACATGATTTCCTCATTGGAATGGAAACACTTGGTGCGCTTATGTTTCTGCTTATCGGTGTAATTGGTGTTGCAACATCAGGATACTATCTCTATAACGTAGGCTCCAATATATGGGGCCATGGATTACTGGAAGCCCTCAAGTATGTCGATCCCACCAATGCGGGAATTCTACCATACTTGAATGTAGCCGTGGGACTGGAAGTCTTCGGCAGTTTGAGCATAGCAGCAGTCTTCCTGGCGGAGGCGAGGAAACATGATTGATTTCATTGGAGCGCTGGCAGCCTCACTGGTGCTGGGATTCATACTGGGATCACGCATCAGGAAATTGTCAGCAGTGACCTACATTGTACTGTTTCTGCTGGTACTGGTGGTATCCTTCTTCGTGGGAGACTATCCATTCTATACCTTTGAAATCGGAACCACACTCATCCCCATGAATCTGGTGTTCATCACCTCCTTCATCGGGATTGTTCTTGGATCAGCTGTCCTGGGAGGTGTGGGCCAATGAGAGGACTGCTCTCCATTGCTATCAGGGGATCCTGGAAGAACCTGAAACGCCTGTTCTTCCATTCAGAACGGATCACCTCCATGGAAATGCGATATAAAATCCTTTCAGGTCAGGTAACACTCCCTGAGACGGTGAACGATGCACTGTGTATTGGCTGTGGAGCCTGTGCTCGAGTCTGTCCCACAGATGCCATCACCATGGTGGATTTAGAGGAACCTATCCAGTTGACTGAGAAATTTACCAAGAAAAAGAAACCCATCCTCGATCTGGAAAAATGCTGTTTCTGTTTCCGGTGTCACGACACCTGTCCCCTATTCAAACGATATAACAGACCTTCAGCAATTCATCCACGAGGTGTGGGAGAATACGAAGAAGATATTGCTAAAATACTTGGAGGTGGCTGATATGTTCAAAGAAATCTCACGATCCAATGCAGTTCATGTGATGCTGGTCTATACAGGTGGATGTAATGGATGCGATATTGAAGTGGTAAACTGTGTCCTCTCACCATATTATGATATCGAGCAGTACAAGGTCATGCTGACCTGGAATCCCCGGGAAGCAGACCTTCTGCTGGTGACCGGGCCTGTACTCAAGCGTATCCAACCTGCACTCAAGAAAATCTATGAAGCAATCCCCGATCCAAAACTGGTGGCAGCCGTTGGCTCCTGTGCAATCAATGGAAATGTGTACCATAACCTGGGTGGAGATCTGGGATCATCGGATGAAATCGCAGGACCCCTGGATAAGGTACTTCCTGTGGCTGCTAAAATACCTGGATGCCCACCGAGACCCGAAGATATTATTTCCACAGCAGCCGTGGCCATCCCCATACTTGCAGAGATGGAGGTGTGAGGATGGAAAAAGATAGAGGAGCTGCAGATGTTGAAATACCAGTGGGATTGGTGCATCCTGCCTTACTGGAGCCCTACAGGCCACGATTCTTCCTGGAAGATGAAGTGGTGAAAGACTGTGAGATCACCTTAGACTCCCCTCATCGGGGTATCGAGAGAATCATGGAAGGCATACCGGTGGACAAGTGTAACATCATCACTGAGAGAATTTGCGGCATCTGTTCCTGTGTGCACCTCTGGAATTCTGTGCGAGTGGTGGAAGAAGGATTGAAGATCGAGGTCCCCGAACGAGCTCAATACATGCGGGTGATCATCAATGAACTGGAGCGGTTGACCTCCCACCTGATATTTTTCGGGCATGCACTGGAGATCATTGGTCATGAAACACTGGCCATGAGGGCATTCATAGCCCGAGAGCCCTTCATGATCATGCTTGGCGAACTATCAGGGAACAGGGTTCACTATGCCTGTCCGGTCATTGGTGGTATCAGACCGCGGTGCAATCCCACAGACGACCTGGTGCAAAAGTGCCTCAAACAATTGGCTCCCGCTGCAGAATATCTCAAAGACTATGCAGACAGGATTTTACAGGATTCTATGATCATGTCCAGGGTTGATGGTATTGGCGTGTTGACCAAGGAGGAAGCCATCAAATACCAGGCAGTAGGTCCTACGGCACGAGCATCCAGTGTGGAAAAAGACTACAGAACGACAATCGATGACTTCAAGTATTTCGACTGGGATGTCGTTGTTCTCGACGACGGTGATGTCAAGGCCCGTGTGGTACAGAGAATTCTCGAATGCTTTGAAATTTTGAAAATTGTGGAACAGGGATTCAAGAATCTTCCCCAGGGCGAAGTGAGAAACAGGGATTGGAAACTGGGAGAAATGCCGGTAACCACCTGTTACCATGAAGCCCCCCGAGGAGAACTCTATGATTCTTACGGACTGGATGAAAAGGGAAAGGTGAGACACTACAAGAACAGAACACCCACCCTTACCAACCTCGGTGCAATGGAAGTAGCCTGTCTCGGAGAACATCTCACCGATGCAGTGCTGACCCTGGCGTCCTGTGACCCCTGTATCTGCTGTACAAATAGGTGATATCATGGACTGGATTAACTTTATTATTTCCTCTGTTGTGCTGGTTGCTGTTGCTCTCATTTTTGGTCCCATCTTTTTAGGACTGGAACGAAAAATTCAGGCCAGGATACAACAGCGAATTGGTCCACCTATCCTCACTCCGGGAACCTGGTCTATCCTGAAATTCTGGTATAAGAAGCCTTTTACCCCCAATTCTCCTATGCCCAGACTCTACCATGCTCTCCCCCCAGTTACGGTATTCATCATCTTCTTTGTGCTCTGGCTCACCAATCCAGAATGGTGGGGTATTCTCTCCTTCGGAACCCTGGTAGCCATTGTGGGAATCATGAAATTCGAAGAGATGATGTATGTACTCATGGGTGCATTGTCACGATCCATTCTATCGGTGACCATGCCCTACGATGATCTGGCCAAGGGTGCCCTCATCAAGGGGAAAATCAGACGATTCTTTGAAGGACAGAGTGCGGTGCGATTCATCAAACACATTACCATTGCTTCATTCCCCATCTATGTGGGAATCTTCATTCCTGCAGTGATGGTACGCAGCATCTATGTGGAAGACATTGTCATGTCCCAGGGAGGGTTCCTCAATCTGGACCCCATCCTGTTCACTGTACCCGGTATAATCGGTGCCATTGTGTATTTTGTGGGATATATTGCTCAGCTCAATGACTACCCCTTCACCATTGCCAAGGCAAAAGGAGATGTTATAGAAGGAGGTCCTTTAGAATATGGTGCACATGCTCGTGGTAATTATTATGTACTGCGGGGAGTCTGGATGTTTATTCTGTCCAGTTTATTCGTGACCCTGTTCTTCGGTATACCTCCTATCGTGGATTTCACATCCATGCTCGGTATTTCACAACTGGTCATGCATGTGGTGTTGACCTTTGCACTACCTATTCTGGTGTCTATTTTGTCTGCTTTCGGTCCCATACTGACCTTCAAACAGCTGTATCCGGTGTCCTTTGGATTCACTGCAATCGGTATCTTTGGCGTTATTCTTGCATTATAGGTGATAGAAATGTGTAAATTTGTGCTCGCATCAAAGAAAGTTCAGAATATGGGTGGATACATCGTGAAAAACCACTTTGATTTTCCATTCAGGGATTTGGTAGTAGGAAACCCCTTCGATGAGAATGTCAAGCTTCCTGTACCCATCTATTCTATGGAAGAAGTCAAGGCTATCAAAGAACTGGGAATCATCACGTATGAGATGCAAGAGGGAGAATCACTGGTTGATGCCTATAAAAAGGTGAGAGACCAGGTTGGCAAAGAACCTGAGAGAGATAGTTACTGGTAATACATTATTCTTTTTTTCTCTCTTTTTTTATTGCTACTATTTTTATGAGAATCGATTTTGAGATAGATTTAAATAGGAATCCTGAGAAAAACATGTGAGCCGAGGTGGCCCAGTCTGGTACGGCGCAGGCCTGCTAAGTCTGTGGGCGCAAGCCCTCCAGGGTTCAAATCCCTGCCTCGGCGCTCTTTTATCTCAATTATTATATGATATATGTTATAAAAAGATATACATTAATAATGTATATGTTAGCAATTCATTCCCAGGTCTCTTTAACAAGAAAAAAGGGATGAGCATAAAAAAGGGAATAATTGGATTAGATATTATACAGGAATATAGTGTCTGATATCAGTTTCTTTAAAAAGAAGATTAAAGAGTGTATATCCCTCATCAAAAGAACAGGGGTACCCCCGAAATGCATCCACCATGAAATAGAGGGGAACTCTCTTATAATACAAATATGACCGATAAAGCATGGATTCATCTTTTTTCCCCTCATACAACTCAAAC
>Ga0180437_10002082_pt1 | contig 32791 bp, 47 predicted proteins | sample SS_ome_4_FD_132410 | JGI IMG/M metagenome (GOLD analysis project Ga0180437, IMG submission 132410) | Hypersaline lake sediment archaeal communities from the Salton Sea, California, USA - SS_3_D_1 metaG | ecosystem: Environmental > Aquatic > Non-marine Saline and Alkaline > Hypersaline >... | reverse complement strand
ATTCTGGACATGTGGGGTGATTGCCTGGACAAGTTGGATGAAATGCAGCAGGCAGAAGACCCGTTCGAGTCCGACGCGTTCTTGGGCCTCGTCCCTCGCCTCGATTGGGCCCTGAAGCTCTGGATCATCCGTCGAGCGATGAGCAAGAAGGAAGAGCTGACCTGGGATTCGGCCGGTGTGAAGCATCTGGCCCAGATGTACAGCAGCCTCGATCCGGAGGACGGTCTGTACTTGGCCTACAAGGATCTGACCGAGCAGTTGGTGAGCGAAGATCAGATCGATCAGGCACTGTGTCAGCCGCCGGAACACACTCGTGCTTACACACGGTCGGTCCTGCTTACGCTGGCAGACCCAGCGTTGGTGGCGAACATTGATTGGGACGAGATCAAGTTCAAGATCAACGCAAATTCGCCTTATGGCCAGCGACGTACCATCGAGCTTGATGCTCCGCACAAGTTCAACAAACAGGAAGTCGGCGATCTGTTGGCCGGATGCGACGACATCCACCAAGCCTTGGATGCCCTTGGTGTGCCGGAACGCGATCCGACACCAACATGTCAGCGTGGCGGCGTGACCCACTACGGCAGCGGGTACACGGGTTACGGTGGCTACAGTGGCGGTGCCTACGCAGGACTCCAAGGTCCCGGCAGCCATCAGACCTGTTTCCCGGGCCAGGAAGATCCCAACGGTGGCCTGAGCGATGATCAGTTGGCATTTCTAGGTCTCGACGAGGACGACGAAGACCTGGTTGGTGCCGTTGGTGCCCCAGGTGGCATCAGCGATGATGAGCTGGACGATGACTGGCAGATCGGCGAGAGGGTTTCATTCTGGGACGAACAGGACCAGGAACTCTACAACGGCGAAATCCGGTCGATCGATGAAGACCCAGATATCATCGGCATCGAATGTGATGAAACCAATCGGGTTCACGAAGTCGAGAAGGATAACGTCTTCGCGAGCAACCTGTGGGAAAACGAATCCGGCAACCCTGACATGCCCGACGAGGACATGATGGGGTTCCAGGAAGATACCGACAGCGACGGCGACGGAGCCGACGCAGATGCAGACAGCAGTACCGAAACCCCTTAAGCAGGAGATGAGTAACAATGGCCAAGGAACGAGAGAGTACCGGTGGTGGTCCCGGTGGTGGCGGCTCCGGCAAGCTGCCCGGACGGGGCAACCTGGACAAGTTCAAGAAGGATGCCGAGAGGCTGGCGTCCGCTGGTGATGACGCCCTCGACCGGGCCATGTCCGGCGACAGCGAGGCGTTTCTGCGTGCCAACAAGCAGCAAGGGGGCGAGTAGAACTTGCCTCCTCGACCGCCCATCTTCGGCACGGAGACCGAGTACGCCTTCAGCGTGTATGAGCCTGGAAGAGCTGGCGACCCTCAATACTTCAGCCACGAAGCGTTGATGGGTCGGCTCTTCCAGGAACACGACTCAGTCTGGGGGGATGAACGGGTTTTCTTCGCCAATGGCATGTGTGCTTACGTGGATTCCGGTATGCATCCGGAAGTATGCACGCCGGAATGCACACATCCGGCCCACCTGGTAAAGCACATCCTGGCGGGTGACAGGATGCTCAAAAACGCGGGCGACAAGCTCGCCAAGTCACTCGGAGGTCTTGTTGCTAATGTGAACAAGACCAACGTTGACCCCGAAAGCGGATACAGTTGGGGTTGCCACGAATCCTACCAGCATAAGTGTGATTTCTACTCTTTCGAGCGTGGGCTCATACCGCACCTGATCACTAGAATTATCTACACCGGGGCCGGTGGATGGAGTTGTGGTGGCGATTTCACACTATCACCACGTTCTCTGCATATCACGACATCCCTGAGCGACAGCTCCCAGAGCAGACGTCCCATACTCCATACAAAACAAGAGAGACTGGACAGCACCAGTCTGGGACGCCTCCATTTAATTGTTGGTGAGAGCCTTTGTTCCCAAACTGCTATGTTCTTGAAGTATGGGACAACCGCTCTCATCATCATGATGATGGATAATGGCGTTGATGTTTGGCCATTCGGCATGGTGAACAATCCGGTTACTCGTTTGCATGACATCGCCCAAGACATCACTTGCAAAGATGTCAAAATAAGCCTTAGATGCGGCAAAAGAATCAATGCGATTCAAGCCCAGAGACACTATCTCAGCCTCGCTAAGAAATACGAGTTCGAGAAGTGGATGCCGCCTTGGGCCGGAGAAGTCATTTGGCTATGGCAGCATGTCCTGGACCGTCTCAACAACGGTGCTCCCGATAGCGTTGCCACAGTGCTCGATTGGGCCATGAAATGGAAACTGATCGACCGCAAACCTTACAGTCCCAGGCAAAAGATGGAAGCCGACATCAGGTTCGGCGAGATCGGTAAGAACGGTGTTTTCAACAAATTGGACGCTGCTGGCATTCTGCATCATAAGGTTCCTGGCATCGAGCCGATCGATTGGGCAATGGATAACCCGCCACCATTTGGACGTGCAAAACTCCGAGGCGACACGATCAAGATCGCCAGAAATCGAAGTGACGCCTACATCTCAACTCGCACAGACGGCTGCGGCTGTGCGAGTTGCCGACGAATCAGGAGACAGAGACAGTGCAAACACACGGCACATTGGAGCTATGTTACCATCTATGGCAAACGTATTCGCGAGCACGAGGTCGAGGCAATGACACTCAGGATGTCTGACCCATTTGGTAATTCTGTTGTCTGGGAAGACCAGAAGGGTGTCGTGCATGGGTTCGACAAGGTGAATGCCGCAACGGTATTCCTCTGATCCACAGAAGAGGATGGGGGACTGCAATTTGGTTGGCAATCTGTTTGTCCCGTCATACTCGTGTCTCCGCGCGTGGCGGGACAACAGAGCCAACCAACTTGACCGATACTGAGCCATGTGGTAGACTTGGTTTGGTATAATAGGCAAATGCAACCCACTGATGCACCAAGCATGAAGCAGGAAACTCCAGAGGCCCTTAAAACGGAACCTCGGTCGTGCATATCATGCGGCTCGACAGGGCCGATGCTCTTGTCTGCAAACGGTAAAACCTGTTCAATCTGCATGGAATGTGCACTGATCGCATCAGAAATTCATTCCGAACCAGTTTGGAAGTAATAGGAGGTACGTGATGTCTACTTCTCCGGCCAGAAGCAACCTCGTCGTAACCAAGGCTCTGATCTCTCAAGAACAGGCAGTGAATGCTATCGAATTGCAGCGAAATGCAATTCTGCTGCGGTTCGCCGCCAGGGGACCCAATTGCTTTCTGTGGGTATTGGTCGATCCGGACCAATCTGTGGAACGTCGGGTCTTCAAGGTTGTCGCAGATGACATGCTGGAGGTCCCAAGGGGAGCCAAGTACGTCGATTCGGTCGATCTGAAGGGCGGACAACAGTCGTTCCACCTTTTCGAGATCACCGGTCTGCCCGAAGCGATGGGCGGTTAGATTGGAGGCTAATATGAGCGCGAACACATACCACTGGGGCAGTGCCATTGTAGGTCTTCTAGTGGAGACCGAGAGGCTGTACCAGATCACCACCGAACGAGGATGTGACCACGAGCTTAGCGACGGATGGAAGTTCTGTCCAGAATGCGGCAGCAGGGCATGGGTCAAACGACGTGTCCCTCTCTTCCGAGAAAGCGTCGAACTGCCGGACGGCACGTTTGTGGACACTCTTGAGGGGTTTATCCTCATTCGGGCCGGGTCGATTTCCATCGTTGGATACAGCTATGTGACGACCAAGGACAACCCTCAGCGAAGCATGTCTCTCGGTCAGAGCTATGACGTCTCGCCGGTCATGTCGCCGGTCGAAATTGAAGAATTTGCAAAGCTGAAAGAAACTCTCAAGGACGCCATGGAGAAACTGGGCCTGTGGCGGGATGAGAACTTCGGCCTGTTCAGTCTGTGCCAGGCCACGACGAACACAGGAGCACTGGTGTGAGCGAGACCAGCAACGCGTGCAGCGACCGAAGGGTCAATGAACTCTGTCTCTTCGCGTGGGTCGGTGAGGACGAGCTTGGCTCAGGCGAAGTGGGCATCAAGCAAGGCCTTGTGCCCGCCGGTTGCGTTCCGCTCGTATCGGTTGACGAGGGCAAAATGGGGGCCCTGAAAGAGCAACTACAATCTCAGGCCGATCGATATGGTAAGACCATCCGGCTCTGCAGGTTTTCATTCAAAGATGAAATTCTCTGCTGCAATCCGCAGCCATAATCGACGATCTTCTTGACAAAACCGCAAACGTGTGGTATACTGGATCAGTGAATGTGTACGTTGTGTACGCTACGAAGGATATCACCTGTTGATCCTCTACCACGGCACGTCATCGAGACACTTGACATCTATTCTCCAGAATGGCCTGCAGCCGCAAGGTAGCGGACAATCAAACTACACAGACAAAATAGAGTCCAAGGAGGGGTTTGTTTATCTCACGACGGCCTACCCAATCTACTTCGCTGACAATGCTCGCGGGGATGATGAGGATTGGGTTGTGCTCGAAGTAGAGATCGACGAGGAGCATCTATACCCTGACGAAGACTTCCTGGCTCTTGCAATCAAGCGAGCACATGGCGGAGACCTGCTCGACTGGAATGAGACAGTTGACCCAACCAACTTCAAGAAGTATTGGCGGGCCAGCCTACAAGAGCGTGGTGTGGTCTGCACCAATCGACCTGAAGAGGTCAAGATCAGGAATCACGTGGTCATCAGCAAAGAAGATGTGCAGGCCTTCCTGATGCTTGGTGGAGATGCATCGCCGTCTCCGCTCGCTTATATGCTTCTCGGGAAGCATTACAGAAGAGCGATGGAGATCATGTTCGACCAAGGAATCGAAGCAGCGGTAGAATTCGCGGCCAAGGACATGAGGCCCGAAGGTGCCGGATTGCCGCCCTTTTTGCGTTGTCCATCATTGCAGATGGAAGGGGTTGTGAATGACTGACATACCAAGGGTGACGTGTGGGTCATGCCAGGTACCGTTGCGTCCGGAGAAGAACGGCGAAACCGTAGAAATGACCTCCAATGGAAGGCCATACTACATAATATCAGCGGACAGGTGGAAATGTCCGATATGTGGTCACGAAGTGCTTACGGGTTTTCCCTTGAAACCCCTTGCACTGTCTTACCAAGACGGATACAATGATGAGCGGAAGGGTGTTACAACTTCCGTCGAGATGGAACCGACGTACGGGCGAAACGTGAAACAAAACACAAAGACCCCAGAAAGTGGAGATGAAAAGACGTCCCCGTGACATGCATCTTCTCTGCGAAGCACCAGCCGAAATCCTGAATCATTCCTCCGTTCAGTATTTAGAGGGTATCTATCGACAATATCGCGTTAAGTTCACCCTCGATCTCATCATTAAGTTCTGGATGCAGTGTGGCACTTTTATTCGTTTCGGGGTAAAGGATCTTCTGAATTTTCACTTCCTGATGAAACATACGGAAGATAAGCCAGTGCCTTCATGTGGCTCTGATGGGTACCATGGCCGTTCTGAGGCAATAAGAGCTGGCATCAGTGAACTTCTGATGACCCAGTTTCTTGACGGTGATACGAGACACGGTTACAGTTTAAGCGAGACTGCTCTAAAGACGCTTAAGGAAAGGAATGCTGCCTCCCTACAAGGTTGAGGCCCTAACCTTAACTGTTGGATAGGTACGTGAAATATCAAAAGAAGAGCGCGGAGATGAAAGGAAAAGTGCTATGTCGACTACAACAACTGACATTCCCACTGACCAGCTCCTCAGCCGTTCCGCTCTTCAACGTCTGACTGGATGGGGTGACTCGGAAATACGACGGAGCGTAGATGCCGGAGATCTAAAAGTCCGACGGAAGAAGGGACGCGAGTACTACCGGTGGGGGGAAGTACAGAAACTAACAAAACCGGCACCCAAACCTGAAAAGGATCTGGAAGGGTACGTACACTGGAAGGATGCTGCTGCCTTGGTTGGGCTCACTCCAAGTCCAATAAGACGTGCAGCCCAGAAAGGGCAAATCCGAAGCAAGAAGGGTTCTGACGGCAAGCTCTACGTTCACCGAGAGGACGTCACGGACACCTGGAAACATGGCCGACGCAGGGCCGCAGGCGTACAAGGCTCCAGGCGACACCAACTCAGGCCGGAGTGCATACGCTTCGAAAGCAACGGATACATCAAGCAAGAGGAAGCAGCCAGATACGTGGACATGTCCGTACAGGCCATCTATTCCGGCGTGCGAGAAGGACTGATCCGTACTCGGACAGAAATGGCCCGTGATGACCGTGGCAGACCAAGAGAACAGACCCTGGTCAACAAGGAAGATGTCCTCACGCTATGGAGAAACGGCCCAAGGAAACCGGGTAGACCGTCCACCAGCGATATTACCCTGGAGAACGGGGAGTATATCTCCACGAGTGCTGCAGCATCGCTCGCAAAACGATCAATCGGCACGATCCAACAACGGGCAAAGGCCGGGAAAATTCGCTCCAGGAAACACCTGCGAAACCTGTTCGTCCACAGAGGGGACATACTCAGCACGTGGCCGCAAAGTTCCGCGCCATAGGGCGAAAATACCGGATTTAGGTGCGCTTCAGCTCCAGACATACTGTTTTTGTGACTTTTCTGTGCATCGATGACTTAAGTTAGTGCACAGAAACTTCTCGTCTTTATGCTGGGCTGACGGCATGGTAGAACCGGGGCGGGATGCACAGGATGTCGTCTGCTGCGTCGATGAATTTCTCGGTGACGCACCACTCATCCTCATCGGTGACGCTTCGTTTGCTTTGCGTGCGACGTTGGATTACAAGTCCGTTTTTCTCCATTTTGAGTAGGATTTTGCGTATGCTATTTCCGCCATCGAAGCTGGGGAACAGCTTGTCTATTCCACGCTCAGAGACAAATTCCCATAAGGACGAAAATGCAAAAGGAGACCAGAAACCTAGTCTTTGACAGAACATAACCACGAGCCGAGCCACAACCGGCTCAGTGACGGTTACGAATTTACAGACCATCATTGTCTTATTATCAAGGGTTTCTTGGAAGGCCTGGAGATCGTCGATTACAAAGTCTTTCGGCTGCCTTTTGAGTACATGTGAAGAGGCAGCATCCATAGAACTGTATCATTATAGGAAAATGCATCGCAACCATGGACCTAAAGCAATTATCCAAAGCTTTGCTTGGTGCTCGATCTACAGTGTTTTTCACGAGAAATTGTCGGCATGTTTACCTGGACGAAAAACGGTTCCTCAAAACACTAGTGGACCATAGGGAATCAGTATGGTCAGAGCTAAGCCAGATAGACGAATGGATGGAATGGTTGGAACGTTGCCGGACGACATCCCGATAGAGAATGTCACGGTCCTCAAGAATCTGAATGAATACCGCATGACCGTCGAGGGTTGTGAGATGGTGAGACTGATTGTGGCCTATTGCCGCAATGTAGGAGTATGGATCGACTTTACATTACATGATCTCAGATCGTACTGCTCTGACGGCGTGAAGAACAAAGATCCTGTGGTAGAGGCATTGGTAGCTCGGGACTGGCTCGAAAAGGGAGAGAGCCTTGTCGATTATCTTCACTGGCATCAATTGATCGAGAAAGAGGAGAATAACGGCGAGAAACGCTATAAGATCAAACCGAAACTGATCGAATTCTCTACATCGGTTTTTTCTAGGCCGTAGAAGAACCACGAAATACTGATAGCATATCCTTGAGATACCTGTCAGACACAACCCAGACGCGTTGCTTGTAGTCCACCATGAAATGCTTAGATCCCGGAGCGGGGGTGATGTAACCTTCCTTTTCCAGCATCTCCCATCCAACACGAACGGCCCCGTAGACCTCTTGCCGCGTATCGTGAAGCAGACAGGTTTTGATCCTTTCAAGTCCGGTTTTGAGGACATCATACCACGTCGATAGATCTTCGAATGTCGGAGCATCCCTTCGTGGAAACTCATCCCTGGAGACGAAGAGGTGTTCTAGAACTTCTTCCAAAGTAAAGGGCACCCACGCGCCCGATTTGATGCAGTAAGTGGCTATAAAGAGATTGAGCGGAAGCGTCACTTGGCCACGCTCACCACCGGGCCCGTCAGAGAACGGGCCCTCAAAGTTCCGTAACAGCAGGTCGTCTACGCCGATGCCATTAGAAGAGGATTCCCGGATGGCCCTAACAGATCTTGCTTGCTCCATCCTGAGATGGCGTCTATCAAAAACGTAGGTAGCAATCTCCGCTAAATGGGACTTGACCATGTTGTCTGATTATACCGAAACACTGCCATCCGAAGCAAGACTGCCAGTGTGACAGAAACACAAACAGGTCGCTCAAAAGATGGTACCATAAAGCAAAGCAAGACAACGGGTTACAGACGTCCCCTGCCACAGCAGAGTGGCACGGTTTTTGCATAACACAAGACAAAGGACAGAACCGCTGTGCTTGTACACAGAACAACAGATAGGAGACAATCATGTCAAAGATAGTCGGAATTGACCTCGGGACTACAAACAGCGTCGTCGCTGTTATGGAAGGTGAGCAACCTAAGGTGCTGGTCAACAGTCAGGGGGCTCGTATCACCCCGTCCGTCGTCGCTTTCACTGACAAAGGGGAGCGTTTGGTCGGCCAAGTTGCCAAGCACCAGCAGGTCACCAACCCGACCAGAACGATCTTCAGCATCAAACGATTCATGGGCCGACGCCATCACGAGGTCGAATCGGAAGAGAAGACTGTGCCTTACCAGCTCAGCGGCGGACCGCAGGAGTTGGTCAAAGTCCAAGCTGATGACAAGTCGTACGCCCCGCCCGAGATCTCGGCCATGGTCCTTCAGGATCTCAAGAAGACCGCCGAAGACTACCTCGGCGAGAAGATCGACCGGGCCGTCATCACCGTCCCCGCTTACTTCAACGACAGTCAGCGGACAGCAACCAAAGAGGCGGGTGAGATCGCCGGGCTCACCGTTGAGCGGATCATCAACGAGCCGACCGCAGCATCTTTGGCCTATGGCCTATCGAGAGACAAGAGCGAGAAGATTGCTGTCTTCGATCTGGGCGGTGGCACGTTCGACATCAGCATTCTGGACATTGGTGACAATGTCTTCGAGGTCCTCAGCACCAATGGCGACACACACCTTGGTGGTGATGACTACGACGAGGAGCTGATCAACTGGGTCGCCGAGGAATTTCGCAAGAAGGAAGGCATCGACATCAGGCAGGATGCAATGGCCCTGCAGCGACTCAAAGAGGCCTGCGAACAAGCCAAGTGTGCCCTGAGCACGAGCCAAGAGACGACCATCAATCTCCCGTTCATCACGGCAAACCAAGATGGGCCGAAACATCTCCAGGAGACGCTGACCCGTGCAAAGTTCGATCAACTCACAGAAGCCTTGACCGAACGGACACGCGGCCCGGTCATGCAGGCCCTGGAAGACGCAAAGCTCAAACCGTCCGACATCGACGAGATCGTTCTTGTTGGTGGCAGCACGCGAATACCGGCCGTTCAGTCTCTTGTTGAAGGTATCTTCGGAAAGGAACCCAACAAGAGCATCAATCCGGATGAGGTTGTCGCGGTGGGTGCCGCCATCCAAGCGGCCATTCTATCAGGCGATAAAGAAGACATTGTTCTTCTGGACGTCACCCCTCTGAGCCTGGGTGTTGAGACTCTTGGTGGAATCTTCGACGCCGTAATCGAAAAGAATACAACGATCCCAACGAGCAAAGAGAAGATCTATTCGACGGCCGAAGACAGCCAGAACGCAGTGGATGTTCGTGTCTTCCAGGGTGAGCGGAGAATGGCTCAAGACAACCGTCTGCTGGGCACGTTCCGGTTGGAAGGTATTCCCCCGGCTCCGAGAGGCATGCCCCAAATCGCCGTGACGTTCGACATTGACGCGAACGGTATCTTGAACGTCTCGGCCAAAGACAAAGCCACCGGCAAAGAGAACAACGTTACGATTCAGGGCAGCAGCGGCCTAAGCAAGGAAGAGATTGACAAGATGAAGCGTGAGGCCGAGTCGAACGCTGCCGAAGACGAGAAGAAGGTCCAGATGGTCATGACCAAGAATCAGGCGGATCAGGTCATGCACCAGGCTGAAAAAGCGTTGAAAGATCATGGTGATAAGGTCCCGGCAGAGGAACGAAGCAAGATCGAGTCCGCATTGAACCAGCTCAAGGAAACCCTCAAGGCCGATGACCCGGATGCCATTCAGAAGAGCATGGAAAACCTGATGGCATCGACACAAGAACTCGGCAAGATCATGTACGAGGAGGCGGCAAAGGAACAGGCAGCGGCATCGCCTGAGGCCGAAACCCCTCCGGCGTCCGATGCTGACGACGTAATCGACGCTGAGTACGAGGTCAAGGACGACTCCGGTTCAACGGAGGAACCCGCAGAAACTGCCAAGGACTGATAAGAAAAACCAAGTTTTTGGCCGTAAGCCTTGACATCTCCTGCTCATGTGGTATTTTATAGGTGTGCACGTCATCCGGCCCCCAGATGGGGCCGGACGGGGAGCGGTATGTTGAACTAAATATCAGCTGACAGGAAGACCTAATGGCTTGGCTCATCAACCCTAAGCGAATCGATTTCTGGCTCCGGAACAAGCAAAACGTCCTATTCATAGGCAAGCACGGGGTAGGCAAGACCTCAATGGTGATCGACGCCTTCCGCCGTGCAGGTTTGGTCACGCCGGGAGTCGATTTCCTCTACTACTCCGCCGCCACCATGGACCCCTGGGCGGACTTCGTTGGCGTTCCGGTTCGGACCAAAGACCCAGAAACCGATGAAGAGTTCCTGGATTACGTGCGACCAAGAGCCCTTTCAGTTGGCTCAGTACGTGCCCTGTTCTTCGATGAGTTCAACAGGTCGCACATGAAAGTCAGAAATGCCGTTATGGAGTGCATTCAGTTCAAATCCATCAACGGCAGGATTTTCCCAAACCTGGAGGTTGTCTGGGCCGCGATCAACCCTGAACCGGAAGAGCACGAGGAAGGCATCTATGATGTCGAGCGTTTGGACCCAGCACAGAAAGACCGGTTCCAGGTCCAGGTCTGGGTCCCCTATCGGCCATGCACGAGCTACTTCAACAAGAGGTACGGCAAAGACATAGCAACGTCTGCCATCGCATGGTGGAAGGATCTCCCAGACAAGTCGAAGGAACTGGTCTCACCACGTCGTCTGGACTACGCTCTGGATATGTGGACGAAAGATGGCAACGTGAAGGATGTTCTACCGCCCTCTTGCAACGCACAGCAATTGGTAACATTCCTGATTCATGGGCCGGTCTGGCAGAAACTCCAGAAGATGCGGAAACGCAACGACGTCGAGGGAGCCAGAAGGTTCCTGGCTTCTGAAAACAACTACCATTCAGCGAAACCGCACATTTTGCGTGAGGACGATCTTAAGTCGTTCTGCTTACCTCTGCTCGACCAAGAAAAGGTGGCTTCTCTTTGCGCTGATGACGAGGAGATCATCGACTTTGTGGTAGCCAACAGCAAGGACTCAGAAGGTCTTGCACAAGTCGCGGGAGACATGCTGCTGTCCCACACGAACCGACCGATGGTCAAGCGTGTGAAAGACCAGTTGGCATCGTCATTCTCGGACGGGAACTACCCGGAAGGCATTTCCAAGGCCATGGAACGTCTCAGCAAGTTGCGTGTGGTGCCGGAGTACGACCCAGATAGCACCCCGACGCACCTGCAAAGCGTGATCGACGATCTCAACGCAAAAGAGATCGAGAGCACGAATCAGCGTAAGACGGTCTACGAGGAACTCAGAGCGGCTCTGTGCCAAGACATGAGCATCGGTCTCTGCCGGGGAGCACTGGAGATCCTGAACAAAGTGATTGCCCGATTCGAGCCAGATACGTTAGTCAAACTAACAAGGCTCATCTGTGTGCTGAATCACATTGTGGATCAGCTCCAAGAAAAGACCGGAAAGACAAGCTGGGAAGAGATCTACGCTGAGCACGGCGATGTCATGGACCAGATTATCGCCAAACTGCGACAATCAACCTTGGCAGAGCATTTTATCTTCGCTGAGCAACTTGGTCGAACTCCGGTCCGCGAAGACAAGCTAGAGCTGTAATATGGCAAAAGAACCCACACGAGCTGATCCAAGAGATCTGCCACCGGAAGGTACGCGGCCACAGAATGTGACCGAAATTGCTCCTGATGTTGAGGAACTTGAGAAAATCCTCAGGGGAATGAAGAGGGAGCGCGAATATCGTACGCCGGATGGCGAACTTATCGACGTCAACGAGCCTATTGTCGTTGCTGACGAGGAATATCTCGCAATCAGCAGGGGCCTGGAACGTCACCACGCCTTGTTCTACACGTTCTGGCAGATGGGCCGACCCAACTTCGAGAAGTGGATCGACACAGCCTGGGTTGCAGCCTCACCGGATGACCCGCTCGATGTCCAGTTCTTCTTCCATCCGGGATTTTGGATGAGCTTGACCACACGACAGCGTACTGTCGTAATCGCACATGAGTGTCTACACATTATCCTGAACCATATTAAGCGTGCCTGCCATGCTCAGTATGGTAGGATAGCCAATATCGCAATGGACATTGTGGTCAACGAGCTACTGGTCACTCGGTTTGGTTTCCGAAGAACTGATTTTCCAGACCCGGACAATATCTGCTTCGCTGACAACACGTTCCCAAGAGGAATGAAGGTACGACGCGGCGGCACGTTCGAGTACTACTACCATCTCCTGATGGAGCATGCCAAGATCCTGAAAATCAAGATCCCCTCTGGCAAAGACGGCGAGGACGGGGACGGTTCCGGCATCGCTTTCCCTGACGACCACAGCGGATGGCGTCAGATGGACCCGGACGACATCGTTAAATCCATGAACGAGAACATGGAGACCGACGAGAAGCAGAGCGTCAAGAGTACGATCGACAAGCATTGGTTGGATGATGAAGAGCCTGGGAAGCACCAAGTTGACAGCAAACCCGGTGGCAAGCATGCCGGTAAGCATGCTGGCAACCTGTGGACCTTCGTCGAAAACGTCAAGCCGAAGGTCAAAAAGAAGTGGGAAACGGTCATCAAGAAATGGGCCGCACTTCAGTACAAGTGGGACAGAGTTGATCTTGAACAATGGACACGGAAGCGTCGCCGCCTGATGCTGCTCGATTCAGATCTTCTGATGCCATCTGAGATTGAGGACGATAAGCTCATACCAAAGCACAAGAGGATTCCGGTCTGGTTCTTCATGGACACCAGTGGCTCGTGCGCGAATTATAAGGACCGGTTCTGGAAGGCCGCGATGAGCTTGGACAAGAAGCGGTTTGACATACATTGGTTCTGTTTTGACACCAGATGCTATCATGTCGATCCGAAGAAGAAGAAACTGTACGGCTTCGGCGGCACGAGCTTTATGGTTATCGAGCGGTTCATTAAGCAGGAATGTGTCAAACCGAAGTATGCTGGCAAATATCCGAAAGCAGTCTTCGTGCTGACGGACGGTTACGGTGATGAAGTTTCACCACTCCATCCGGAACGATGGTTCTGGTTCCTGACCGAAGGATACGGTCACTACATACCTGAGAAGAGTCACAAGTACGACCTCAGGGATTTCGAGTAATCCGGCGAGATTCCTTGACACCCCGCTTGTCTCGTGGTATACTATAGACTCCTGGGCCTCCCTGTCAGGCCCGATGGCGAGTGAAACCCGATAACCTGTCCTCCGCTATGGGCAGCCGTCAAAAGCACCCACCGGAGCAGCCGGGTGGACTCTCGCTAAGTCACCTGTTTTTGGTGGCCGGGCGCAAGCCCGGCCACCCTATTTGAGGACCAAAGTGTCCGAGCAACCACCACAAACACCAGCACAGGAAGACACGGAAGAGAAGAAACCGATCGTACGCATGATGCCGGTCAAACTGCTTAAACCGCTGAACACAGACTGGCAGACTGCTGGCGAGATCCTTCGAAACCTCTCACGTTCCTGTGCTAGGATGGCGAACATCACGCTAAGTAATTGCGTGAGCCTCGACTCGGACCTGTTCAATTGCATCACATTCAACGAAGAAGAAGAGGCCGAACTCCCAACTAACAGACGCGGCAAAGTCAAGTTGCCACCTTTGCCTCCCCCTCCACGATCAGAGTACAAACAACTGGCCGAACGGTATCCCTTCGTAAGCAGCGGTATCGTCTCCGCAGTCACCAGAGAAGCAAGGCAGAAGTACATACGTGATAGATTCGACATGATCCTCGGCCGGAAGTCGTCAACGACCTATCGGTCTTTCCCGATCCCGATTCGAGGAGCCGATTGGCGTCTTTCGCTCACACGCGGCGGTGATTCCGGACAGTATGCCAACTTCATCATCTCGATACCTCTGCTGAGCACCAAGTCGAACAAGTATCAAGACACCGACGGGAAACCGCTCAGACGAATCACCTTCGCCCTGGAGACGGGACGTCTACCATCTGACCGCATACGAGTCCTGCGTCAGATCGCCGAGGGAGACATGAAGCGTTGCACGCTTCGTCTCGTTTGGAAGCAGCGAAGGAAGTCTTGGATCGTCAACATCCCATACTACCACGAGCCCAAGGACCACGAACTCGACCCCGAAAGGGTGATGGAACTTTATCCTCCTGGTCCGGACGACGATGGAACGAAACGATTTCTGAAGTGCGTCTTCAAACCTTCTGGCGGACAAGTCCGTGGAACTGACGTCGAGTTCAAATCCATCGTTCAGAGTTATGCTGTCTACCGACGTAGAAGCAATGCTCTCGCCGACAGATATCGACAGGACCGACAATCCGGCACCGAACAACCTCAGGGACGCATCGGACATGGCCGACGTAGGGCCATGAGAGACATACGAGCCCATGAGGCTAAGTACAACCGGTCACAAGACACATGGTGCAAACAACGAGCTGCCTTCATCGCCAAGACAGCAATCCGTTGGAAGTGCGGCAAGATCCGCATGGTTGATCTGAGCGAGATTCCGCCTGCTTCGAGCCTGCATGCTCTTCAACCTTGTCCCAACTACCGTCTAACCGAGTCGATTCAGCACGCATGTGAAGCAAGCGGCATCGTCCTCGAACTCATCAAACCAGAAGAGCATGAGACCGTGCAACGATTCTTGGAAACTGAACAAGCTTCCGTCGTTCAGGCAACCCAACCTCAACAACAGTAGACTATAATCACCACAAGGAAGGCTGGCAACTTCAGCATAATCAAGAAGATATGCTGCTTGATAGAGATAATGTCTGCAAACTAGGTGGTGCAACCACTCCTCTCGACCTGGACCTTTCCGCGCGAAAGCCGGATGTCTTTACAGGAGATGAATTAGCTCCCTATGTAGGAAGCCGTTGGAACGTGCCTGAACAGCATTTCGTCAGAAACACCTTGCACTACATGGTCAAATATTGCCAGCATATCGGAGCCTGGGTTCCCTTCACGCTCGGGCACATTGCTATGTTCCTGTCGCCCGAAGACCCCTACTGCACAGAGTACAACCACGCCACAGACTCAGTAGTCTACCCGGGCCTCCGATTGCTGGTGAGAATGGACATGCTCAAAGTAGATGATAACAACATCTTCTATCCTACAGAGCATTTGATCAGGCGAATCAACGAAAGATGGTCACGAAAAAGAGTTCAACAACCCCTGGGACAAGCCCAGGGGATTGCTCAAGCCGCTGAAAGCGGCGAGCATGAGGACCGTTGAGAGCCCTTTCCAGAATGGCTTGTCATGCTTGCATGTTGCAAAGCAATAGCGTTCTGGAAGTTATGGACAATGTTAAAGGCTGCATTGAGGTCTGCATTCACTTGATAACTGCACTTTCGACATCTGAAAATGCTCTGATGAGGTCTGTTGCTTCTAGCAACATGACCGCATCTGGAACATCCCCTGCTCGTATAACGAGCATCGACATAAGCAACGTCCATGCCTTCGGCATGGGCTTTGTACTTCAGAAACTCCTCGAACTGGTAGTACGACCAAGAATTGTGTTCATAACGATCCTTCTTCTTTCGCTTCTTGGTTGTTCGTTCCTTCAAGCCGGTGAGCTTCTCAAGTACGATAGTAGTTCCTGGCTCCAAACTGGAGACAATCCTTTTGGAAACAACGTGATTGACATCACGTCTGAAGCGGTTCTCTTTGGAAGCAATCTTCCTAAAGTGCCTTTTTCCGGAATGTCCTTTGCTTTGAAGCACAGACCTCAGCCTTTGATAACGTCTGGAAACTTGTCTGACATGTCCTCCACCAAAGAATCTTTTGTCGGAGGTGACAGCAAGTTTCCTGATTCCTCTGTCAACTCCTATGAACTTTCCATTGGAAACCGGATCTTCTCGCTCTTTCTCGAAGACGATATGCAGAAAGACTTTGTCTTTCCTGACAAAGAGTTCTGCTGTTGTTCGTCTCCAGGAGAGATATTTCCTGAAGTAGTCCGGAATGATCACTTTGACGGTCTTCCGACCGTCAATGGTGGACAAGGAGATTTTATTCCTGTCGAACCAAACCGTATAAGATCTAGCATCATATCTGATGCTGGCTTGTTTGGATTCAGGACAGGAAGTCTTCTTTTTCTTCTTGAGTCTGTTCCTACAAGCTCGAAGAGCTTCAGTTGCTTTCATTCTTGCAGAGACTGCGAGTTGAGAAGGGAGTTCCTCTCTGGTTTGTTCGTAGACCTTGTGATGGAGAGAGACTCCGTTGAAGTCCTTATCATTCCATCCTGTCTGACAGACCAGATTGAAGGCTCTTGTGTAGGCTTTAATGGTTGGCAAGAAGATCTTTGGATCTTCTTGCAGTCTCAACTTGACAGTTCTGACGAGCTTCATATTCATATAATACAAAAGAAGGATGCGTTATCCTTCTTTGAAAGCCGGAAAAATGTGAGAAAGTTTTTCAGCACAGGAGGTGCGGCGATTCCTCCCCCACCACAAGGGCGGCACTTCGTGCCGTCCCTCCCGTTGGTCGGGATGGGGGTTTCCTCGCCGCAAAATCAATGAACGGAAAACCGCATTTGGGCTTAACCATTTCTCCGGATGACATTGACCCCAAAAAGCACGGGTCCATCTACTACAAAACTGGTTCTCCGATGTGGGGAAACAAAGTGAAGGCCGGTGCGGTCCACAACAACTGGACCGAGCTGGACTCGATGGAAAACCGATTCCTGGCCGAAGTAGTCATCATGTCACAAAACATCGGCGTATGGGCACCGTTCTACGTAGAAGAATTGCTAGAATATGAAAGCTGGGAACAAACCGGAGATCAATGGCTCAGTGATTCAAGTCTGGCCCGGTTCGAATTGGCAGCCAGCAGCTTGGAAACGAAAGGCCTTCTCACAAAAGACGAATCCTTACGATTTAGGGTAACAGACGACCTGAAAGTCATGCTCTTCAAGGCCTGGGGGCCCACCCAAGAAGAAGAATCCATTTGACGTAACTCTTTCTTGTGGTATACTGTAAGTACCATTCGATAAAAGGAGACCCTATGAGCAAGCGATTAGAGGATATGACCGAGCCTGAATTGGCAGAAGCAATGCGAACAATGGCCATTGGGGTCGAAGCAGCAGCCGAACAGGTGGAAATCGAACAACCCCTGTTTGTATTGTTGGTGTTCAATGACCCAAAATTTGGGAATTACATCAGCAACTGCCAGAAAGAGGATGTCATCCAAGCACTCAGAGAAGCTGCAGACAGACTCGAACGATGTGAGGATGTACAGCGTGAGCCTTGAAACAATACAACCGATTGATGTAGAACCCGTACGCATCGGCGGAATGAATAGGTTCTGCAACAACTTGCCGCTTGAGCAGGATGAATCCCTGACTATGCGTCTTCTTGTCTATTATGCACGTAAGGTCGGATTTTGGCCTCAGTTCACGATAGATGATCTGCTTGAGTTTGTAGTACCCATGGCAGAGAATAGTCGCATGGAGCGTGAGCTGAAAGACATCATAATCCAATCTATGTCTCAGTTCGTGATTAAGAAGTTCCTTATTCGTGGAGAGCCGAAGATCGGACCCTGTGTTTACACGTTCCATCCGGATCTTCTTTCCGCCCTGGGTCATCTTGGCGAATACGATGACCTATAATGATGGGTGAAGAAATGTCTTTTACCCCAACCAATAGACATCAACCAAGAGCTGTTGCTCTCGGTAGGGCTTATAGGAACCGGAGCACACGGATCGGAACCATACTACATCCGGTGGGCTGCTTTCTGGTGTCTACAAATGTCACAAGCAATTGGGGTTTGGGCCCCGTTCGTGCCAATAGACGTGCGGCATTTGATCGAGAACCGTGCGATGGCTCATGCAGACTGGGCCCACATAACGTTTCACGAATTCCAGAAGGGCCTCGAACTAATGGAACACAAGGGCCTCGTTACAGTGGACAAGCTCGGAAGGATACACCTTCCTAGGTCTACAATAGAGATGATGCATGAAAAAACCAGACCCATCTACCCTGACCTTGAAGATTAGCCCGGAAGACATCATCGCGCTCCCGCTAGACAAGATAGAAATTGCCAAGACCCAGGCCTGGTTCACCCTTGCCTGGCACACCATGAAGGAAAACAGGGAAACTGCTGAATGGACCTGGACTAAAGAGAAGATCTTCCGTGTTATTGTCAGCTACTGCCAAAGAGCGGGGGCCTGGGTTGATTTCAGCCCGCAAGTGATACACCAGTACATAGAAGACTCCGAACTACCGCCCGTGATCCCTCACAGCAAGCAAACTATCAAAACGGCCATACAGATCATGGCCAATGACGCCATTGTGTTTGAGTTAGTGGATGGAAATTATCGACTTTCGCAAACTGCTATAGCTCTTGCGTTTGCGATCGGCCACGGACGAAAAATCAGCGAGTAATTCCACGAAAACGCTTGACACAGGCTGATCTTGTGGTATACTATAAGCAGAAAGGACCACCACGATGAAGATCGTTACCTTCGACAAGCTGGTCGGCCTCGAAACGGTCAAGCGTAGTGCGAAGATCTGTATCGATTCGGCCATGAAAAGGCGAACCGTCATGCCTCCGATCCTGCTTTGGGGCCCTCCGGGCACGGGCAAGACCACGGTGGCAAATGCGGTCGCCAATGAGGCCGGTTACCATATCCACTGCATCCAGGCCGACGCGATCGGCTCCCGAAAGCATCTCCTGGAATCCCTGAGCAACGGAATCGCGGAGGCCAAGGCCAATGATCGCAAGCTCGTGTTCTTCATTGATGAGATTCACCAACTGAGCGGCCGTCTGCAGGAGGCCCTGTTCTACCCGCTGACCCACGGCAAGGTTATGGGGCGCGAAGGCGTTACCGACCTTGAGCCGTTCACTCTCATCGCCGCCACGACCCGAAGCGACATGCTGGACAGTGCCTTCCTGTCCAGGTTCCCTGAGAAGTGGCAACTTGAGAGATATACAGACGAGCAGATCCGTCTCATGCTCCACAGATGGCTACAGAGCGAAGGCTACTACGCCAATCATCAGGCCCTGCAAGACATCGCCAAGCGATGCTTCGGCATCCCGCGTGACGCCATGTCTCTGGCCAGAAAGTGCAGAGACTACCTGCTGCATGTCAACGACATCACGCTGGAGCAGAAGCATGTCGCCGCTGTGTGCGACATGAACGGCATCGATGATACCGGCCTCACCACGGCCCACAGGAGCTATCTAGCGGCCCTGTACAGGGCTCAGGGCGTCCCTCTGCGTCTGACGGACCTGGCAATCTCCCTGGAGCTGCACAGGAACGTTCTGACCGAAACAATCGAACCGCTGCTGATCAGGCTCGGTTTCGTTCGAGTCACTACGAAGGGCCGAGAACTGACCCCAGCCGGTTACAGCCATCTGGCCACACAAGATGTGGAGGTATTGAAATGAGCAAACATAGGATGTCGCTGCCTGAATAGATCTGTAGCGACGAGAAATCACCCAGATACAAGAGGGAACTAAAAAAGAGAATGCGGCGTGCCTTGCGTCGTGCGATGACACAGAATTCCGAGGAGGCTCCCATCAAGAACCGATTCAGGGGCTACAGTACCTAAATCGCCTCAAGAACAGAAATGAATGAGTCGTGGTGCTCTTCTTCATCAACTAGGATCTCTCTGAACAACTGAGCCGTGGTCTCGTCCTGCTCTTCCATGGCCTGACGTATGATACGTTTGTAGAGTTCGATGGTGGCTCGTTCGTCCTTGTCATTCTGCTGTAACATATCCCTCAAACCTTCACCTACATATATAGGCGTTGGTTCAGTACTTGGAGTTTCACCAAGATACCACAACCGTTCCGCAATCGCTTCGGCATGCTTCATTTCCTCGATAGCAATATCCTTTAGTGCGGCATGAAATGCGTAACCCTTTATTCCAGACCAGGTTACGTGCTGCCACATATATTGTATCGATACCTGAATTTCCATAGAGATAGCCTGATTCATCATTTCTAGAAGCTCGTCCGAGACTTTCGTTGCCGGAGTTGGTGCACCGGCCTGGGCACGTTTGGATAGATCTTTCGCCTGTTCTACAAGATCCTTAACTGATACTTTGGGACGATCACCATGCTGAATGCTTTTCATATCATTTCTCCGGCCGTTGGCCTCTGTATGTATCTTTCAGTGCCAGACTTGCCCAATCCTTCACATGAATTATAGCCAAAAACAAAGGGCCGTACCCCGGCTATGGGATACGGCCCTCCCCCCCCTTCGGTTACAAGAGAGTTTGTTAGCCCTCAGCCACCTTCTTTACAGCGTCCGCAACCGCCTGAACGATCGCGGCCTGGAGTGCCGTGTTGGCGGGCTCGCTGAGAACCTGACGCAGAATCGTGGCCTCGGCAGTGCCTTCCGCAGGCTCCTTGTTCCATTGTCTGTCGATTGCCAAGTCACAGTGCCTTACGGCCTGCTTCTGCAACATGTCCGACGTGACAACGGCGTTCTGGAGAGCCTGGAGGCTCACCTTGTCGAGTTCAGCACGCTTCTCGCGTTCCGCCGTGGTAAGGGCGTCATAATGATTCTGAGCCCTTCGCGCCTGGGCGGCAAGAATCTCTAGATGAGTGTCATAGGTCAACTTCTGGTTCGAAAACATCATCTCGTATTCATTCTCGCCCTTTTGCGCATTGACTTCTGTATGGCTACGCTGCCACATTCTCTCACTTTTACTCTCATCTGCCATGTCTTTTTCCCTCCTCCAAAAGCACCACATTGGCTTTTCTCCTGTGGTCGTTCGCCACCGTGACGAACCACCTATGTATTACCCCGGAGGAAGGCTTTCCCCTCTTTTTTCTTTATCGGCAGAGAAAGATTGAGCAGCTAGGCGGGATTGTGCGCAAAACCCTACACAATAGTGTTTTAAGCGAAAACTAACTTACACAGCGGAGTACAAGGAAAAGGTAAATCGGGAAGAGGATGACGGCTGCAACGATACCACCTGCAGCTCGAAATACGCTAATAAGAACAGCTGACAAAAGAGTCCAAACTGCTACACCCGAGACGGCGATCAGTGTAACACTCATTGCTCCTGTTCCTAAGTTGGGTGAGATTTATTCTCCCTCTTGATTTGCTCCAACACTTCCTTGCGATGGACATCGTATGTTTTGGGGGCATTTACGCCGAGACGAACCTTGTCGCCACGGATGTCCACGACCATTACCTCGATCTCTTCGCCATCAGGTGTGACAAGGACGAGTACCTGGTCGCGTTGCCTACTGAGAACGAGCATTTCGGTTCTCCCTAGGTATGGAAAAAGAGGAAGTACATCGTCACAGAACTACTTAGTAGAGTAATAATGCCGAGCACAATAACGATACGGAGTGCCCGTCTCGTGAACGCCGCTGCTAACACGGAGCGTTCTTTTGCCAGTGTTGCCCTTTCCAGTGCCTCACGGGCCCTTTTGCTGGATTCAAGAGCCTTCGAACGTGCAGACCACATGTCATCATCCGGCATCTTCTAACTCCTCTGCAAGACCGGCAGACCGCATGAGTGAGATATGCCGCAAAAGCTGCTGAATAGCACGCTTGGCGGTTTTCCTGAACTCCTTCTTGTCTTCTGTCCTGAAACGTGCTGACAACCAAACCTGCCTCGTCAACAGAAGCACATCTTTAGACACTTGGTAATCACCACACGAGTCAACACGCCGAGCAATGTCAACACAGCATGATTCTGCGATCGATCTGTGACGACGGGCCTCCGTAAGATAGAACAAAATGTCGTCATAAAATGACGAGTGTACCATCATAGGACGAACAGGATTTGAACCTGCGACCTCCAGCCAAACGATATTTTCCAAACCTGGCCCGGTAGGACTCGAACCTACAAGCTCTTGCGAGCACCAGGATCAAAACCTGGCGAGTTAGCCAATTACTCTACGGGCCAATAATTGGTGGGTAACTTACGGTGCCCTAGGCATCCGACGCAACCACCTAAGTAAATCTCTCACTGGTTTAATAGTACGGCCAAGTAATCCCAGAGAAGCCCACAGCATGCACATGTCCGTCATGGCATGTGTCTTGTGTGCGGGGTCTCTGAGGTACGACGCCGCATGTTCTCTTGTCATATGCGGCGATTCGTCATGGGGATATCCGCCATCATCATAGCGGTTGTTGGCATCGGTCCGCTTGACCATAGCGGCCGAGAGATCCAATGCTCGGAGCATACCTCGATGAGAGATCCTCAATCTCTGCTCCTAGTTAGTGCATCATCGTCCCTCTCCGTCTGACTGAGGGTAGGTCGTTTGTGTCAGATCCATACACTCAGCATGCCATCGACAGCGGTGTTCAGTGCAATGGCAATCCTGGCGACCGAAGCATGGAAAATGTCCCTCGGCTGCTTGTATCTTATGAATCAGGTCCATATTCTCCATCTGCCCCGTTTGTATAGCTCTTAGGACAGCCCTAGCTCTCGCATCCATGTTACTGAGCACTCACCCACAACTCCATTCTGTAGGGGTTACATCATTTTGCTGCCGGGTAACCCTCCGGATAAAGGAAACTGTTCTTCGGCCGTGTCTGGGCGTCAATCTGAAGCGTTTCACACGCGTTCTTCAGACCCATCGCGACGTCACGAGACACCTGGAGCACCCATTGAGCCTCGTTGCTGCTGTTGATCTGGTCGCCGAAGTACGCGTAGATGAAGCGTATGGTCTCTGTGAGCAACTTGTCGACGACGTTGACGACCATGCTTTTCAGCGGCTCTTCCAGCTCAAGCATTTCCAGAGCGTCGAGAGTGAGCTGTTTGAGCTTGTCGAATGTAGCGTCCTGGTCGCCGTAGTTCTCCAGTACGCCAGCAATCGCATTGACCGCGATGCAGATCTTTTCCTTCTGGGCCGCGACCTGCGGGTTAGAAAAGGCGAGCTGGGCACCTTGGAAGGTGAACTCCTGAACGAGCGGAGAAACCTTCTCCCAGTTGGGCTGCAGACATCCCGTCAGTGCTGGGATGGACATGCAAACCAAAACAACACACAGTGTTTGGACCTTGGTCATCTTCATCGTTTTCATCCTCCGTTCTGTATTCCTTTTCAACGGGCTAAATTAGCGACATAAAGAGCAGCATCTGCTGAAGACGCAGCACTTGACGCTCTACGTTTAGTCAAGATCATCTCGTTTATCAATGCATGAAGCAGATCTGCCATCTCAGACGCTTTAACTAGCTTATCTGGATTTTTGCTAAAGTAGAACATCCAGCAAGATAAGCAGGGTTTTCGTGGAGAACGAATACCCTGATATTTCGGGTGTTTGTCACAGACGTCATCACACACGTTTGTTCTCTTTCGGTAAATGAAACCAAATTTTCATTATAATAGGCGACCCCAGACTCGAACTGGGAACAACCGGTTTGTAGGACCGGGACTCTAGCCAATTGAGATAGTCGCCTTTAGTTTTTACGACTGATTAGATACTCCCTGTCTATCACCTTAAACTTCGGCGAGGTCTCCTGTCAGTCACCTTCTCGTTCACCCTTATCGGTCCTGTCGTTACCTGTTGCAACTAACGCTGATCCTGTCGTCACCTAAAGCGACGCTCATCGTTCCTGACCATCACCTGTGGATGCGTGTTCACCCTGTATGCCACCCGTGAATGCGGCCGAAGCTTGACTCCTGTCAGTCACCTAGAGCAAACCCATGCAGGTCCTGTCCATCACCCGCTTTCTTCTCGGCCGAGGGAGCCGGTCTCCTGCCGGTTCTCCAACAACAGATGTCATCAGTCGTATCGAAGTGACCATCATATCCGGCCGATACAACGATTGCTAGAACATCCGTTTCAGTGGCAGCCACGATCCTTTTGTACGCATTCCCATACGGGTCCGTCTCGATGGGTTCGGTCTTGATCTGGCCAGCAGGCCATTCTGAATTCTCGGTGCATGCATCCCTGTATGCCGTTTCCCTGACGAACCTTTGTGCGTCCCTTCGATTGCAGTTCTGTATATGAGTGTCTCTGACCCCCCATACACAAATAGAGAGAATGACAACCATAAGAACGACGACCAAGACTACAACAAACAAACTCTCCCCGCGTCGTCTAGTGCCGGTTGGACGCATCACTTCTTCTCCTGAGACGATCCAGGACACTTACCTGCTGCACGAGTGGGACAGGTCGAACAAGTCTGAGTCGCACAGGCAGCCGGTTGACTTTCGGGCACAAGGTAGCTGACAACCGGCCATCCCTGATTCTCTCCCAAACGCACAACAGTGATGTCGTCCGGATTGTTGAATCTCCCATCCGGCCCGGAAGACTGAACCACAACAAGCTTCTGTGTGGTTGTCGTCGCAATATACCGTCGAGTCGGACGATCCCACTGATCAACGACATTCGGGAAGGTGATATAGTCTATCTCATCAACTTCGGAACGAACATCGTCGTCGAAATACCTCTCGGCTGCCATCTTGCAGTTCGTGTAGACCTGGTTCGCCTTGTTTTGATCCCAGTCGTTGTGGACCGTGCTAACGAGGTTGGTTAGGCAAACCCCCAACAGAACGGAACATGCAACCAACATGATGATTGTGCTCAATGGAACCTGGTTAGTTCTCACGATAATCTCCTGATCCGACCCATTGATCAGCAAAGCCTTCTTGCTGTTCGGACTGTTCTAGGTTACCATCTTTGTCCGGCAGTATCATGCGGAACACTTGACGGTCGCACTCGACTGCCTTGACAAACATGACCTTGTAATTCCCGTGCAGAATCCCCTCCACAGGGACGCCGGTCTCCATCTTGTAGTCTTCATCCCTGATTTTATCGGCCAGGGAGTGCAAAACATGCCCCAGAACTTTCTGTGGCAATGGCAGCACGATTTGGACATCCGGCTGGTCAAATGTCACACCGAACCCGTGCGTGTGAGCATTGAAGTTCAACGGGCTATCCGGATCTTCCGGCACGATGTGCGAAAACCACCCGTATTGCCGCATTGCTTTCTGTTCACGCCGTTCCATCTCTTCCGGCCCGAACTTGCAGCATTCGCACTCATGGGATTCACAGTTGTCGTGAGGTTCGTCACACATCGTCGTTATTCTCGTTTAAGCGTCTTTCCCGGTGATTTTCGATACCAGCAACAAGCGTTGCGGCAGCACGCTCCATCAGTTCCATAACATCGACAGACCTATCATCGTCGATGTCGCCGCCGATGTGCAAGGCAGCACGCACCGCACAATCAAGCAAACATTTAGACCTGAGTATAGGATCAAGTAGTGGCTCGGTCCGGACACTCTCACGGCCCACTAATTGATCCACTTCCTCGTAGATCCACGAACGTCTTGGATCTATGCCGGAAAAAGGATCGTCATCTTCACGGTACCCACTGTCAACATCCATGCCATACACACTGATGATGACATCACGAACTTGCTCCGCGTTTACAGAGATTCCTCGGAAGAACTCATCAACCAATCCTCCGGAGGAATCCACGTCAATCGCAACAAGAGCGTAGAGCACATGTTCAGTGCCAATGTGGTCGTGCCCAAAGTTCTTTGCTTCATCTGCAGCCCTCTGAAACACAGCCTTTGTTCGTGGTGTTTGCGGAAGCTTGCTCGTAATACTCACATTGCCGACCGGGCCCATACCTCTTTCAAAGTTCTGGGTTAGCTCATCAAGGTCACCATGTGGCCTGATGATCTCACGAAGAATCTGGCCACCCATACCGCAATCAGGGCCTTTGGCAGACCTCAAAAGAGCCAACAGAACATGACAATTGTTCATCTCCTCATGACCCCATCGCATTGCCTCTTGATGGGCCATCGCAACGACTTTCCTGGCTCGATCCGTGAACCTCTCGAACATTGCCGCACTCCTTTTGATAGTCGGCACGCTAGGCATACGAACCGAGACCCCTGAAACTAGGTCCGTCGGCACGTGAGCTTGCGGTATTTTGGTCTCCTCTTGATCCAATAGCAACCTCAACTGGGCCCGGCTGGATTCGAACCAGCGACCCCTCGCGTGTCGAGCGAATACTCTCGCCGCTGAGCTACGGGCCCTATTTCTTGTCCTTCTTGTCTTTCTTCTTGCTCTTCTTACCTTTCTTCTCTTTCTTCGTCTTCGGCTCATCAACGACGGCCACCGAAGCGGGTTGCTCTGCCGCACGATGACGTCTCGTCGCCCAGGAACCGACCAGCTTGACGACCCTCTTGTTGCCTACAGCGTTGGCAGCGGCCATCAAGAAGGGACCTGCGGCACCGAGGATGGCGTCATCGGTGGGATCGGCGATCTTCGTGCCGCACTTCAGACGCTTCGCGAAACGACCGACCCGGCCTGCCGCGACGTCCGAACGCAGACGACCCTTGGTACGTTTGCAGGCGTCAGACACGCTGTACGGGTCCAGTTCGTTGCACAATGCGAAAGCGAACGTCCTGTCACGGCGGTCGTAGGCAATGGTGGCCCCACCTTTCTTGCCCTCTTCTCCGATATGGACGTAACGAATACGGCCGGTCTTCTCTGCTGTTGTCTCTGGCATGTCACATTTCTCCATGTTTGTATTCCGTTCTAACCAATAGCCCGAAGAGGATTTGAACCCCTAATAGGTGAGTCAGAGTCACCCGTGTTACCGTTACACTACCGGGCTAGTCTAGTTTCCTTGGTGATTTTCTTCTAACCACCGTTTGCCGAAATCGGATGAACCGCTCGACATATTGCTGTCGTCTTCTTCAACCAGGATCTCTTCCGGCATCTCTTTGGCCTTCTTGCCTTCCTTGTTCTCGCTTCCCGGTATCGGACAGGCAACCATGAGATCCGGATGGTCGGCATATGTTTGCTGATATCCCGGCTGCGAGTATGGGTAATAGGTCCTTTCTCTTTTTTGTTGAGCCTCTCCGATCGCAATGCCCATGTTGAATGCGACATCCGGTTCCGGAGCACCCTGTTCCTTTATTGAACCAAAGAACGGGTGCACACAGTTGAAAAGACGCTCGACCCTTCTCCTCGTTTCTTCATCGAAATACCCAGCAAAATAGGCCAGGTTTGTCTTTTCGATCACTTCTGCTTGAAGGCGTGTGACACCGGACATTCGAATGCAGTGATTCACACATGCTTCGAAGTACTCATCTGCCGCTGCCTCCTCTGTTATCTTCATCGCGGGACGGTACTTTCCGTCCATCGTGATGCCGTCTTCTAGCACCGTTGACATAGATTACACCCGCCTAATGGGCCCTGGAGGAATCGAAAATTCCCGCAGGAAGCAGTTGCCATAACTTAGTATTCCCAAATATGACCGTCAAATGCTCATATTGCGGGAAAGAATTCAAAGCAAATCCGTACCAGAAATACAGAAACAGCAAGAGCAAGAATAGACGTTTCTTCTGTGATAACAATTGCTATCTTGCTCATTTTGCTAAAACCGTTGCTTTCGAATGCGCGTGGTGCGGCAAAAAAGTTGAGAGACTCCCAGGCGAAATCAAAAAATCTCGCACCGGCCGTCATTTCTGCGACCATTCTTGCCACGCCTCATATTACAACACCAAACGACGCAAATCTCGCCGCTCCAAATGTGAGATCATGTTGTTCAACCTGCTCAAAGAAGAATTTCCAGAACTCACATTCGTTCCAAACGACAAAGAGATACTTGAAGGCTACGAAGTGGACATTGCCATACCAGAACTCAAAGTAGGCATCGAATGGAATGGCATCGTTCACTTTCGTCCTATCCATGGCCATGAAAAACTCGCGAGAATCCAACAAATTGACGCGGAGAAACAAGAAGCAGCCAGAAAGTTGGATATCTCCCTCATTGTTGTTCCTGATCTTGTATCAACTAAATCTAGGGTAATGGAAGCATTTGCTTCAATTTCGAAAATCATTCGCCGCTCGTTACTTCCCTAGATTCAACTGGGCTCTGCTGGATTTGAACCAGTCGCTCCAGCCACTCGTCTTTCTTTGTTAATGAAGCAGATGGGTTACAGCCACCGGACGAGATCAGAGCCCGCGCACTAACGCTGACCCTGATAATAGAACTGAACGACTTGTGCTTGAACATCGAACATCGGATTGCACCGCTCTATTATACCTGTTTCGCCACAGGCTGGTTCACACCTGCCCACTTTCCTGCGTCATGTAGTATAACACACAACGGCTTGATCGTCAAAGAATTTTCACCGATACCTACGATTTTCTTGACGATCGAAGCAGATTCTGCCGGTCCCCGTTCAAAACAGAGGAACATCCCGCCCCAAATGCGGGTGACAATTCAGCACCGGGCTGTCCGATTATCTGATCATAGATGCCACACATGTTGTCTTCAGTCAGATGACGGCAGGGGTTCATCGCACCAATCGCTGTATCAATCTCTCCCTCGACTTCGCCGAATGGGCATGGCGTCTTCCGGCAGCAATAACCGCAATTGATACATTCCTGTACCGGAACGCCGTCGATCTCCATTAGTTCCTCGATACCAAATAACCAATGCAAACCCATGCGGAATGACCGGCGAACTTGCCATCAAGCACAGCCACCATTGCCCATTTATCTCGCGTCGGCCCCAAGACCAGTTTTGCACCCGGCTCTAACTGGTAAACGTTACCGTTCTTGATCATCGTTTCCAGAGCCACGAGCTGTTCTGCCAGTTTTTTGCTCTCACCGTTGTTTGCTTTGTCCTCTGCCTCTAACGCCACACTCTCCAGGCACTTTGCGGCGTCAAGCGTCTTCGCGGCCGGGACGAATTCTTTCCGATTCGAAGCGACAGTACAACCGCCATAGACCTCGTTCGGATCGAAGGTGACGTCGAAGGCAAACGAGACCTTGTCCAGGGCCAGATTCTCCATATATCTCTTGAGGGAGACAGTGATAGGGTGTCCTGCCGACTTTCCTTGTGCGGTCTCGGTTTTCTCTTTGGACCCAAACAGCGGTTTGGTGATGTCCGGCAAGAACTGGATGGTCAAGGGCAAGGTGACAGCAAAGCCGGAGATGATAGCACCAACCAGGATTTTGGCCTTGTATCCAAGCTTGTCTTTCTTGGAGCATTTCGCACAGACCGTACGGCTCTGCTTGTCCAGATGCATCGGATCATCACGGCCCATCTCCTTGCCGCAAGATTCGCACATCCAACCGAATGGAGTCATCTCAGGTCTCCTCTTGCCATTCGTCGTCTATTTCTTCGTCTTCCACATCGTCATCTATCTCCTCTGGGGCCCTCACCTTATCCGGATGGTATTGCAGGATATACTGAATCGGCCCGTTGAGCAGGTCCTTAAAGTAATGGTGAGACCGGGCTGGATATTTGCATTCATCGCAGTATCCTTCACCGTGAAAGATGGTGTACTTAAAGGTTCCCAACAAACCGGTGAGCACTCGACCGCAGAAAATACATCGCAACCCACCGAATATGATGTTCCCTTCTTCTCCGTCTTCAGGAGGAGCAGGAGCGGCAAAATCCTTCAGGTATTCGTCAATTCGATTACGAGTTTCCTCGGTAATCGCTTGAACCTTCTCAGGGTCAGTATCTGCCGATGACGGTGCTGTCGTATCACCGGGCTCAATCTTCAGACCCAGGCTCTCACATGTGGCAACCGGGAGATTGGCTTCCCTCAAGGCCAGCAGTCTCTGCATGTCCACGGCCATTTACTCAATCTCCGACTATAGTATACCACACAATCACCTCTTGGTCAAGTAGAAGGCTCAATTGTGGCGGACATGGAACCCTGACATCGCGGAATGCGAGGATCGGGCCCATAGGCATGGATTTGATCTCGTTTCAGTTCGGCACGCTCCATCGTGGTGGTATCAACGATGACACGCCCTTCTTCATGGACGGTTTGTGCCATGATTGTCGCCGCTTCTGCCGTATGCCGGAACAACTCGCACAGCATCTTGATCACGTAATCGAAGGTATGATCGTCGTCATTGATCAGAATGACGTTGTATGGAGGCTGTGTCTGAGGTTCCATGACGGCAACCGAAGCATCTGGGCCTTCCTGTGTCACTGGCGTATTACTTTGGTCGCTCATTGTTCTCTCCGTTTTCGGTCTGCTCTTCATCCACACCCTCAACCCGTGGCGGCGGTTCCATGACGTCTCCGCCGAATTCCTCGAAATCCACCGGTTGGACTGGACCGTCGGCCCCGTAACCGTCACGCATTAGGAAATCGGTCCATACGTCAGCAGCACGTATGGCAGTTTCATCAAACGTGCCCTCTGTTACAAGCGAAACTACGGTCTTCCCAACATCTTCTAGACCATTGTATCGCCTAATCCCGACGAAGAGTTTATCGTTGGAGTAGATCTCGTACTGTCCTTGAGACATTCCTCCCCGGATGATGCTGACTTCCCCCATTGGGCCCTTGGCGATAATCTGATGCGGGCTGGAGAGGTCCGTCATCGAATCCAACATGCCAGGATGCTTCTTGTCAATTTCAACGAGAGCAGGATTATTGAGGACCTCATCGGTCCACATATAGTGCTCGCGCAGATTAGCTTCGATGCCACGCTCCATGAGCCAGGCGTACAGCGGGTATAACCCAAACTTCTTCAGGTGTTGACGTTGCCTCTCGTTCATGATAGCACGTCTTGTAAGTATACCACACAGTTGGGGGGAAAGCAAACTTTAACGGGGGGCACAGGAATCGAACCTGCGACGCTCTTCACGCCGGTCCCGTGTTCGAGACGGGTTGGGGACCATTCCCCACTACCCCCCTACATCTCTTCTTCTCCCATCGGAAAGAAGAGTTGCAGGAACTTGTACACAAACATTCTCCATCCACGCTTGTGCCACCTTTTGAACCTAGTTTCGTAATGACGCATAAATCTCCGGTGACGATTTAGCCAGCGTTGCTTGGTCGGTTCGTGGTCACATTCGAATTTCTCCGCCGGGTAATCCATAAGATAATCATCCGGCATCATATAGTGAAATACTATTTTGTCTGGACCCTGGCGGTACGTCCTATACCCAACAATCATACCCTCGTTGTCGGTGATGGGTTCGTGGGTACAGCCGTCGTAGTAGGATTCTAGCCGTTCTACGAAGTGAATTCCGCTGACCACCAGATCGCCGCTTGGGTCCAACTTGTGCAGTTCTGCAATAATATCTTTGGTGCGCATTTCGCCCTCACGAAATAATAAGGATTCTTGATGGTGATATACGGCACCGATACGAGAAGAAAGCCCGCAGGAAGTGTTCCTTGTCAAACATTTGAGCTAGGCTGCTTCAACAGCAGATAGTTTAGTCAAAACTCGTCCTTGTTTGAATTCGGCAAATATCTCGGTCAGCGGCCTTGACATATCCGGTACAACAGTCGGGCCGGGTGCCGCGTGGCCGTAAACGTTCTTACCGATATTGGCTTTACGCCAGAACGATTGCTCATCGTTAAGGATCATCAAGTACCGCATTATGATGTGGTCTGTGGGAGGGTAGCTACCGGAAAGAACAACACATACATCTCTCCACGGCTTACCATCACGCCACACAATCGTATGACGCATTCCAGGAAAGACCTGATAGACAAGTCCGCTCTTGCCGACAATTGTGATAAAACCTTTAGCAAGGAACTGTCTAAACTTCGACTCACCTATGACACGTCTCAGTGTCTCTCTGGCCCTTACTTCGTTTTGGGCGGGATTACGAGAAATCTCAGGTCTCCATGTCGCTCGCCCAATCAGTGCTGGAGACTGTCGTTGACGCATGATAGCACGAAGACGCTCTGATGGCGGTGTTACCACTGGCGAGCCAGTGATATGGAACTTCTCAGCGTCGAGATCGTAATCAAGCACAAAACGGAAACCGTCATCATTTGTGATTGAAGTCGGCTTGTAGATGTCCCTTGACCGGCGGTACAGATTGCTCGTGTCGTTCGCGTACTCTTTGGCAGCGTAGACGTAGTTATGGAGCGTGGACGTACCAGTGGTATCCCCTACGCTGGATGTGGAGCTATAATTCCGCCACCCAGCGTTCGACGTCGTTGTTGTGTCGATCAGAGATCTGTCGTACTTGTTGATATAGTTGATCACATATTTGATAGGATCAACTATCCCAGTACTATAGTTGTAGCTGGCGTTACTGGTGTCCCACATCGGTGCATAGGTCGGTGCATAGAGAGTTGTCATGTTCTCACCCGCCGACAACGGCTCTCATTGGCATGAAGATCACTTCTTCCGCCGTTGGGTCGAATTCGCTCATCACTTCACTGCTTGGCGTACCGTTAACACCGACTCGGTACGGAACCATTCCTTCGGACACGAGCTGATTGAATGTCTCTCGGGCCGAGTTAATCTCCGGGATAGACATTGCATCCCAGACGACTCGTCGATCGCCATCCTTGGCTGTGAGCACACGCCAAACCCGTGGCTGTTCAAGACCGAGGTCTTCACCATTATCAACAAGACGAAGTGGCTCAGGAATCACAACGGTCTTGCCTTTGCCAATGTCGATTACTTGCTCTTCTGAGACTGCAGATGCCATTGGTCAACCTCCGCTTTTTCCTACCAGT
>Ga0180437_10002081_pt1 | contig 32803 bp, 26 predicted proteins | sample SS_ome_4_FD_132410 | JGI IMG/M metagenome (GOLD analysis project Ga0180437, IMG submission 132410) | Hypersaline lake sediment archaeal communities from the Salton Sea, California, USA - SS_3_D_1 metaG | ecosystem: Environmental > Aquatic > Non-marine Saline and Alkaline > Hypersaline >... | reverse complement strand
GTCGTACCCTTTCTCTGCGGCGTACTTGAACCCCGTCTGTACGGCGCCTCCGATACCCAGGTTGAACGGCAGGGAAATGACCCGTGCACCCGCCTTCCGGGCGACATCCGCTGTTTCGTCCGTGGATCCGTCATCGATGACCACGACATCGACTGCAGGGCGAAGACGGCGGATTTCTTCCACCACCTTGCCCACGGCGCCTTCCTCGTTAAAGGCCGGGATGATGGCGAGCATGTCAGACGTCCCCTCGCCCACCTACTCTCCCTCCTCAGCATGTGCTGGGTTCGGTTGCACCCGATAGATCACCGTCCGAACGCCCGATGGATCGGTCTTGTCGTAAACACGGCTCACTTCAGGGGACGGGTTTTGACTCTCGATAAAGGGACGGAGATTCGAAAACCAGTCCAAATACCGGCTGCTGAGCACTAGGTATTCCACACCCCGATTCTTTGCGTACGCCAGGTTGCGTTCCACAGAATCGTACGAGAAGGAAGCCCCTTTGCGCATGTCGAACTGCCCGGCGTAATAATCCACGGTCTTGTTCAGACTCATCAGCACCGGAGGATGATCCGTATGCGCTTTCAGCCAGTGGCCCGCCTCCTTCAGTTCCACGGGCTCCGACCACATATCCCGGTTGTATTTGTGTATCTTGATGACCTTGCCCAGCTCGGGCAAGAAGCTGAATGCCAGGATAGCGATTCCTATCAAGCCGCCGCTGAGGACATGCCGGTGTCGGAAAAAACGCCCTTCGGATGCCGTGTTGCCCTCCAACGCCCGCACAATCCAATCGTATATCACCAGAGAGCCCTGACCGACCCAGATGAAACACAGGGGAAACAACGGCATCAGGTACCGGTCGTTAACGTGGAACATCGGTACCAGGAGAAACCAGAAAAAGGCGACGTTGGCGGCAAGATAAAAAATCAGTTTCCAGCGTCTGGAATCGTATCGTTCGTGAAAAAAGCCCACAGCCCAGAGGATGAAGATCACCGACGTCATCGTATGGGGAACGGCGTACTTGACGACCCTGTAAAAATTGGTTACATACTTGCGAACGTAATTCTTAAGGGGGATCGTCACCACATGGCGGCGGCCCATCTCCGAACTCGTCAGCTCCTTGACGTTCCCAAAATGCACGGCCATATCGTACGGAAGGCTTTGGTTGTCCGGCGTCAGATGGAGGAACGGATCTTTGATAGTCCCGTTATCGAACATCACGGCCGCTTCCAGCTGTTGGTTCACCCGTCCCTTGGTCGAGAGTGTCCATACGCCCGTGGCCTGCCGCAGGTAAATAACATAAGGCATGGCCAATAGCAGAAAACCGACGACCGAAAGAATCGGGACGAGGACGAATCGTCCGTTCCGTGCTCTGCCGACGAGGTTCTTGATGATGAGAATCCCCATGAAAATCCCGTAGACCAGGACAAAGCCCACACCCTCGGGCCGCATCAGATAACCTGCACCCCACAGCAGGCCGGCCGCCAGGCCCAGAATCGGCCGGCTTTCATCCAGCGCCTTCCATCCCGCGGTGATCCCGGCGATGCAGACGAGGGAATAAAACGTCTCCGGCATCACATTCGTGGCGTTGTACGCCAGGGGCGGGTAGAGCATCACGAACAGCGCCGCGAGTTTTGCGGCGCGGTCTCCCACCAGCACCTTTCCCATATGGTAGATGGGCAAGACGAGCAAAGCACCTGAGAGCACGTTGATGAGACGCCCGGCCACTTCCAGATCTCGGATGACACCACCGACCAGGGCGATCATGCCGGGGAAGAAGGGAGGCCAGTATGCATGAAGAAGGCCGGACAGGCCCCTTTCCAGAAAGCTCGCACCCATACGAAGATAATGGGCCTCATCAAAGCTCACGGCAAACCGGGTCGTGAGCATCAAGAAGAGACGAAACAGCAGACCTACGATGAACAACGATCCCACGATCGCGTATTTCTTAGGGTATATCCTATCCTTTTCCATGTGATCTTTACATTCGTTTTTATACTTTCGACGACGATCGTTTAAACACCAGGATTTCATCGGGCCGAATTCCCCCGATGATGAAAAGAACCAGCAGATATATCATGACCGCCAGGCCGATGCTCACGAACACATGCACATGCATAGTGGAGAGGAACAAGACCATCACCAGGGCAGCGGCGATGCCTTTGAGCAATGGCCCGAATTCCGGTCGTCCCAGCTGCCGGTAGACCAACACAAAGGCCACGACAAAGAGAAGGACTTTGGAAACCACGGAAGCCGTGGCTGCACCAACTTGGGCATACGTCGGGATCAGCACTCCGTTGAGCACGATATTCAAGAGCAGGGCGCCTGTCTGCAGGAGGGCCAGGCTTCGTTTGCGGTTCCACGCGATAAGAAACACGGCGAAGAACACGTTAAAGAAATCGAATCCCACGGCAAAGATCAGCACCCGCAATGCATCGGCACCGGGCATATACTGTTCTCCGAAAAGAAAATTAACAATATCATCGGCGAGGAATAGCGTTCCCACCACCATGGGAACGGCCAGATAGAACAAGTACTTCAAACCCAGCCGGTAAATCTTCGATACCTCCACGTCGTCCCTGCCGGACGCACTGGAAATCCGGGGCAGCGTCACCGTCATCACGATATTTGGAATCACGGCACAGACCAGGATAATCTTATAAGCTACCGAATACCATCCCACCACCGCATCCCCCTTCATCACCGACAGCATCATCACGTCCACACGCTCGTGGATGTTGGCCAGAAACCAGAAAAGACCCAGGAGAAAAGAGGCCTTCAGGATTGTCTTCATCAACGCCCCGTCCACGGTCGCGGTCCTGCGCAGGAATTTACGTTTTACCAGAACAAGGTTTAAGAGCATGCTGAGCAGACCGCCACACATGAACACCACCGAGAAGACGAGGATTCCATATCCCTGGAGGAGCAGGTAGATGCTGATGCTCGTGATCACCGTCTTCTCGAAGATCAGGACGATCATCTCGTATTCCATACGCTCCATGGCCCTGTAAGCGGAAAACCCCAGCTGATTGAAGGAGAAAAAAAGGCCGTACACGCCGAAGAGAAGCACTACGATGACCTTATCTTTGGGGAACGAGAACACGCCCAGATACATCCACAGAAAAACACCGCTCGCCAGGATGAGGAGAATTTTCAACACGGCACTGTTCAGGAAATACGCTTCGATACGATCCTTCTGCTGTGCCACTTCCCGGGTCAGATACGTGACGATGCCCAGGTCGTTGAACAGAAACACGAAATAGGACATGACGATGGCGAAATTATACTTGCCGAAATCTTCATCCCCCAGGGTACGGGCCGCCACGATGTTGAGGAAAAAGGCCAGGGTCAGATGCACCGCCTGACTGATCACGATAAAATACGTGTTCTTCTTCAGACCGCTTGCTTCCATAGGTGTATGATTCCCCGCCTCTTTCTCTACGAACGCAGTCATCGTTTTCTCCCCACACCCCAGACAGCCAGCCAGAACGGCTGCCTATCCTCCGCGACCCGAATATCGGAAAAAGCGTCCTCCTCGAACCATGCCTGCATTTCCTGCCATTGATGTGCACTCTGGTATGTGGGCGAGAGGGCATCAAAAAAGGAAAAGGCCGTACTCCGGAATCGAACCAGGATGCGAAGGGCCTGCATCAGGGCATACGGTATGACCATCAGGTACGACAGCATAAACAAGAGGGAGCGCGGCCATCGGGGTGTCTTCAGCCATCGACGCACGCGCGCCTGAGGGGATCGTGCATAGACCCATACATAACACATCCCTCTGGGTTTTAGAACCTGACCCAAACATCGAAACGCTTTCTTCGGATCGGGTGTATGATGGATCACGCCCTCGCTCCACACGATGTCGAACGTCTCCTGGGCAAAAGGAAGTTGGAATATATCGCCCTGGACGATATGGGCATTGGGAAATTCCCGGTTGAAGGCATACGCCCATTCCAGGTCGGTCAGGTCTACACCCACGACGTCGCACCCGTAGGCCGAGAGGGCACGTACCAACCGGCCGCTCCCGCACCCCGCATCCAGCACACGCTTCCCCTTCAAATCATCCCTATGTAGGCCCAAACGATTGAGGAATTGAGACACCTCCTGGCCCACACTCCCGCCGTAAAGCGTCTTTCCCTCGAACAGCCGCTTGCCCCGGGATCGCCATTGGAATCCAAAACTCCGCGATATGGCATTCTGATAACCGAAGCCTTCCACCATCCGGGGTATACCGCCAGCAATCGGGAATCGGGAGCTACATGACTTGCATGTCAGCGATCCTTCCACGATCTCGCCCGAATCCGTGTCTTTCACGTCCACGTCCAGCTTCAAGGCTTTTTGACACTGCGGACAAACGAGCATGTCGACCAGCGATGCTTTCATTCCGACTCCGTGATGGTTGACTCGCTTCTGTCCATCTGCTGCTTCATGATGCGAAGGCCTTGGGAGGTCGAAGAAAAATCAACACCCATTTCCCGGCGAATCTTGTCGATTTTCAGGCCCGACCGCAGGGGACGCCTGGACGCCTGGTTCAGATCGGCCGTCGCAGTCCTGCTGATGAGGGAAGCATCGAGACCGAAGACATCGGCGACGCTGAGTGCAAACGCATACCGGCTCAAGCATTCGCTTCCAGCCGTATGATAGAGGCCCCTCCCGTCTTTTTGATAAAGGGTCAACAGCGATCGTGCCAGGTCGTCGGCCAGCGTCGGCGTCCCGAACTGATCATCGACGATAGAAACAGGATTTTCCTGCCTGAGTCGATCGACCATCCAGGTCACGAAATTCAACCGCACGCCGAGCGCATACCCGTACAGGACCATCGTCCTGGCAATCACATAATCGTCCAGTATTTGACGGATGACGCTCTCGCTTTCCAGTTTCGTTTCCCCGTAGTATCCGATTGGACTGGGTTCGTCCTCCTCCAAGTAAGGTCCCGCCTGTCCGTCGAACACATAATCGGTGGAAAGGTGAATCATCTTGACGCCTAGTTTCTTGCAAGTCAAGGCCACGTTTCGCGCTCCATCGACGTTGACCTGCCGCGCCTTTGTTCGTTCTCTCTCGCAGCCATCCACATCCGTGAAGGCCGCCGTATGGATGACACAGTCGGGCTTCGCCCCGATGATCCGTTCGTGAATGCCCTGGGCATCGGTGATATCACCCTGAATATAGACCACGTGGCCGTACTCGGCAAGCGGTCCCGGTTCGAGATCGATGGACACGACTCGGTATTCGAGTTCCGCTGCTTGTAGTACCTTACTCCCTAACAAGCCATTGCCCCCTGTGACACAAATCGTGTTCATGAGCCCGCCATCTTCCGAAAGAGCCGTTCGTAATCCGTTGTCACGCCTTCCCAGGAGTACAACTCCCGGGCCCGAGCCGATGCTTTCTTCCGGTACCTCTCTACCTCCCCGGGATTGTCCAGAAGCGTCTGCATTTTTATCACCAAATCATCGTTCTTCTTGGTCCGAAAGTATACGCCAGCATCCCCCAGTACTTCCCGGTGTTCGGGCACGTCGTTGGCCACCACACAGTTACCATACCCCATTCCTTCCAGCAGGGCAGGATGCGTGCCCCCGACTTCGGTGGCTTGAACATAGCAGTAGGCATTGGACTGAAGTTCACGATACCCCTGACCGAACACGTAACCGGTAAACAGAATCCGCTTATCTGTTGTGCTCATCAGGTCTTGGATATACTTTGGGTTATACGGCGCATCGCCCACCACGACCAATTTCAGGCGTGTCTTCGTTTTTTCGAAAGCCCTGACTACGACATGAGCGTTATTCTCGGGCTCCAGCCGACTGACGTACAATACGTATTTTCGAGGCTTCAGTCCGTACAGTTTCAAGACATCGTCGCCCTTCACCCGTGTATCAGGCGCGCCGTAAGGGATGAATGTCGATCCCTTCCCGAATTTCCTGTGATAGTATGCCTGGATGGTGCGTGAGTCTGTGACGATATGGTCGGGCAGGAACGTCGCCAGAAATTCAGAAACCCGGTAGACACCTTTCCCGATTCTGTTCCATTTGGCCCTCTGCCACTCCAGGCCGTCTACGTTGACGGCTACCTTCTGTCCTGCAAGCCGGGGAACGATGGAGAACACACTGTTCACGCTGTTGCAGATCAGCACTGCATCGAACTTCTTGCGAAGCGCATGGAAGACACAAAGGAAGGTATGGGCCACGGTATCCAGGTATTTGGACCGCAGCGTGGGAAGTATGACGAGACGAACCCCCTTGTACTCAGAATCCGAATACTGAACATTGTTCGACCGGCAGTACACCGATACGTTGTGTCCCCTCTGGACCAGCCGAGTGCTCAGTTCTTCGGCAAACGTCTCGAACCCGCCGTAATTGGCCGGAATACCCCGCATCCCCATGATGGCGATGTTCAAAGATTTTTTATTTCTCCATCTAGTCATTGGACGTGTGCGCTTTAGCTCTTCCTCATTTTGACGATCATCCTCGACGATGCCTAACTAGGATAACGGACAATACCTTTCTCACATTTTTTGAATCACGATAATCGGGTACCGGCCGAGTCGTGCCGCCATGTACGGAAAGGCTTCCTCGAATCCATACACCAGCCGCATCATCCACGTACCCCAGACGTTGTTCGGGATGAACACTTTCGTAAAAACCCGATCCACCGAACGCCAGCAATGCACGGCCATGCGCCAATCGTCGGGTACGTTTCTCTGAAACCATCGATAACCGTGGTGATGCGAATAAATCTGCGGACGTGTGTTTCTCTTATCGTCACCGTTATCCGTGGAGGCATCTGACGGGGAACCTTTTCGCTGGATTATTCGCCGGAGCCACCGTACAAGCCGCGCCAGAATTCGAACAAGACTCATGTTCCAGGCATAGATGATGACGCCCGATCGGCCCTGTTTTAACGTCCGGACCATCTCCCGCATGGCTGACGCCTGCTCATCCCTGGGAACATGATAAAGCACATGGGCCGAAACGATAGCCCCGAACACACCGTCCTTGAACGGCAGTTGGGTAACGTCGGCCTGAACAACCAAGCCCTTGCCGCCCACCTTCTCTCTGGCCTCCACCAGGGCCTGCTGCGAAAGGTCGACACACACCCGCCATCGATATTCCGACGAATACGCCAGATGCTCGGTATGGGCCACGGCCCCCGATCCCGCATCCAAATAATAGTCGCCTTCAGGATTCAATAGTTGCTTCACCCGCATATGCGTCTTATGCCGATACTCATCTAAGACGGGCCGGGTGTCGACGAACGTGGCCACATCCCTGTAGACCCCGTCCTCGTTCTTGTGCCAGCCGAACCCGTCGTAAAAATCTTTGATGATTTGTTTTTCTTTTTTCATGGTTGAACCGTTCCGCCGCTGCTGGATTTACATCGGCAGTGCATCGCCGTAGGGTGAAGCGGCGGTCTCTTCCCGTTCCTTTCGGGGCAGAATGTGTCGAAAATCCTGTGGCGTGATCTCTTTGAAGACCATGAGGAGTGCCCCGTAGAATACAATACCCAATACCATCGCCAGGACAAAGCCGTTTCCATGGACGTCCCATAACCAGAGACCCAGTCCCATGGCGGCCGCTGCCAGACCGATCCTGACCAGGGATTTTAATCGAATGAGAACCCGGAATCGTATATATACGGCTGCTAAAGTCATCAGGACTCCTACACCCGCGGCCAGGGTCGTGCTGATGGCTCCCCCCATGGCACCGCGACCGGGTACGAGGATAAGATTAAGAACCGCATCCAGGATGACGATGGCGCCCGTGATGCCGAAAGCAAGCTTCGGCCTGTGATCGGCAATGATCACCGTGGCCAGGAGAAGGAGAAACGCCAGTAGCGTATTCCCCCAGATGAGCACCGTCAGAATATTTCCGCCCGGCAAATACTCGGAGGAATAGAGCAGGGCCATGGTTTCGTGACTGAACATCATCAGCAAAATCCCGATGGGCAGTGTGACCATCAGAAGAAATCGCATCGACGAAGCGATGGTCGAGCGAACCTGCTCCAGAGCATCGGAGGCCAGGTTCCATGAAACTGTCGGCAACACTGTAGACGAAAGCCCCAACACGAGAAAATAGGGAATCCGCGCGACCATCGATGCGGCCACATAATGCCCCCTCAACACATCACCCCAATGAAAGCTCACCACCCAGAGGTCTAAGTACAGAAGAAGGGTAAACGTCACGGTAAAAAGAAGGGTGGGAATGGCAAAACGGAGAATCTCTCCGGTTCGATGGGAGGGTCGTTCTTTCCTTTCGTTGAGGAAGAAAAGACCCACTGCCAGGCCCAGTAATGATCCGGCCGCATTGGCCAGAAACGCACCCGTCAGTGTGTGAAAGAGAGAAACCAGGAGAAAGACAAATCCCAGCTTACTCAACGAATAGACGAAAAACAGGAGGGCCTGTTTTCCAAAGTGTCTTAAGCCATTCTGAAACGACACCAGCAGGTGAAAAAAACCGTAGAACACGAGATGAAACGTCGCTATCCTGAAGTAAAAAATAAACCGGTCATTCCGGAATACCGTGCCCAGGAGCGGGGCCAGGAAGAAACAGACGGTAAACAGGACAACAACCATCCCCAGCTGAAACCTTCCGGCTGTCCACAGAATAGGGTATGCGTTAGATTCGTCCGAGGCCACGAACTTCTGTACTGCATAAGGCAAGCCCGTGATGACGAAAATCTCCAGCCACATCAGAATGGACATCACCAGTCCGTAAATCCCGTATTCCTCCGGCCCGAACGTGCGGGCCAGCCATACGTTCAACACGTACCCTGTGATGGGAAGTGACGCCCACGCCGCCGTCAAATAGAGGGTGCCTCGTTTAAAGCTCACGATTCACCCCGCTCTTGTGGCCATCGGTATATCAGGACGGTCCCGTTCTTCGTCTGCATCGGGGCATCCAGAGTACCGGTAATAAAATCCCTCATTCGTTCCGGTGTATAGTTGACATGCTCTTGGTTGTAACGGGAGATGAGCAACCACCCGCGAGGGCGGGCTCCGAGAATATCCTTCAATGCTTCCAGTGAGGCGATACACACCACACCGGCATAGACATCGATATACTCCCCCTGCGCATTCACGAAACGCTGCTCCTGAGACTGCTTCAGACTGTTCCAGTTCAGGCAGTAGTCTGAGTGAATACCGTAGTACATGGCGACCTGAGGCAGGCTGGTGATGATGAGATCGTCTTTTTGTTGATGCACGTTTAGAATACGAGCCGCCTCCCGCCATTCTTCGGACGTAACGGCCAGGTTGGTCTTTCCGTCCTCCAAAAACGGTATGTGGAGGGTGATCCGCAACCAGGGAGAAATCAGGAAGATTCCGAAGAATAAGGCAAGAAACGCGGTGCGCAGCCAACGTTGTTTGAATATTTTCTCTCTCTCGAACATGTCTTTTTCACTGCCCAGGAGGTTTAGAAAACCGAAAGCCGACAGCATCAGGAAGAACGGATACACGTGGAGCATATACGTAGATACGCGATGGGTAAACACGAACGAAAGAATGAATACGGGAAAGAGAACCGCCCAGAAGGGAATCCAGCCCAATGTGTTTTTACGCGAGATCACCTGAAGACTGCCGATAAAGAAGAACGCGGCCAGGGGAAACCGCTGGGAAGAGATGAGAAACTCGAACAGGACCATTGGATTCTGGGCGGAGGACAGCCCCGATGCCCAGGCGGGTGTATACGACAGAAAGTACGAGGCCGCACCCCGGGTGTATGGGATGAGATACAGAATGAGAAAGACGACTACGCCCAGAGCCGACACGACAGAATATTTATTCCATATTCGTCCGGGACCTCTCCCCTCGAAAAAACGTGATACCGCCATCGTAAGGCAATACAAAAAGATGCTTCCCGGAATAAAAATCGTTAGGTAATGCGCGTATAAGAATGACACAACCAGCACAACAGCACCGAAGACCAACCATAGAGGTGCTATTCGCCATTCTCGAAGACGCTGTTTTATTCTGGAAAGCGAGGACGAAACCGTCGCATCACCGCCGGACAGAGCTTCGAACCCTCGGATAAACGCATAGATAAACACCAGCGTGAAGAATTGGAGGAGCGTATACATTCGTGCCGTGCGAGACCATCCCACCTCGAAATGGGAAAAGGTCATTAAAAATGCCGATAACAGGCCCACGTTCCGGTTGAAGATTCGCTTCCCCAGGGCGTAGATCAGTAGTATGGAAAGAATCCCGAACACGGCCGATGTCAGCCGGGTTGTCGTCTCACTCACGCCCAAGACTGTGTACAGCAAACCCGTGGCATATGTGTACAGAGGTGCCCTTGTGTATATGTATCCCGAGGGCATGGCAAAGGTTCCTGTATCCAGCCAGGATTTGGCTGCGTACAGGGCATCGACTTCGTCCACCCAGAAGCTCTGGCCTCCCAGGTTCCACAGCCGGAGGAACCCACCACAGATGACGAGCAGCACGAGCAGGATGATGACGCCCTTACTCGAATTCCCTTGGTTCTGAAAAAATCCTCGCAATGCCTTTCCTCTTTGGAATCCTAGATTCCCCTCTCCGTACTCAATCCGGATCGATACGGCCCCCGGATAAAACCCCACGTATACGCCACGAGGCCGAGGAAGATTAGCGGATAGAGCCCCAGATACAACAAGAACAATGTAACACGAGATTGAACGAGCCGTTTCCCGATGATCAGCGTACGGTAGACCGGGATAAACGGTACGAGAACCGGGTACTTGACCAGGAAGTGACCGTGCCGTTTCGTCCGCCTCCGGGTCTCGATGGATCCTTCACCCAGGGCTATCTGATTCTTTAGGTAGTGCACAAATCCTTGCCTGTTCTTGTGGACGATCTTCGCCCTCGGATTAAAATAGATCGTTTCCCCATGGCAGACGATCCGGTCGCAGAAAATCGTGTCTTCTCCTTTCATAAAATCGGGGAAATACCCCACCGCATCGAAGATGCGTCGATTCACCGAAAGGTTGCACGACGGATGGGCCTGCACTTCCCCCGCCTCTGCCCACGGATTCATCTCGTTGAATTCCAGCAGATATTCCGCTGTTCCGACGATGCTCCTGGGCGTACCGTTCACCACGCTCCCCCCCACCACAGGTTGGCCCGCCTGGTGGTACGCCCACAGCTCTTTCAGCCAGTCGCGATCTGGGACACAGTCCGTGTCGGTGAAGAAGACCACATCCCCCTTGGCCATGCGTGCCCCGATGGATCGGGCCCTGCCGGAGAGCGTTCGACCTCCCAGATGTACTGTCCGGACTTCTGGATGCACGTTTCGGATGTTCGGCCCGATATCCTCGGGGGAACTATCCACCACGATGATCTCCCGGGTGATATCGAGACTCTGATGCATCAACGCGTCCAGACATTGAAAGATCATCTCACCCGGTTTGTAGGATGGGATGACCACGGTAATTTTTGGATGTTGTTTCAATATGCTTCTGATTTTAAAAGGATTAACCCCTCATTTCAGTCGATTTTTTCTTCCAATGCCACCTTTTCGCAGACCAGGCAGATCGCCCGGGCGTTCTGCCTCCAATCGGCATGCTCCTTTACGTACCGCAGGCCATTTTGGCTTAACCTCTTCCATAAGTCCTTATTCCGAAGGAGCTCCAGGATGCGCTGCGCTAGACTTTGAGGGTTCCCGTTTTCGAACGGAATCCCGGCATTGCTCTCCAGGACTTGTTCCTGACTACAGTCCAGGTCGGATGTGACAAACGGAACGCCCGACGCCATGTACTCATAAGAGCTCAGCCTCGTCGACAATTCCGTGGCCGAGACCTTCAGCATCGTGATGAGACCGATTTTCGACTCGGCTAAGATTCCAGGAATCTTCCTTTGGTCCATCCAGCCTTTCAGTACAAACGAATGGGTCAGACCCAACGCTTCCACGCGCTGTCTGAGGTTTTCCTTGTCCTTACCGTCGCCCACCATCATGAACATCTCGTCTGGGAATTCCTTCAGCACTTCTTGGGCCGCCTGGGGAATCAGGAGCACGCCGTCGTTCACCTCCATGCCGCCGGTAAACGTGATGTATTTTCTCTCCCGCTCAGCTGCCTTGAATCGCGACAGATCGACACCATGGCGGATGATGACGGTTCGATGAATCCCGTGGTCTCTGCACCACTGCTGTACGACGCTGGAGTTTACGATGGTCAGGTGGGCCCGTTTTGCCACCCACCGTTCCATCTTCGGCCCGAATCGATACACAAAAGAAATCTTGGAATATCCCGTGAGCAGATCGTCAAAATCGAACACCACGGGTATTTTCTTCAACTTGCTTATCAGGATTGTGGGCAGCCCGGCCACGGCATTATGGGCATAGAGAACATCGAACCGTTTACATAATAGCTTCAGGAAAATTCGAACCATCAGACCGATATACTTGATTTCCTTGAACCTTACGAACCGCGTTAACTTCCCGGCACTCAGAACGGGGATAGGACCAAATTCTTCTTCGGCTTCCGCCTTTTTCTGAACAGGAGCGATGACGGATATGTCGTGCTGTCTTTGGATCATGGCCTTGGTGACCCAATAGACGCGGATGCCCCCACCTCCCTTCAGAGGCCAGAAACAATCGTGGGAAACCACCCCGATGCGTAACGGTGTCTGCGCCTGCTGTGCGCTCATTCACCCTACTCTCGTTTTTCGTTCAACTCTATCTTCTTGATACGGTGCAGGACATCTTCGATGAGCCTCCGATTGGCTGCGATGATGTCCGACAGGAGACCGATCATGGCCACCTGAAAACCCACAATCATCAAAACGGCTGCAATAATCAGCGATTGTATGTGCCCGGCCCCCTGATGGGTGAAATAAAAGTAGAGGAACCGGACGGTGATCAGGAGTCCCAGGCCGAATATGCCGGCGCCGATGATGAGAAAAATCTTCAGGGGCTCGTACAGCGCATAAATGCGTATGATGGTGGCTGCAGATCGTTTGACGTAGGAATAGATGTTCGAAAAAAGCCGCGAGGGCCGCAGTTGTTTGTTGGTTCGGATGGGCACATGGGTCAGGGCGATGTTTTTCTTGCCGGCCTGGATGACGGTCTCTAGAGTGTATGTATAACGGGAAATGATGTTCAGCCGGAGTGCCGCTGAACGGCTGAACGCCCGGAATCCGCTGGTTACGTCGGGTATCTCGGTACCTGAAAGCTGCCTTACGATCCAGCTTCCCAACGACTGAAGGCGCTTCTTGACGAATGAAAAATGCTCGACCTGCATGACGTTCCGGTCGCCGACGACCATCTCTGCCTCTCCCGACAGGATGGGATCGATGAGCTTCTGAATGTCATCCCCCCGGTATTGATTGTCACCATCAGTATTCACGATGATGTCCGCGCCCAACCGTAGAGCAGCGTCGATCCCAGCCGTGAAACTCTCGGCCAATCCCTTGTGATTCATCAGACGTACGATGTGCCTGACACCCGCCTTTTTTGCCACGTCGACGGTTTGGTCTGTACTTCCGTCATCGATGACCAGTATCTCCACTTCATCGACACCTTGAAATACTCTTGGGATTTCCCGAAGAGTAATAGGAAGGGTTTCTTCTTCATTGAAACAGGGAATCTGGATGATCAGCTTCACCCATGGCCTCCCATGCTAACGTGTCCATTTTTCAACGTTCAACGAATGCGTGATTCGAATCATAGTCTCCAAGCCTACCGCTCCTTGGGATCGTTGATAATCTCCTGGATGTTGTATTCCTCCATATCCCCGGCATGCGTAAAAATGAGCATCTCTCCCAACAGGCCGATGGAAATCATCTGGATGCCGATTACCAGGAGCAGGGCACCCAGAACCAGGAGCGGCCTTCCGGCAATTCCCCCCAGCTGGAGAATGCGGTAGATGAACAGATAGATCTCGATGCCGGCTCCCACCAGGACGAAGATCGTTCCCAGGAAACCTAAAAAATGAATCGGTTTCTTCGAATACCGGGACAGGAAGAACACCGTCAGGATATCCAGAAAACGCTCGACATACTCCCTGGGGTACCTGGATTTTCGGAACGTCCCCGGGAGTTGTTCGACTTTGGTTTCTGTGATCCGGTATCCCTGCTGTCCGGCCATCACGGGAATGAAATTATCCAGATCACCGTAAAAGGATACACGTTCGAGAACGGATCGGGTTGTGGCGATAATCCCGCTGTTGATGTCATGCAGCCTTTGCTTGGAGACACGGCTCACCAATCGGTTAAACATCCAGGAAACCATTCGATTCAGGACAGAGTCCCTCCGGGGCGACCGCCAACCGACCACAAGATCGTACCCGTCATCGAGGGTATCCAGAAACCTGGGAATCTCCGAGGGATTCACACGGACCCGACCACTCAGATAACAGATGCGCTCACCCGTCGAATGACGCAGGCCCGCATCCAAAGCCGCCGCTTCGCCAAATGTCGACCGCATTCGAATCACTCGAACGCGCGTGTCGTCCCGTGCAACCATATTCAGTTTTTCGAACGTGATATCGGTACTTCCATCATCCACAAAGACCAGTTCAAAGGAAATGCCCGATTCCCCCAATGTTTCCACCAGCGTACCATACAAAGCTTCCACCTCTTTGGCAAGATTGTACAGGACGATGATGACCGAAACATCGGAAGATGTCGCTTTAGTCACACTCAAGAATCTGCCGTCCCTCCTTTTTTCTCGCCCGACGATATCATCGATGCCATGGCAAAACCAGACCGAGTGCCCGTCTTGACGATGAGACTGGCCACCAGCCCCAGGAACAGAAACTGAAATCCCGCAACCCATAGCAGGAAGACCAGGGTGGCCGGTATGTTGAGTTCGATGAGAGGCGTACGATAGACACCCATGTAAAAACCGATCCAACAGGCCCCCACGAATCCGATCAGAAGAAATCCGATGCCGATTTTTCCGAAAAACCGCAGCGGATTCCGTAGGTACTTCAGAAAAATATTCAAACTCGCCAAATCCATCAACACGCGAAACGTCCGGCTTAAGTTGTACTTCGATTTCCCATACCTTCGGGAATGATGACGCACGACGATTTCGGCAATCCGGGCTCCTTCGACTTTGGCCAGGGCTGGCACAAACCGGTGGAGTTCCCCGTACAGCCGTATCTGTTGGATGACTTCCCTGCGAAACGCCTTGAGGGCACACCCTGTATCGTGAAGCTGCAAACCCGTTACCCAGCATATCAACCGATTGGCCAGGATGGAAGGCAGACGACGCAGGAGGAATTTATCTTTACGATCTTTACGCCAACCGCTGACCACATCGAATCCTTCATCCATTTTCTTCAAGAGACGGGGGATGTCTCTCGGATCGTTTTGAAGATCGCCGTCCATGGTGACGACGACACGGCCACGACTCAACTTGAATCCGGCGGCCATGGCTGCCGATTGCCCAAAATTCCTTCGGCAGAGGACGACGTGAAGAAGCATATCCGTTTGAGACAATTCCCTGAGCACGTCCTGGGTTCCGTCCGTACTCCCGTCATCGACGAAAATCATCTCACAGGGCCCATCCAGAGCGCTTAGGACTTCCTTGATCGAACTGTAGAGGAGCGGTACATTCTCCCTCTCGTTGTAAAGCGGAACAACGACTGAAAGGTAAACGCTGTCATCTGTCTTGTTCACATCCATCCCATGGTTATCAAATAAGCCTCATCATCCATTATGGCGGTGTGGCTGTTCTCGATGCTTTCCCGTATTTGACATACATCCAAATCGCCAAGGGCATCAGTATGGCCAACTCGATGAGAAGCGTCCACAGGTTATGCCAGCAGACCAGGCTCCCAAAGAATGCCTCGTTAGAGGACGCCTTGTGCACATCCTGGAATAGGACGACGGGTGATAGAAAATACTTACTGCTGATCGGCCAAAAAAGGGGCATTCCGCTGGGCGCACGCGTATCCTTCGAAAAAAAATCCAGAATGAGATGGGATCCTACGATACCCGCTGCAATACCACCCATCTTGAATCCGTTTTTACGAGTAAAAAGGGAGTATACCGCACCGACGACAACACCCGTTATGACGGCAAAAACGATACTGTGGGTCCAGAGATGATGGTACCGGTTGGGATTGCCCACGCTCCAGCCGAAGAGGAAGTCGATGTCCGGTAGGTTCGCCACCAGTACGATGAAAAAGAGCATCATCCAGCGCGATGGCATCCTCGATACCGATGTGCGGGAAAGCACGGCGTATCCTGCCAATGCATGTCCTAAGGGCGTACACATAAAAAATCGTTTGTCAATACTCCATCAGAAGGTCGTTTTTTCGATTCGACTACTTGACGAAAATCACCTTTTTACTCTTTATTGACCGGGATGTGGAAGCCGTGACAATGTAGACACCACTGGCCACCGATTCGCCGTTCTGGCTCGTGCCATCCCAGGTTCGGCGATACCGTCCCGGACCCAATGTCTGGTTGACAATCTCCCGAACAAGGCGTCCCATGCGGTCGTAGACCACGATGCGAACCCTGTCTTCCTGCTGCAGGTCAAACTTCAGCGTCGTACGGCCGTTGAACGGGTTCGGATAATTATCATAAAGCGTAAAATCGGAAACCATCACACCCTGTCCTGAATCGTACAGGGTTACGGTCTCCTTTGTCAACCGCTCGTTAAGCTGGATCCGCGTGAGACTCACGTGTCCCGATTCTGCGGCCTGATCACGATGTGTGAACGTCAGAACCAGCAGCGTACCTTCTTCGTCCAGGGGATCGACTCGAAATCCTCCCAGCCGGACAGAGCCCTCTTGTGCCGATGAGAAAACCTGAAAATCCTCGGCCATCTCACCCTTCTCAAATCCTGTGAACTCAAAGACCTCGGCATCGTATTCCAGTTCCGCATCGAACGAAATCAGAGAAATCCTGTCCGTCAGCGACAGAGTTACTCTCAGCAGATTTCCTTCCATCGCACTGGAGGACTCCCATTGGGGGGAATCGAGGACACCCTGCTGGGACATAGCCAAGGGCATGCTGGGACTCCAGTTTGCATCTACATCACCCACGATCATCGCCGTATAGTCTTGATCCGTCTGAAAATCATGGAAATCGAGGTACTCTCTGCTCTCGGGATCGAAAACCCAGTTGCCTACCCGACTGCCACCCGCAGTAATACCCACAGCATAACGCGCGATATGAACGGCGTCGTACATCGTCACACGACCGTCGTCATCGACGTCGGCCGACTGGCGTTGCTGGGAATCCAGATTTCCCAAGCCCACAGAATGCCGGGCTGCCAGTACCGCATCCCACGACGAAACCACCGATGTGCCCACGTCCTCGCCCTTGGATTTTGTGGGCGTGACTGTATGATCTTGCCCAGCTTTAAGCTGCAGAGAATACTCTGCCGTTGCGTCTGTCGTCGTCTGAGGAACACCATTGTCGTTCAACGTGACGCCCGCCACGGGTAAATCCGTTATATACGTAACGGAACCTTTCACCGTTTCGTAGGCTTTCTCCCCCAAGAAAAGAAAAACTTTACCATAATCCCTGAATCCACCATCATCATTATAGGTGGCGGAGAAAACAAAATCACCACCGCCATCTCCGTTGAAGTCTCCGATACCGTTCACGGCAAAACCCATTTGCTGATCCGCACTGGGTCCGTACCTATAGCCATCGTTCAGGAGCAGGCTGATATTGTTCTGCCAATCATCCTGCTTGCCCTTGATGAGGTAAGCTATACCACTATAGTCTCCGTTTACTGTATTGTTTGGCGCACCCACAACGATGTCCGACAGACCGTCATTGTTGCAATCAAAGTTGCTGCCCAATCCAAGGCCAGCGCCGTCGCCCCTGTTTTCACCCAAGAAGGAAGCATTGGACTGGGAAAGGCTGATATCCGTCCAGCCGGATGTTGTCTTACCGAAAATGACGTAAACCTTCCCGCGAAATTGATCATAGCGGAAATCGCTGATGAGAAAGTCATCATAGCTATCATTGTTGAGATTGCCGGCCGCCGCGATTCTCCCGCCTGCAATACCATAACTGTACGTTTCTTCCCCAGTAAAAATAACATCGGCATCGTCAAGCTGGAAATTTGTTCCCCAGTTAAATTGACGATTACCGAAGAAAAGGTATACTCTTCCGTTGGCCGGAGTCTCCTTTGCCCCGATGGCAAAATCGGGAACGCCGTCTCCGTTCACATCTCCAACGCCCTTAGCACAATAACCGGCCTGACCGTCTTGCTCGATTCCATGAAAAATAGCATCCGCCTGGGCCAGGGCTATGTTGCGCTGCCACCCACTGGCCTTTCCCTTAAACAAATAGACTCTACCCCTGTCTTGTCCCAAATCGCACGCCTTGGGTGCGCTCACTAAAAAATCATCATAACCATCCGCATTAATATCGCCGACGATACTGACTGACTGTCCAGCCAGATGACTGTATGCCTCACCATAAAAAGAAGCATCAGCCTGGTCTTCTAAGATAAAATTCTTCCCCCAATCAGCTGCAGCTTTGCCGAATACTATGAAAGCATGTCCGGGATTTTGCGGTGCGCTACCGCCGGAAGCCCCGATGAGAATATCATCGTACCCATCCCCGTTTATGTCACCCTGGTCGCTGATATCCGAGCCCATGGCGTCGAATACATTCTTACCCCAGAAGATGGCATTCGCATTTTCCAGGCTTACGTTATATGCTAAATCAGCTCTCGGTTTACCGAGGATCAGGTAAACAGCACCAGCATCGCGTTTAGTCGTCTCCGGATCAGAAGGATTCGAATGAGGGCTTCCTATGGCAAAATCCGCCAATCCATCACCGTTCACATCTCCGAGTCTGGATAATACAAACCCAACCCTCTCTCCGTTGTGAGTCCCTAAATATGAAGCATCCGCGTACAATGGCCCGCTGAGTGCGGACTGAGCTTTCATCCCCCCTAATCGTGCGTCCCCGGAACCCTGGGCCAGTACCCCCTGAAAAAGAAGGAGAAACAATGCCCCCCAAAGCCATGGTTTCTTTATATCCATCACTGTTTTTCCCCTTTGCTATCTGAGAGTAAATTGCGTGGTGTGTCTTCTTTATGGATCAGCCCTTCAATCAATCCATGGGCCTTGCCAACGGCACCCATGCAGTTTCTGTAAAGAATCAAATCCCTAACCGCGGCATAGGGCAGTCCAGCCACGGCAAAAAACAGATATTTTATCCAGTTCCGCGCCGTCGCATACTTTTTCATGAACCGAACGGCGTTCCTCGTGGCCAGATACTTCTTCCTGTACGAGAACTGCTCCACCGTGGCGTGGGGCTTGTGCCACACCTTGGCGAATGGACAGAAGAGGATTTTATACCCTGCCCTCTTGACCCTCACGCTTAAATCCGTGTCTTCGAACCACCATCCGATGTAGCCGGGATCGAACAGGCCGACGTCCTGAAGGACATCCCGCCTGGCCAGCATGGCCCCACCCCAGAGATGACCCACCTCCTCCACGCGGTCGTACTGCCCCACATCTTTGTCTCCGACACCGCGGCCACGGGTCACGTTCTGAGTAAAATCGATGATTCCACCCGCCGACAGGATGGTATCCGGCTGGCTGTAGTCGTACATGATCGTTCCCACAAGGCCGACCTTGGGATCATCACAGGCCACTTTCACCAGTTCCCGGAGCGAAGCAGCATCCACAACGATGTCGTTGTCTATCATGTAGATGAAATCCACGGGCGTTTCCAGGGCCCTGCGAAGACCGATGTTTTTCCCCTCGATGGCACCGTAATTCCTGTCGTTGACGATGAGAACGGTATCTGGGAACCGTTGCCGTACCGCCTCTGCAGACCCATCGGTGGACGCATTATCCACGACGATGATCTCATCCACCGGATAATCCAGTTGTCGGATGTGATCCAAACAGTCCAGAAGATACTCCTTCCGATTCCAGTTTAAAATCACGACAGAAACGCTCGCATCGGCCATTCTTTTCGTATGCCTCGCCGATTAAGATACCATTCGTCTCTTGGCCGAGAACGTATTCTCGATGAACACTTGAAGCTCATGACGATCGAACGTCCTGAGCAAAAACAAGCCACCTACGTAAACCAGCCCCACGGCAAACAGCACAAAAACCCACGGATACCCTTGTAGCAAATGAAAGGCCAAGGCAGAACACCCTCCCGCAATCATCGGTTTGATGATGACCGGAAAAACGGGGATGCCCTGAAACCGTCGGTATAAGTACCCGAAGGCACATCCGAAAATCAGGAACTCACCCAGGGCCGTGGCCGTGGCCGAACCGTTGAATCCGTACATTGAAATCAGGATAACGTTCAGTATGATCTTCGATATCAATCCGATAGAACCGAGAGCCAGGATCACTTTCTGCCGGCTCATGGAGATCAGGGTCGCATTCAGCATCCAGTTGGAGTACTGAAACACGATGCCGACGAACAGGATCTGGAGAGCCAGAACCGCAGGCAGGTAATCCGCTCCGTAGAAAAATCCGATGAAGAAGCGTGACAGTATAATACCAAAAATCATCGTCGGAATCCCGATAACAAACATGTATTTAACCGACCGTACGGCCAGCCTCTGATGGTGACTTTGGTTGGTCGTAAACAGCTCCGACAATCGTGGCAGTATGACCAACCAGAATACCGTGGGCAGGATGGTAATGCCCTCATAAATCTTGAATGCCGAGTTGTACAATCCCACGTCTTCCATCGTTCGCATGAGCGATAGCATGACGGTATCAATATACGAATATATGGTCAATATCACAAAAAATAGACCCAGAGGAAAGGCCTCTATCTGGAGTTTTTTCATGAACTGAAAATCCAACCTCGGCTTGATGGGAGCGATTTTCCACCGGAGGACGGCCAGGGTCAGTAGAAAATCGACGAGCCGTACGGACGTGAAGCATACGGCAATGGGGAGTACGGCTTTCCAGTAGAACAAAACCGCCAATCCCACGCCTAAAAGACAGGCCCGTTCCACGAATACGAGAAGCGTGTCCCAGCCGAACCGGTCGTGAACCTGGAAGAAGATACGCATCGTATACTTCATGCTCTTGAGGAACGCCGACGGCGCCAGTATGTAGACGACCAACCGCGTCTCGAAATCGTACCCCAGTATATGAACCACACCGATCATCACGACGAAGACGACCGCGGACAGGATCATCTTCCACGCCACAATATTGCCGATGTATTTTTCTGTCAGCTCTTTTTTTTGGGCCACGTTTCGCACGCTGATATCGCGAAGCCCGAAGTCAGTGAACATCTCGAAAATCGTGGCGATGTGAAGGCCCAGCATAAAAACGCCGTACTTCTCCGCTCCCAGATGCCTTCCCATCAGGAACATCAGGACGAACAAGAAAAGCGTGGTCATCACAGACAGGCTGGAATAGAATAGATTCCGTATGATGTTGTACTTCTTCTCTTCCATCAGTACTCCAGTCCCCGTGTCAGACGCCGCGTGGCCTTGGCCCATAAGAGGCGGAATAACGCCTTCCGGCCTTCACCGGGCAGACGCATCACAAAATCGCCCGTGATCCGCTTCAGGTAGGCCAACCCATCATCGGGTATTGTTTCAGACGGGTTTATATCCATGCCTCCGAAGACCAGCCGGTAGCCGCATTGCCGGAGTAAGGTGTCCGCTGTATGGCTTCGTTCGTAGAAGGGATAGGCAAATGCGGTCACTTCCTTGTCGGATAATTTTTCTTCGATGATTTTCTTCGGGAGCTCGACCTCCCGTCGAATCCGGGCAGCCTGTTCCTCAGTAGTTTCGTATGATTCCTCCGAGGGGTATGCGTTTCGATAGGTGCGGGCCACATACCGGAGCTTCTGTCTCCACTGTGCCTTTCTGAAGAAAGTCTCGCCCCCGTGGGTCTTCACATAATCCACACATTGATCCGCGAGCCCGCCGTCGTCGACGTACCGCCGTTCATCGGACACACCCGAAGCCGACGAATACAGGGGTGTCCCCCAATCAGGCAGGCTGTAATCCCTATCCTCACTGCCGCGACTGTCCTGGATGACCTCCCAGGGTTGATGGTAACGGTAGCCGGGATGAAAAAAATCGATGATTTTCGGAGAAATGGGAATCCGGCTGTGGAAGTACGAATGGGCCTGAAAATCCACGGTTCCGCTCCTGTGCATCTCCTGGATTTGGGGCCAATCGACAAGGCCGTCCCGACCGATCCACGCCGGGGCAAGGAAAGCGACGGCCTTCATGGCATAATCGCGCAGGAGCGGATACGCCACGGTGTACAGTTCAGTCAGGCCGTCATCCAGCGTCAGCACGACGGCTTTCTCCGGCCGCGATGCCGTGTTCGACAGCCATTGAAGGGCTTCTTCCGTATTCAGTGTCCGGTACCCGTTACGCCTCAGGTGCTCGAGGTGTGCCTTAAACAACGGATTGGTCACACGGTGGTACGTGAACACGGGCAAAGCATCTCCCAGTCGATTTTTCATCACAAAATCGAAGTAATCTCCCTTGAGCATACTCCCAGTCATCTGGATTATTTCGCCCGCGAATCCCATGCTCACCCGTCCATATGGTGTTGGAACCACAGCTCTAAGACCATCAGCGCCCACAGACGATGCGAATGGTTACGGCGCTTGGATACGTGTTCATCGATATACTGCTTTACCGTTTCTGCCTGGAAAAGGCCTCTTTTCTTCAGACGCTCCGGCGAGCATAATTCCATGAGCATCGACTGCACATAACCTGCCTCCCGCATCCAATTCTTCATCGGGATACTGTGACCCAATTTGTCCTTGCGGAACACGATTTCGTGAGGCAGGATGTCCTTCATTGTCTGCTTGAGGATGTACTTGGTATCCGAGTTTCCCCGAATTTTTAGATGGGGTGGAATCGTGGCGCCGTACTCGACGAGCCCGTGATCCAGCAGGGGAAATCGCGATTCGATACCATACTGCCGGATCAAGTCCATACGGCGCAGATAAAACCCCACGACGGTCTGGTAATCGCTGTACAAGGCCCTGTCCAGGAAAGCCTCACCATCAGCCTCGCCGTTGACGGACAGAAAAGCCTCATACGGATCGGAGGGTAACAACCGGTCAGCATAGTCGGCCTGCACTAAAGATTGGAGTTCCCCCGGTGTATAGTACACGCGCCAGCGATGGCTGAGGAGAGACGACGGAAACTGCATGCTGTACGAGAAACGTTTCCACTTCACCCGGAAATCTTTCTTCTTATCAGTATCCCGGAGCTTTAATCCTGCCCAAAGAAACGGCCGTTTGAAGAGTCCCGGCACGCGATCCATCATCCGGCCCGCACCATCGGCCAGATAAACGGGATGGCCGCCGAATAGTTCGTCGCCGCCGTCGCCCGTCAGGGCATACGCGACCGTACCCGACGAAGCTTTTCCCAGTATGTCGGTGGCGATATTGATGCCGAGATCGCAGAAGGGTTCATCCATGCGGATGACCAGGTCCTGGATGGTTTGAACGGCATCCGAAGGATACTCTACCAGGGTGTGGTGAGTCCGGTAATGCTCTGACACCAATCGTGCGTACGGGGACTCGTCGAACGATTCCCCCCGGCATCGATAGGAGAAGGTGTGAATCCCGCCCTGGTAACTTTCCCTGGCCAGGGCGAGCACCGTACTGGAATCCAGACCACCGCTCACGAACACACCGGGCGTTCGACGGGAATCCATGCGGCACCGCACGGAATCCTTCAGAAGAGACAACAGGTGCTCTGCTATTTTATTCTCATCGTCCGTGGATTTGGAGGCGAAGGAAAGGGACCAGTACCGCTTTATCCTCGAACGTCCATTGTGGTGAATATGCAGATGGCCCGGACGAAGCTTGTCTATCCCTTCAAAAAACGAAGCGGAGGAAGGGTTGTAACAGGCGAGCAGGAAATAATAGACCGCCTGATAGTTGCATCGTTTCTGTATGCCGGGATGCCGGACTACCGGAAAGACAGACGACCCGAAAACGAGTTTTTCTTCGTCTTCATGGATGAACAGGGATTCGACACCCAGACGGTCGCGTCCCAGTACGGTCGTGTGCTGCTTCCCGTCGTAGAGGGCGAAGCAAAACTTTCCCCGGAGATGCTGGACAAAATCCTCGCCATGTTTGAGATACAGGAGTGCGACGAGCCGGGCAGGGTTCGTTGCATCCCCGCTCTCTTTCAAGCGTTTTATGATTTCAGGGACATTGTAGACGGCTCCTTGAAACAGAACCGAAACGCCCCGTCCATTGTCTTCGTGGATACGGCACTCCCCAGGGTAACTCTCCCGGTATGCGAGCCCGATGGGGTGATGCATACAGGTTACCATACCGGAGGAGTCTCCCGGTACCATCCGGCGGAGCGTTTCCTCGGAGACCCCGTGCGATGCATCCTTGTGTACGACACCCCAGATCATCAGGCCGACACCTCACCGTCTTCATCCGATTCGCCGGTCCGACGAGCCTCTATACGATCCTTAGGATTTTGCTTGCCTCCCTCGGCCTGCCGTATGGCCAGCTCCTGTACCAGATTCGAGACCCGGTTAGATATGATGGTCAGCTGGGTCAGGATGTAGATGAGGGCGAACACGATGAAGCCTATAGCCAGCATCGTCATAGCTGAGGCCGGAAAGAACGCACCCACGAGACGCGTGACGAACATCAGGATGGATGGCACCGACACCGTAATCATCGTCGCCACAATGGCGATGATGAAGATAATTCCATAGCCCACGTAGAGACGTGCCTGCCGGATCAGGTTGAAGAGCCAAACCAACAGGAGTACGCCTATCACGTTCAGGACAATCACACCTTGCGTCGTCATCTTCTCATTTCCTCTTTTGGAGTTGGGCATCCACCAGGGCCACCAGGACGAGAATGAGCGTTTTTAGCGGGTACTTCAGGTGGCTTAGGATAGAATACATCGACTCACCGTGCGTCCGCTCCGAAATCGTAATCGGATGCTCCCCGATCTGGTATCCCAGCCGCATCAGGTAAACGATGACCTCTGCATGAAAATCCACGAAATGGCATCGGGTCAACGGTTCGAACACGCTTCGCCGCATGACCTTCAGGCCCGATGTCGTATCAAAGATGCGCTTGGGCCCCAGGAATCCGACCAAGAAAGAGAAGACCTGCATGCCGATGCGTCGGCCCAGGGGAACATGGGAGTACCGATGGGTTTTCACATAACGCGATCCGATGAGCAGGTCCAGATCGCTCTTTAAAAAGGATTGGATCATTTGCTGGATCTGTTCGGGATGATGTTGTCCATCGGCGTCCAGTGTGACCAGCACCTCATACTCGTACCGCAGCGCGTACTTGATGATCGTCTGGATAGCCCGACCGTAACTGAGATTACAGAGATGCGTTGCCGTGCGAACGCCCAGTTCCTCCAGAATCCGACCCGTTTCGTCCAACGATCCGTCGTTAACCACCAGAAGATCGTATTCCGGCAGAGACCGGCGTACACGATCCACCACCTCGCGAATCGTCGATGCCTCGTTGTAAGCGGGAATGGCAACCAGTATATTCGATGTTTTAGACGGTCGGTTCATAAAACGCTCCATGCGGAATCCATTTATACGTACTCCGGGGATGTCGCTTCGGGCCGGCACCGGTAGATTCGGATGTGACCGATGGACTGCACGAGTTCGAATCGATCTGGGTGTGCCTTTACGATGGGCACCAGGTAGTGGCGCTGCAGGGGACGCATCTCGTCTACCACGAGGTATGCATCCGGAAATTTCGTCAAGTATCGATAGGTTTTTTCTGCATCTCTCGACGTCAGATACGTCGTCACCGGCCTTTCCGTCTCCAGAGCATACCAGCGCGAGTCGTCGGCGATGATTAGCGTCCCGGGTGTTGCCTGCTCTCTGAGCCAGGACACCGTGGCCTTGTAGGTTCCGGCACACGATCTGGGGTATTCCGGGGAAAACCGGTAGCGATAGATTTCGATGCCCGCCTGACAGATGTTGAAGGCGAGGAGGACGACCAGCACACCGTAAACGATGGGGCTGCGATCCACTGGTTTCTTTCGCCACTTGCTGACGATCCAGCCAAAACCGATGATCGAATAATAAACCAGAAACGGTGCCACGGGCATCAGGTACCGATAGGCTTCGGTATAGAACCAGACGACGGACATCATGGCCATATAAAAAAGGACATAGTATTCCATGACAGAGGGTTTTCGCGTTACCTGGAGGAACCATCCCGTCAGCATCAGGAGGAGGATGAACACACCTGAAACTACTAAAATACGATTCGACCATCGAGACCAGCCGGGCTTCGTGAACTCGACGTATTCGTGCCAGCTCCGTCCGATAAACATGGGAACGATGCGTTGAACCAGTGTCTGTCCGTTCCTGGGCATACGGCTCAGAATGTCCCCGACCGTGGCCTGCCCGTCTGCGGGGAAATACAATTCCTTGGATAAAAACTGCTCTTTATAACCAGACCCCTTCTCGGGTCGGACAATATGCTGAATCCCAAGATACAGGACGATGGCAGTTGCCAGGACGATGCCGAGACGCTTCAATGCTGTGCCGAACCTTTGCTGAAAAACGATATCTTCCTGGACGACGAAGGCGATGACAGCCAACACCATAGAGAATGCCACAGACCGGAAGAGGAGCATCATCCCCAAGCACAGGCCGATGAGAACCCATCCGAAGACACCTTTCTGGTTCTCTCGCCTCGTGAGGTGGATGATTGCGAAGCTGACCAGCATGTACGGCCATTCTGAGTAAATCAGTCGGCTGTATACGATGGTCGACATCAGAAACAGGTAAATGACCGTGAGGAGAAGACTTAACCGCCGATCCTGCGCTTTCAATACGAACAATCGGTACAAGACGAGTCCCGAAATCAAAGCGATGAGGACAACGACGCTCTTCAGGATCACCAGATTCTTTCCGAATACCAGCAAGAGAGGTGTTAAGAGCAGGGGCCAACCCGGCAGCGTACTCTTGGGCACGTACTGTGCCTCGGGTATGTACACGAAATTGGGGTCGTTGTACCGATGGTTTACAGCCAGCGACTGGGCATGGAGGATGTAGTGGGCATCGTCGTCTATCCGCGCCCATTCACCATCCAGTTGGATGATCTGAGCGAAGAGCCAGAGGACTATAAAAAGCCACAACCATTTATTTTTAAACAATCGTGAATAACGCATCGATCACATCACTTCACCAACCAACGGGCAAACACCCAGTACACGGTAAACAGTCCGTTGATCATCCGGTTCACCAGATTCAGAACGCCCCCTGCCTCCACGTCGCCGATCAAATCGATCCCTGCTGCGGACAGCACCTGCCTATCCCGCACCGTCTTCAGCTTCATGACGTCTTTGCGTTTTCGCCATACCGCCGGCAGGCTCCTGAGTACACCCCACATCCCCTTGATGAATCCTCCCAAATGGCCTTTCACCGTCAAGAATCCCATGATAGCCAGTTGATAGAGACAGATCGCAGGAAAGCTTACGAGGAGCGTACGAAAGTTGTACGTCTTCAGGATGAACCACCAGCGATTCCGGACCTGAAAATGCACCCAATGCAATCCCCGCTTGGCCTTCTTATGGTACACCTTGGCCTGGGTGTCCACGTAGCAGGGATACCCTGCAATCGTCATCCGGTAGGAGAAATCCCCGTCCTCCCAGCCATAGAAGAAATCCTCGTCGAATAGCCCGATCTCAACGGCCTTGGCACAATCCACCAACAAACCGATGGCCGTGACCGCTCCCACACGCACGGGCTCATGCCATTCCAGCTTATTCTGAATGGCACCTCCGGCAAAGTGGATATGCGCGCCGTTGTACTGGATTTTATCGGGATTGTCGTAATAACAGATCTGCGCGCTGACGATACCGGCTTGAGGATCGGCATGAAAGCCTTCCTCCAGGCGGGAAAGCACGTCGGCCGGAAAGGCCACATCCTTATCCAGGAGGAATATCAGTTCGGATTTCGCCTCTCGGATTGCCACATTCCGGGCCGCGCAGGCGCCCAGGTTAGCTCCTGTCTCCAGGATTTGGACATCTGGAAATTTCTTTCGAACCAGATCGACACTGCCGTCGGTGGAGGCGTTGTCGACCAGGAATACTTCCTGGATGGCAGGATAATCCAACCCGAAAACCGAATCGAACGTATCCTCTAAAAATTCCTCGCCGTTGTAATTGATGACGGCCACAGCAACTGTTTTTCGGGGTCGGGAAGATATCTCGGGCGGTTTCCGCTTGTTCACCAAGGTCACCGGCACACCGGCGGCCACAGCATAATCTGGGATGTTCCGGTTCACGACCGATCCGGCTCCGATGACGGCATGCTTCCCGAGTCGAACTCCATCCATCACCGTCACGTGGGCACCCAGCCATCCCCCGGGCTCCAAAACGATACCCCGGGACGAACGTTTCTGCTGAATCACCGGAAGCGTCAGATCATCGAAATGATGCGTTCCACCCACCAGGTAACAGTACGCTGCCATCAGAAAGTCCGCTCCCACCCTAACCTCGCTGGCCGAGAATATCATGCAGTTGGCGCTGATGTTCACGTTGGATTCGAGAATAATGTCCCCGTTCTTGCAGTTGAAAATCGTGTTCCGGCCGATATACACGCCGCTACCGATAGAAATACCCCGGTTGTTCTGACCCTTAGCATCCAGGACGCAATGGTCGTCTATGACTACGTTATCGCCGATCTTGATCTTGTGGGGATGACGCAGGACCACGCCTTTCCCAAAGGTCACATTCCGCCCGACATAGCCCAAGAGCCGGGGATAGAGCTTACTCCTCAGCACGAGTCCCAACGCACCCGGCATATAACCGGAAAGACCGGTGATCAGCTCGTATTTCAGAAGCTTCAGCCATCCCCGCTCTCCCAGGATGAGTTCCTGGTACTTGGCCCGCTTGCTGCCCTGCTTCAGGAGCTCTTTTTGTATGTCCACGGTCTCTTCTTTGGCGATGGCTTTCTTCAATCCAACAATCCTTGTTCTTGGTACCACTCCGCGGTACGTCGGATTCCTGTCTCCAGGTCGATCCGGGGTTGATATCCCAGTTTTTGTCGCGCTTTCTGGATGTCGAAGGCTCGGTCTTTCAGGAAAAAATCGACCCGCCGCCGGTAGACGGGCGGATGAATGCCTAACGGGCGGCACACGAATTCACACAGGGCCCCGGCCGTCCACAGGGGCCAGACAGGGTAATGACGTTTCGATATACCCACATCCAGCACCCGGGCGATGGTTTCCACCAGTTCGTTTAGCGTCGTAAACCTTGGGCCCGCCAGAGTGAAAATCTCTCCCTCGATGTCCTGGGTCTCTCCCACCAGGAGAATCCCGTCGACGAGATCGTCTATATACGTCAAATGATATAGCACGTTTCCCGATCCGAACATCCGGAACGTGCCCTGATAGATGTACCGGAAGAGTTTCAGGAACCGATCATCACCTGGGCCGTAGATGCCCACGGGCCGGAATACCACGCCGGGCAGCCCCTCCTTCTTAAAAAAGTCCAGGGCCAGGAGTTCCCCCTCCATCTTCGACTGCTGGTAATAATCTCCAGGATTGTAGGCGGCCTCTTCCGTAGCTGGCGGGTTCGCGATCTCTCCCTGAACACCCACCGTACTGCAGTGCACGAACCGACGGATGCCGGCATCCTGGGCAGCCATCAATAGATTCCTAGTGCCTTCGACATTCACATCCCAGAAGGTTTTCCGGGGAATGCCCTCTTCTCTGTACACCGCGGCAATATGGTACACCACATCCACCCCTTCCACACCAGCCCTCAGAGAATCCCTCTCCCTCAAATCACCCCTGATGATCGTGACACCCATGGATTCCAGTTCGTTCGCGTCGATATCCGGCAGGACGAGTCCTCTGACGTCGTAGCCCCCTTTGATCATTCTCCGGCAAAGATGACGGCCCGTGTAGCCCGATGCGCCGGTGATGAGTACCTTCTCCATGTTGGATTCAATCCCTTAAATACTTCAGGGTTGCCACGGGAATGCCCAGGAGCCGTTTTCGCCTGACCGAATCGCATTCACGGCACGGGGATTCCAGAGCCTCCAGCGTTCCCCGGAGCATTTGAAGCCTCAGCGCCTGGATGCCCTCGCTGTTGAAAATGTCCCGCAGCGACTGCTCCTTCGCATCGCCGTACACGATCTTGGCAAAAAAATCGTGGGGGCAACTGCCCACACGTCCATCCCAGAGCACGACCAGGGCATGCCATGGAAACGTACACGGTGAAAACGATGACGAATCGACCGTCTGTATATCCGCATTGCCCGCCCAATTATGCGGTTTCTTCGTGATGAACCGGTCGAGCCCCCGGGACTTGAGTCCCTGGATAAAATGCCTTTTTGCTGACGAATCCTCTGAACCGTTTCCAAAATCCATGACTTCCAGCACAGTCCTGGGATTCTCGCACCCCAGGGCCTGTTTCATCTCCAGGAATCGATGAATCCGGCTCAGCGTTCGCTGATAATCGCCCCTCACACGGATGCGTTCATAGACCTCTGGCGTGTATCCATCGAACGAAAACGAGATGAGACGCAATCCGGATCGGATGAGTTCTTCGGCCAACGTCTCGTTCAGCATCGTGCCGTTGGTGTGGAGCTTGGTCTTGACGCATCGCACGTCGGCATACCGGATCATATCGATTAAATTGGGGTGGAGTGTCGACTCTCCCCGATGATGCAGATTCACGTCATGGATGAATCCCTTCGCCTGATCGATCAAACTTTTGTACAGATTCAGGTCCATCATTCCCAATTCGCTCTTGGGAAATTCCTTGTTGGGACACATGACGCAGGCCAGGTTACACCGGTTGGTCGGCTCGATCCAGAGGCGGTACGGCGCATAAGGCACTCGAATCTGCCTGAAAAGCCAGTAGCTCCACGTGATTCGGCCCAGCCGAAGCACCGCTTTTTTATGACGCCATACACGCATACTATTCTGCGGGTACATAGACGGCTTCGACTTCCCGCACTTCTTGTTTCCTCCGAGTCTCACTCCAGCCGAGTTCTTTAGCCATGATGGCGGACACGGCTTTCATCGATTCCTCTTTCGGAATTCCGCCGGACCCCAGATTCGTCCGACGGAAAACGACATCGCCGAGTTTCAAGGCCATCTCTTCCCGGACGGCGTGGACCACTTCGGCTTCCAATACGTCCTCAGAACCGGGAAGAGATTGCATCCAATCGCTATTCTCCTTCCCGTACTCCAGGATACGCGGATATTCGGACCCGTAATGATAGACCAGATGCCGCATCACTCGCGCATCCAATCCCGCGGGCTTATGACGCTCTGCCTGAGAGAGATAATCCTCGAACCGAGGGATCTCTCCGCCCACGAGTCGTGTATCTCGAGACCGGGAGGTGGGGACATCTCGGCTCAGTTTCTGGAATACCAGGCTTACCGTCTTTTCTGAGACATCCCGAGCTGTCGTGTACTTCACACCCACGACACTGATCAATCCCTCGATCCCTTCTTCTTTCTGGTGGTCATGGATACGGGAATGCCTTGTCAGCTCTACCTCACCCGATTTCGGATTAATCCCATCCATGGGAAGAAATCCCTTGTGGAAAAACGTGACATCCCTGCGGTCGATGGGATCACCGGGATATCCCCTGTTTATTTCTTTCAGAAACGCGTGAACCTCCGCTTCCGTCACTCGTAGTGCATCGGGATGACCATCGTACGGCAGATGATACGTGCCCACCAGTGTACAGGCATTCCAGGGCGTCATGAACAGAACGCGTCGACCCCGGTGCGTCGAACCGTCTTGTTTTTCATACGTGTACCAGGTGTGAATTCCTGCAGCGCATTCGGGCAGGACCTGACGGTTCACCACCAGATTCATGGCCGTCGAAAGATCGACTTTACGAGACAGTCCTATCGTCTTTTCCAGGACATCATCCACCCATCCCCCGCTGGTATTAACGACGATGCGTGCACGGATATCCAGCGTTTCTCCGGTAAAAACATCCCTGACTTTCATGCCGGTGATACAGTCGTCTCTTCTCAGAAAATCGATGGCTTCTACATAATTGGCTGCGCAAGCACCCGCTCTGGCTGCCGAGAGTACAAACGCCAGTACGAGACGCTCAGAGCTGTACATCTGTGCATCCGTCCAGAGAGCCCCCCCCGTCACTCGGGTGCCGTCGATACCCGGAATCAAACGAAGACATTCATCCTTGGAAATCACCCTGCTCAGCGGTATCTGCTTCTGTGGATCGTCGATGCGGTTTCTATCGAAGCTGATGATATCGTTTACCAGCATGCCCATCCACAAAACTTCTTTCCCCTTCATCCCATGACCGTAGGTGGGCATGACGCAGCGCAGGGGATGCACCAGATGGGGCGCAATATGCATGAATGTACGGCGTTCCCGGATAGATTCGCGCATACGCTCTACATCCAAAGTCTGGAGATATCGCAGCCCGCCGTGTACGATCTTCAGGCTGTTGGCCGATGTAGCCCCTCCAAAATCACCGCTGTCAATGAGAGCCACAGACAAACCCCGCAATGCGGCATCCCACGCGGCCGTGGCTCCATATATGCCGGCCCCGACGATGAGCACATCGAATTCCTGGGCAGCCAATGTATTTAAATTCCGTTTCATCTTTTCTATCTCATGTTCACTTATCTAGATGATTCAAATCGATTCAAATCCCTTGAATCGCGATGGTGGACACTTATTTCACTGCCCAAACCATCAGATGCCAGCCCGTCCGCCTGACCAGGCACCGTGGAATCAGGTTGAACATTCCCACAAAAAATGTATTGAAAAGAAAACCTTTCAGCCCCTTGTGCAGTCTGGATTTAACAGGAAAACGTTCGGGAACGATACGCACCGTGGAGAACGGGGAAAGCATCTTCCGAAACTCGCCGATGGCGTATTTCTCCAGTACGGGTGCATCCTCGTGTTCCAGGCCGACCTTG
>Ga0180437_10002077_pt1 | contig 32856 bp, 45 predicted proteins | sample SS_ome_4_FD_132410 | JGI IMG/M metagenome (GOLD analysis project Ga0180437, IMG submission 132410) | Hypersaline lake sediment archaeal communities from the Salton Sea, California, USA - SS_3_D_1 metaG | ecosystem: Environmental > Aquatic > Non-marine Saline and Alkaline > Hypersaline >... | reverse complement strand
TTTGCATGGTGAGCATTCAGCCAGCGCCGCCCGCAACCTATACACCTCGGCTTCGGCTCGCTGCATCCTGGCTTGCAACGTCGCCCATGCGTCGAGTTGCCCGCGTGACCCGTCCGAGAATTGCTGCGCTTGCAATGCTCGATACTTCTCCCCATCCGTCACCGTCTCGCCGCCGCAACCGCAAACAGACACAAGCTCACCGCAATCTGGGCACAAGATGCCGTCACTCATTGGCGCCACCTCTCCACATCATGGAACCGCTGCCGCTTGGCATCCCAGAAAACTTTTGCCTCGCCGGTCGGCCCGTTGCGATTCTTCGGGATGTAAACGCTGGCCTCATCGCCAGCGTCGGCGTCGTAATAGCCTGGTCGATAAAGCATCAACACAATATCCGCGTCTTCCTCGAGGTTGCCGGAGTCGCGCAGATTGCTTAGGCGAGGGATCGGCGGATTGTTCTGCTCCACAGATCGGTTGAGCTGCGACAGCGCGATCACGTGACAGTTGTAATGCTTAGCAATCGCCTTTAGGTCCTTCGTGATTTGCCCGACCCGCAGATCGTGCCGTTCGATCTTCTGGTCCATTTTGGCTAGTTGGATGTAATCAACAAGCACAAGGCTGATCTTGCCCATGCGAGAAAGAGCCGATCGGATGTCTGCCGTTGACAACCCAGGGCGATCGTCAACGTAGAAGTCGAGCCCGTGGATCTGATTCATAGCATGAGCCAGCTTGGCCGGATTGCTCATTAGCTTATCGGTCGGCAATCCGGCAGCCCCGGCAACCATCCGGCGCACTATCGCAACTGCATCCATCTCAAGCGAGAAAAGAACAACCGCGCCATCTTTGCGGGCCGCGCACTCTGAGACGATATTGCCGGCAAAGGCGGTCTTACCCATGCCTGGCCTGGCGGCAATTATCGTCAGCCCGTGCGGCTCCATTCGGACGCATTGATCGACGGCTTGTAATCCAGTCTTAGCCGCAATCATTCCGGCTTCCCCTTTTTGCTCTGCCTCTAATTTCCGCACCAATTCCTTGAGCGGCCCGGATACGTGGCGCAGACCATCTGCCTTGTCTTTTCGATATTGCCGCGCGATTTGATCGACCCTTTGTGCGAGATCGGCAGGATCCCCGCCGTCAAGCATGACCTGGCGGATCTGGTTATCGGCAAGCCGCTTGCTGCCGAAATCAATTAGCCGTTTGCACCACGCGCCGAGGTTTTGCGATGTAGGGCAATCTTCCGCTAGGCGATTGAGGTAGACGAACAATCCCGGCTTGCCGATTGCCTTGCTAACCGTCACCTCATCCACATCGGATCCCTGCTGCAATAAATCGGCTATGGCGGTCCAAATCTCCCCATGACCGCGCCCGGTGAAATACTCCGGCTCAACCAGCAACACTTCGGGCGGTAGCTTGTCCGCCAGCAGCGTGCCGCCGATCACGGCTTCCTCGAGCATTCGATCGAAAGAATCCATAACTCCCCCTTTCAGAGCTGCCGGCTAACGTCTGGCCCTAATGGCAAGCTGCCGGTTTCGATTCTTTTTGAATCTGCCCTTTTCGGCTTCGGCTTATCTTGCTGCCTAGACATCCACCCACCCAAAAAACGGCGCATCCCTCGCCTGGTTTTCGCTTTTGTCGGATTATCGGCAAGCCAAACTTTGGCCTTTTTGATTTCGGCCAAAACATCGACACCCGGAAAAGCGCCGGCCCAATTATCAACCATCGGACGGGTGACAACGAAACGCTCGCCGCCGGAACAGCCAATAACCTCGATCGCTTCTTCTTCTTCTTCTTCTTTAGGAACGGGATCGGGTACGGGATCGGGTACGGGATCGGGATCGGGGCTTCGGGTTTGCTTCGAAGCAGAACGCTTAGTTGGTTCCGGGCTTGCTTCGCCTTTGCTTCGCCTGGATTCCCCAGACTTTATGCCGCCCTTCCTTCCGGCATTAACCTTTGCTTCGCGTTTGCTTCGGTACTCCGACCAGTCGTGTATGACTGTCTGCTTCGAAGCAGAATCACTATCAATCAACCCTCTGCTTCGAAGCAAATCGAAGCAGATTGAAGCAAGATCTTTGTCCCCGCCGCAAAGCATGGCGGCCTGATTCAACGTGATTCGAGGCTCTTGTTTTTGTCCAGTAAAGGATATTGCCATTGCCCATAGGCCGATCGCGGCCATGCCCTCGAGGCCCTCGGATTGTAGCGCCTCAAATTTCGGGTGGTGCCACGCCTGATCATCTATCCGCGCCCACGACACATCGGACCTCCGGGCAAAAATTTCCGCCCCGACCCCCCCGGCGCTCTGGGGGGAGGGAATTACCAAAGGGGCCGGGACGGAAAGGCTACGATCAAGAAAGCTCCCCAGAGCCATGCGGCATCATCGCCGCGCGTGTTGGTTATCGCACAACAGCCGATAGGCGTCTACTGAAAACGCATATCAAAATCGTTGATACCCCCGCCAGCGAGCAGTGTTGACCCAGACGCACTGGCGGGGGGTTGGCGAGGTTGCAGACAAGAGAATCCTTGGCCTCGCCTGGCCGGCGGAATTGCCGGCGCGATAGTGGCCCGACCCCCGGGAGAAAGGGGGGGATCCGTGAGGTCGGGCCTTGCCCGGTGGTGCTCCGGGCAAATCGATCATAGCAAATCCCCTTGCTTTGGTTTAGGCCGATCTGGCAACTGCAATCGCGGGGTGTAGCCCTTGCTCAACCGCTTGACCGCAAGCTCGAATGTATTGGGATCCATCTCGGCGCCGATTTCTCTGCGTCCCTCGATCGCGGCGGCTAGGAGGGTGGTGCCGCTGCCGGCGTATGGATCTACGATTAGGTCGCCTGGGCGGGAGTAGTCGCGAATGATCTCCTGCATCAGCGGTACTGGCTTCTGCCCCTTCAACACTTTCTCTGCCGCATTGCCCTTGACCTGAGGGTGAACGTAGATCCCAGGTAGGCTACCGCACTTGGTTTGCGTTTTGACTCGCGCAATTAGGATCTGCTCAACAGCAGACGCTGGGCCGTCTCCCTGAAAACGAGGGGTCCCACCAGTGCGCCACCAGACAACCGGCGCAAAGGTATACCAGTCGTATGTGCGCAACGCGTGTTCCCAGATTCCGAATGAGATGTGATCGCCGAATATCACCCACCACAACGGCAAGTACATCCCGGCCAACTCCATCGCCTGATGGCGATCGATCGGCGAATACGGGATGCCGCCATACGACGCACCGCCGTGGCGCTTTTGCCCATCCTTTCCCCATTGTGTGCGTCGGCCGTTTAGATTCTGTCGATAGTGTGCCTGGTAGTCGTCGGCGCTCCTGAATCCGCTATGAGATTTTGGCGAATACGGCGGATCCGTGATCACCGCATCGCACTCAGACACATCGGACAACACATCCTGCCAACGCCCGCAGTACAGTTTCATGCGCCCGCACGGACTGACCCAAACGTCGCCAGTCTCAGCCATTTCCGAAGCCCCACCCGGGCCGATCGCTATCGCCAGGAGGCGGCGGCTCGCTCTGCGTCTCGGCCTGTGCTTCCCTGACCGCCTGCCGGGTTTCCTCTAGCCGCTCTTCCTCGGTTTGCTTGCCGTCTTTCTCGGGGCAGCTCCGGGCATTGTGGCCCGTCTCACCGCATACGGAACACTTGCGCTTGCCGTTGCCGTTGCTGCTGCGCTTCGGCTTTGGCTTTGGCTTATCCATCTCGGGGTCGGGCTCGACCGCAGGGGTCTCGGTTTGCTCGCCCGCCTCGGTTCCGAGGTCCCGGATACGGTGACTGCCTTCCTCGAGCCTCGGCGCGTCGATAACTTTGCCGAGGTCATCAATCTCGGGGTCGACGAATTGACCAGCGTCGGCGTTGTCCTCGATTCGGATCAGCCGCGCGGCCCGCGTGTTTAGCGGGAGATGTTTGCAGCAACGCTTGATCGCTGACTTGATCCGCATACGGTCGGGCCATTCTTTCCACGCTGGCGATCTCGATTTGCTTTGGAGCCTGGCTAGCTCGCTGGCGAGAATGATCGTTGCCTCAATCTGCCTGCCCTCGGTATCATACGCGACAGCATAGGCAAGCCGGAAGTCCCCGCGATCATCGCCGAGGTGTGGTTTGTGTTTGAGTGATAGCGGCTCGCGCGTATAGTCGAATCCATCGGCAGCATAAACGACATCCCCGCGAACCTTGGCGATCCCGTTGCCGACTGCTAGACGCATCAGCCCCTTATAGTCGGCTTGCATGGTGGCTTGTCCACCGTAGGGGATAACGTGCGCCTCCTGGCCAAGCTCAAGGCCAAGTTGCGCGGCTTGCGCGACGGCGCGAAAAACCGACAGCGGCTCACACTTGGCAAGCGTCGGGTTGGCCATGATCTGCACAATGGCAGTCTTGACCACCCGCGCGGCTTCCTCCGGCGTAGATGCCAGGAGGCCAGCCAGGAAATCAACTTGCTTCGGTTGCTGTAGGAAGTCGGCGGTTTTCTTGATTAGTGCGTTGCTCATTTCGGATCCCCTTTCTTGACAGTCAGCGACTGCCGCTTGGTATGCACCACGGCCCCGACAGAATCGAGCCGCGCCATGATCTCGACTTTCGCCTTGCCCTTGCCCCGGGCCGGCGCTTTCTCTGCTGCGATTTTCTCAACCTCGCTTTTCGACATCTTGAGACATCGGGCCATATCCAGATCCGAAAACGAAAACTCAGATTGCAGGATCGGCCACGCCTCACGGGGCAATACAGACTTGTAGGTTTTCTCGCCCATGACCAGCTTGCGCCCGTCCGGTAGCTGGAGCTCGCCAACTTCGGCCACGGTCGAGCGCAACGCTTTGTCGTATTGATCGAGCATATCCCGTAACGCTTTGGCTTGCGGGTATAGCCGCGCCAATGTTTCCGGCGCAAGGTCTGTGCTTTCGGTCTCGACTAGCGCGGCATGGGATGCGCGCAGCCAATCATCACGAGCGGCGCAATCGTTCCGGCCGTGACAGAATCGGCAGTGCTCACCCGGGTTGAACGCAGAGCCGATGCCCTTGGCTTGCGCTCGCACCAACCCGGCGAACGCATCGAGTTTTTGATCATCCCAGTCTCTAACCTCAATCTCACCGAGGCGCAGCCAGATCGTTACGGTCTTGATCGTGCCGCTGTCAGGCATCCCGAAATTCTCGCGGGCAGAATACGCATAGCCGCCAAGTTGCCAAGCATGATCGGCGTAGCGATAGCCAGTTTTCCAGTCGCCAACCGAAAGCAAATCGCCAACCGACTCTAGCCAGCCGCGCCCCAACACGTCACACGTTCCGGCGGTCAGATCAGACTCTAGGCGGATCTCGGTTTGCGGTGCTGGGAAAAAAGCGGATAGCCGACGCCAGGCTGATTTGCCGAAAGCGAATAGCTTGGCAACCTCGGCGCGATCTGCGTCTGGGTATTGCTCGAGGATGGCGCCGAAGTCGACATCCACGCCTAGGATATGCGGCGCTAGCAGATCGTGAGTTGCGCTGCCGTTGTCGGCTGGCTCGGACGGCTCTCGGATTTGATAGTCTCGGTCTTGGATGTACGATGCGCAGAGCCGGAAATACGGCAGCGCACTGGTGCGACAGATTGTCATCGGATCCCCTTTCAGCCAGACACTATGCCGCAGCGGTCTGACAATTCAAATCACCGCCCGGAGTCTCCCGGCCCTGGTCCTACGGCTAGGACTCGGCTACCATCCCCGGCGCTCTGCCCCACGTCCGCGTTAGCGGTGCGGCGAGTCTGCTATGCGTCGTCTAGAGTCTCATCAATCGCGGCCATGCAATCGTCCACGGACTGCCCGACGCCGACGATTCCGCCGCCGTCCGAGAGGCTGATTAGCCATCCGACATCCGTCGAGTCAATCCCAGCGTCCTCGGCCACAACGTAATCCGCCGCATCCTCGCGCGTGATAAAATGATCGCGGTAGAGGTATTGCACCGGCTCTGGCTTGTGCGTGCGATTAGCCATTGGACAGCTCCGGATACTGGTCGCGCCAGTTGGGCACCGGGTAATAGCGCGTCTTGGATCCGTCAGATTCGGCCCGGATCATCCCGTAGGCAGCGGCTCGGGCAAATGCGTCGTAGACGCGACCCCACCGCCAACGCCGAGACCATCTGGATCCGTACCAGTGAGCAGTCTCACCAGGACAGATCTCAACCTGAGTCGCAATTTCCATCATCTTGCTGCCGATATAGCGTGATTTTTTGGTCATGGTGTCCCCCTACTTGCCCGATGTGTAGTAGCGATCGATCGCGTCCTCGGCGCTGTCCGCAATAACGCGGGCGGCGTGCACGTATGCATCCCCGTCGCGCACATAGATCGCGTACACATCGCACCCACAATCCTCCACCCGATACGTGCCGTCGTCATACCAACCGTCAAAAATCGAAGTGTCTGCGCTCATGTCGCTCCCCTTTCACCACCAAAGCCCCGACTAGCGGGGCGATTTGGCTGGGTTGGTGGGTTGGCTAAAACGGACAGGGATTAAAAGCCACGGCCCATGCGCGATCGATGTCGCAACCACCGACAACCCAGGAGCCAAGCCTATCATCTATGGCGGCATCGGCATCTTGCTCGATAATCTCAACCTCAAGTTGAGCCTCAAACGCCCAACGGTCATCACCTTCGGCAGCAGCAATCTCAGACCAATAATCGGCAGTGTGATCGTTCATGGTGTGGTCCCCTTTCTGATATCCATGCTCTCATACTGTAGCGCCTCGCACAACAACAAACGACACGGGGCATTCTCGCATTTTCGGCTAATGGGTGAGGCGCCCGGTTGCGGAATTGTCTACATACGTATTATAATGATACGCATGACCAACGGGCACACTAAAATAGTCGAGTTTTTAAAGACTTACGACAGGCCGAAATCTGAGTTTGCGGCAGCGATCGGCGTAGGCCGGGACGTGCTTTGTCATATCGAGAGACAGCGCAGAACGCCCACGATCAAGCAAGCGGCGGCAATCGAGCGCGAGACTAACGGCGCTATCCAGATCGAGGATTGGATCCCACTAGAGGCCGCAACGGACGCGCCAGATTGACCCGTAGGGGTTTCGGCGTTGTCTCCCTCCGACGGCTCCCGATCGAAGCTGACAACCCCCTACGGGTCAAACTTACGCGCAAATTCCAGCACGCCGCAGATCGCGGCGAACGCTAAGCCATCCTGCACCGCTGGCTCCAGCAACCAAAACGAATCGAACTCGTTGCTCAGATACCCAGCCTCGACTAGCACGGCAGTTGCGTTGTGCGGCGCTAGTACATTGCGCGGGCGTTGTAGCCAGTTGTCGTCCGGTGCTGGATCGTCGGTCGCGGCAAACAGCCGGTTGCGTTTTCGGTGCAGAGGCGACGGCACCGCGCGCATGATCGCACCCCCAACCGCCTGCCCGCGATCGTTGCCAGGCCAGTGGAACGCCATGGCCCCTGCAATCGACGGCGATGGATGCGCGTTGACGTGTACGCTGATCACCAGATCGGCATCCCACGCATTTGTCTGCGCGCCTCGCTCCAATAGCGACACATCAACGTCAGAGTTGCGCGTTAGCAAGATGTCGGCAATCTCGGGCAGCTCACACGAAGAGATCCGCGCTGCGACCAACCGGCAGAACGACAAGCACCAATCTTTTTCAACGATGCCGTTGCCAACCGCGCCGGTTGATTCGCCACCATGGCCGGGATCTAGGGCCAACCTCATTGCAGCCCCACGACCATCGCCCGCGCGCCAAGCATAACGCCGATCGTCACGACCACGGCAACCGTGGCAACAAACTCTGGCGATCGGTGCCACGCTTGCGATTGCTCGAGCCGCTTGCGCAGCAGCGTTACGGTCTCGCGTTGTAGTTGCGTGTCTATGTTTTTGTGTCTGCGCATTAGCTCCAGGTCATTGGAAGCGCGAGCCTGGCAACGTTCGAGTTCAATCTGTAACAGATCATCGCATGCAGCCGCTTTGTTGCCGAGATAGATTGCGCGCTCAGTTGTCATGCACTGCCCGTCGAGCGGTGAGTATTGCCCCTTTTTGATCGGCCAGTGTTGCGGATCGATTCGGTCAGAGGCGCGCAAGCCAGTCGGCCAAAGCCACAGGATCGCCGCGCAAGGTATCAGCCAAAGCAGCTTGGTCATTGGTGAGCCTCTCCATTTTCTCATGGTAGCGCCGCTCGATTTCACTGACGGCGTATTCGTGATCCTTCTCGGCAATCGCCCGCGCCGCTTCCGCCCGCGCGGTGTACGCCTCGATCTCTGTCGCAATGTCCACAGGATTACGTCTCCCCATCATGTAAGCCAGAAACGCAACGGCTATTACCACAGGCAGCAATAGCCAGTGATACCATCTCAGACCGGCCATAGCAGAGCCCCCGCAATAAACGCCGGCAACAACGGCAGCCATGGCTCTGGATAGACACCAAGCCGTAGCGCCACTAGCCCGACAATGGCAACCGCAACGGTGAGCCAAATCAGCAACGCGATCGAGTTAGGCTGCCCGAGCAACGGCTGCGCAATGCTTTCCGGGTGGAAAAAATGCCCAGTGAGCACACCGCAGATCCACGGGACGATCGGAGTCTCGCCAGACCAATCGCGCACGATCTCGCTCCAGGTATTGCCGGCCTTGCCATCCAATGCAAGGTACACGTCGAAACCAATGAGGACCGACACGATCAACGCGCCGATCGCGATAGCGGCACCGATAGGCATCGGACTATGATCCGCCCGGAGGTCTGCCGGCGATCGCCTTGGCCCCGTCTGCCAGGGCTGCGCTCCCGGTGGCGCCAACGATCACCTTCCAACCAAACGAGCCCGCAAAATCCAAAAACGCCTTTGCCGCTTCCAGATCGAGAGTGAACAACGCGGCAAGGCCGGCGAACAGAATCACGGCGCCGCCACCCACTACGATCCATTGCTTGCGCCCAAACATGGCTAACCCTGCACCAGACGAGCCGTTGCCGTCACCAGATCGCTGGATGTGGCTGCCGTCCCGGAGATCGTTGCGCGGACATAGACATAAGGCGACACGTCGAGGATGATCGAAACGACGGAGTTTGCGGTTGTCGCGTGGGTTGCCGCGTAATTGACGAGCACCCCTGCGGTATCTCGCTGCACTCGACTCCAGGTAACCCCGTCGTCAGACTCCTCGAGCTTGCTGACGCCGACATCTGTCGCCGCGCCACCACGGGTAAGGTCAACCCGCAGTTTCAGCGTTGAATACCCATCAGCGAGCATGGGATCCGTTACCGGATTGGTGCTCAAATCCGCGCCAGTGATCCCGGTGGCAACCAATGCCCCGGCTGTTTTTGGTGAAACACTCATTTAGATCTCTCCAATCGTTCACAAACAGAAAAGCCGCTAGCCTGGCCAGCGTCGTATCCGTGACGCCAGATTGCGAGGGCTACCATTAAGCCAAGCCCAGAAAGCACCAATGCCAACAAGCAAGCCTTGACGATCTGACAGATGTCATCGGCGATCCATTTTGCTTTCGGGTTCATCGCCATTATGTGATCGACCCAGGCCCGACATAGCCACCGTCTTGCAGCAGCGTCCACAACGCGATCTTATCTTCTGTGTACCGCGTATTGCCTGGCGTCACTTCGGCCATAACTGCATCGATGGCAGTCTGCCCGGTGAAGTCATTGGTATACTGAAAGCATGGGTAATAGGTGTCATTCTCGATAAAGCCCTTGCTCCAGGCGATATGGATCGAGGTGGCTTGCGGATCGTTTGGGTCGATCGACACCATGAAACTGTGAATATGGTACACGTCGAGTGAGTGATCCTCGGGCACCATAACCTGTTCTGTGGTCGGGTTGGTTGGTGAGTATGGCATTTTTTCCTCTAAGTGGTCGAGTCGGTGATTAGCCCGAGCTGCGCAAGGGCCGAAATCAGGGATGCCAGGGCAGCGTTGCCGCCCTTGCTCCCGGTTACAGTCGGCTTTGTTGTCGGCGTGGCATTGTAGAATCCTGCCTTATCACCCTTGTGATGCAGCTCCTTCTCTGCAACCAATGCCTCGGCGCCGGTCGTGCTATCGATCCTGGCCACGACAACGCCGCCGGTGTAGGTTTCAAACTCAACCGCGTCACTGTCGTTCGGGTTTATGACAATTTTCTGTGACTGCCAAAACCGGACATCCCCAAGTAAGATCTCTAGCGCATGATTGCTTGAACTAGATCCAAATGCACCCAGGAGCAAGCCGGTGTTTGGGCCAACGTGTGACGCCTGCACCAGTATGTAACCACCGTATGCCGATCCAGCATCGCTAGGACTTTTCGCCCGCACACGGGAGTTAAATCCAAAAGCCGACCTACCGCCCTCGGTGTAGGCAATCGCCGTTATCGCCTCGCAGTCACGGCTATCAGCCGCACTGGCTTCCGCCTCGGCAACCAATGCGCCGTTTCTTGATTGCGAGGCGTTGTGATAGTTGGACTGCGAAACGACTGTTTTGGTGTACGGCGCGAAAACGGATCCTGCGCTTGGCCCGATCAACGTGCGCCCGGTGGCTTTTTCATAGCGCCACTCTGGAGCACCGGCAAACGAGCCCGAGTCATTGTACTGTCCCTGTGTGTCTGCCCCTGCCGGCGCGGGATCATCGGAGGCAATTTCGACCGTATCGGCATTGTTCGTAATGGCGACATTTGCTCCAGCCTCGAGCGTCTTTAGATTGAGCGCCGCCCCGGTCTTATTGCGGTAGATCTCCCCTGCGCCGCCGCCAACATTGGCGCCAGTGTTTGACTCGCCACTAATGGCAACGTCGAGCGTTAGCGAGTTTCCATCGGCCGACAGGGCCACCGGGCTATCCGTCGTCGTGAGGATTAGGCTGGCCATTACGCTAGACGCCTCTCTACATCAATCAAAAACCTGGGTAGCGTCTGGATGTTGCCTCCAGCGTCCTCGACTTCGATCGATGCAACTTGAGCAAAGCCGGGGATAAAGTCGGTGGCGAGCCACGGATCGCCAAACACAAAGCGCCCGTTAGCCGCGTCCGTGATGGCGCCGGCTTTGATCAGCACGTCACCAGACGCACGCTCAAGCCTCAATGTGAATTGGTAGCCGGCTATGTTGATCGGGTTGCCGCCGTCGTCTCTAAGCTGGCCAGCGATAGCCGGGGCTGTATCGCCCTCCGTGTAGCGATGAGGCAACCGATCATAGGTGCTGTCTTGGCTCATTGTTCGTCACCTGTATCCAGATCCCGCACTCTGAGTTTCTCGCCGATGCGTATGATATTGTCGCTTATGCGGCGCTGCTCTGTTCGGATCTCGCTCACCGATTGGTTAACGCTTGCGTTTACCCTCGACTGTTCTCGCCAGCGGTACGTTGAGTCCGTCTCGTGCGCCGCTTGCCTTTCCTCGAGCCCCTTGCCTTCCGCTCGCGAAAAAAACATATTCGGAACCATATAGCCAACCAACCCAAGGATCCCCGCCAACAAAACGCCCGCTACCCATTTCCAGGTCGGTCCACCGTTTGCGCTTGCTACCGCCATCGGTCAACCCCTAGTTACGGTAAACAGAGACGTGACAGCCACAGTCAACAGCTTACCAGTTTGATTATTTATCCGTGTTTCGATTGTCTGGCCGGCTTGCAATGCAAGCGGAAACGTGCCGCTAACAACCCACGTATCAAGTCCAGCAATGGAGACGGATGTCCCCTTTGTGCTAGACGAAAAAGTGTAATTTGCAGCCGGCAGCCCACCTCCAGACACGTAGAATTCAGCAAGCCAATAGCCGTTCGCCGGCATTGGGTTAACCGATGCACTAATCAGGGATGCCGGTGAATAGACGCCAAGACTAGGCACGGTAAATTTGTAGGTGCCAGTATTGTAATTTCCGCCAAAGTCGTAATTTTCCAAATCGAAATGAATCGTGTAGATCCCGGCGCCGATAACGTGCGTTGTCGATAGCGTGGCCGATGATTTAATGCGCCCGTTGTCCATAACGAGCGTATCGAGATACGCGGTAAATGCGTTGTTGGCTTTGAAGAATAGTGGGCGTGCATAGCGCGCACTGGCCGGCGCGTCAAACTCGCCCTCCAGGTTGTGCCATGCCCCGGTGCTGGGTAGCGGCGCGTTCCACGCATACGACACCGAGATCAGGGCCTGGCTCGCATTGTACCAGCCGACCGCAACGGCAACATAATTGCCGGCCGCAATGCTGTCGGCTTGGACTACGGCAGACACAACGTATGGATCCCCGGTCTCTACAGGAATATAATTGCGATATAGCAGCCCCGGATCGTCGGGCGGCGTGGTCGGGAAGAACTCGATCACCGCGTCGCCCGATTTGCTGGTCAGAACCGTGTTGATATCTAGATCAACGCCCCAGACAACACCATTGCCGCCAACGATCCAGGAGTCTGGGACAAACGAGGTGCCCATTAGCCCCGGCTCCGTTGGCTAAAGTTGAAGTTTTGGTTGAGGGCGGCGCGTCCGGTTTCGTTTTGCTGGATCCCGGTAGCTGCGGAATCATCCGAAAGCCGCGTGCCGCTCAAGCTGCCCGACGTTCGCAGGTCCTCGATATGGACGATCGACGTTGCATCAGTTACGACTTTCGCAATCGGGGCCTCGGTCAACTGCGTTACCGGCGGCGCGGCTCCGAGTGTCTTGGATTTGATGTTGACCGCTCCGGCGCGGGTGTCGACATACACGTAATTGTCTTTGCTGGCGAGGACGGGAATCCCGGTGTAGCCGTTCAACAGCTCGATCGCGCCCCTGCCATCCGATGCCGTTCCTGGCGTGACATCGATCGTCAAACCGCCTGAGTCCGTCACGGAGTAATCCGAGCTCCGAGTATTCAACGCCGCCGATTGGTCTAGCACGTATGGCGTAAACGTCGCTCCGTTGGCCTGACCGAATCCCTCTTTTGCCGATCGCGTTCCGTTGTCAAATGTCCCGACCCCGACCGTTGGCGTATTCGCGCCTATGCTGGCCAGCGTCCACTTGATGCGCGGCGGATCGGCATACACGTCGGGTTCCTTGTCGATCACTTCCCATTTAAATGAGGAGTCTAGACCATCGAGATTGTACCCAACAAACTGCGGCCAGGTCAGGGTGATTACATCCCCGACTTGAATCGCATATTCGGAGAATGAGGTTTCGAGCTCGACTCGATAGAAGCCGTCAGCGAACCGCTCGAGGATCTTAACACCAAGGTCATATAGGATCGTGATATCCCAGATCGCCGAGTAGTCACGATCCCAGACTTGGGGCGTAGCCAGAAATCCGCGCGTCAAACTGGCAAACGTTGCGTTAGTCGGCTGCCTGTCCGGGTTGAACGATTGAGCTCCGCCACCGCTAGGCAAGTCCTCAACCGATAGGTGTGAGAAGTCAGGGCCAAAGTTGATCTGTTCACACTTGACCGTCTCTTGGCCCTTGAGGCTGCGGCGATCGAAATCCCGGAGTTGTAAATAGGCGGGTCGGGTCGGGCCAACTTGCGCCCATGCCGGCTGCGGGCCGGCGTTCCATTGGTTGAAGCCGGTGAAGTGGTGCAGGATCCCGCCCTCGGCCTCTATGGTCGTATCTGCGATCTGGATCAGGCCGTCAGCGTCGCCGATGAAATGACACCAGCCGTTGACCCATTTGGTTGAATACTCCCAGGTAGCCACGCGCCCGGTGGTGCCGGGATAGGCGTAGTTCGATTGGCTCGCAGTGTCGGACAGAAACAACGTGTTAACCGTCTTTAGATCGAAGTCGAGCCAGAATGATAGCTGCACTTGATTGATCAGGTTGTCTAGTGGGTCCTCTGTTTGTTGGAAGGTATCCGCCAGGATTTGATCGCTTCCCCAATGAGCCACTGGCGACGCCGCCGGATCGTAGAGAACGAAACGTAACTTGCCATCCTCACGCACCACCAACTGACCAAACAGCAACTGCCCAAGCTCCGAAATGATATCGAACGCCGGCACCGGGATCGCGATTGCGCCGCTGTTTGGCTCGTTCAAGTTGGCATTCTTGGACACCACATAGTGACTAATGGTGGCATACTCTGGCTGCGACGGGTCCAGGCTGGTTGCATCGTAGAGGGATGCAGCAACGTCGGATTCGACTAGCGCCGCTTCGATGTGTTCCAGTGGGTGCTTGTTCCAGACGGTGTGGGTGATGGTCGTGTTTTTGAGGATAGCAAACACATCCATCACGGCAATCTGGATCGTCTCGCCGCTCGGATCTGGCTGTAGCTCCTCGATTGAGCCCGAAAAGTATTCGACGAAATCAGCAAGACTCAGCTCGGCCGTGCCCAGCTTGACCGAAATCCGCTTGCCGCGTAACCGATTGGCTACGATGATCGGGCGAAGGTAGGCGTCCTCGAACGTAACCACGCATTCTGAAACGTCCCGAATGCGCGTTAGCGGGTCGAGCTCTGAGCCGATTGATGAGACTGATACAACACCCTCGGGCACGGCATACAGATCCGAGTCTGGATCCATGCTCCCGCTAACGGCAGTCCATTGCGTTACCCCGTTGTCTATCTCGACCCAGAACCTAGGGCGAACGTCAGCACGCTCGAAAGCCGCTACAAAGTTGGTCGGGAGAGTGAGCATTGCTCATTCCCTCTCCAGATAGAAGCGCTCCGGTCCTTGCTCGTCTGCGATGATGTCGAATGTGCGTTCAACGAAATCCTGGCAAGGGTAGACCAGATCCGGGATCTCTAGTTGCATGAAATGCCAACCACCGCCAGACACGCCGCCTGGGTCACTAAACGGATTCTCTGCCCATGCGAAAGGCGAACGGCCGAAGCGTTGCCCCGTGCGGTACCATGCCGGCACGTCTGATAGATAGGGCTCCTCGCTCGGATTGATTGCCGCCGAAAGCCGCCGCCTGCCATCGTTGTAGGTGTACCGATGGCGAACGCCGGCAGCGGTCACCGTATCGCTATGCTCGCCGGTCAGTGTGTTGTCATCGTATGGCGTGCGTGGTTTGTGTTTGAGTTGTCGGCGCCGGCCCAGAACCACCTCGCCGATCTCGGGCTGGTTTGTGCCGAGATTGGCTCTGAACCGCAGCCGCGCATATTGCACGTTGCTGTAACGGTTGGCGTCGGTCCCGGCAGCCGCTGCGTGTCTCGGAACGGCTTGCGTGATCCTCACCGCCTGCGATGTCGAGACGCCGATCGGGATCGTAATCAGATTGACGGTAAACGCGCCATCATCTGCGATCTGGAGGTCCCACGAGTCAAACACCGATCGCATGGTCTCGCTGCCGCCAATGAGGCCGATCCAATCAAACTCGACGCCGGTGCCGAAGTCGAAAACCAGATACCAATCAACCTGCGCCGTGTCGGGCCGAGTGTAGAGGTGTGCGAATCCGTCGATTGACCGAGATGCCGGATAGCCCGAATCGCTCGAGTCACCGCCGCCAACCGTGCCCGCCGTATTCCAGCCGACAAAGGCGGGCGTTGTCGGGATTGCCTGTGCGATCAACTGCGGCTTGTCCGCGTCACGCAGCGCGATCTCTGTTGCGCTGATTTCGGCGAATGAATAAGCCACGGCTATCGACTCCCGCTAAATGGTTGGCGTGCCCGGTTGCGTACCAGCTCCCGCTCGACCTGGCGGAATGCCCGCTTGCGTTGGGTCATATCGGACGGGACAACGCTGTTGAACTGGACGTTGATTGCCGGGGCACCGAAACCGCCTGCCCCGGCCATGGCCATCTGCGGCACCGTGCCGCCCTGAGCCATTCCCAAAATCGGCGCAGAAGACGAATCGACTCCGCCAGCGCCCGGCCCAACGAGGGACTTTACAAACCGCTTCAGGTCTCGGTTTTCACGCACGGTCAATATGCGCTCTCCAGGCATGGCATTCACCAGGACGCTATCCTTGCCCGGAATGCCGCCAACCACTTCGCCACCATCAGCCGCGGTCGGGATGCTACCGATCAATGCCTTGACCAGACCAAACACGGTTGCCGCAGCAGCTGCACCAACCGCGATACCAATGAACGGCAGGAAAGCGTGCGCCGCCAACTGGGCCGCAGCCGCTTGGACAGCAAACGCCAAGACCGCTTGCTCTACGACCATCACGATATTCTGGAGCATGGCAACGCCGATTTCGGCCAGCGCCTGCTCTAGCTTTTTCTGGCCGAGAAGGACAGCGGCAATCATTTGACCGAGGGCGTTCCCGGCTTCGGCGAACGCTCCGACCCATTCCGAGGCGACGGTTACCGCTTGCTTATGCAGCGAATCCTCTAGCTCCTGCACGCTTTTGTTGAACTCTTTTTGCGTTATTTCGTTGTTGGCCAGCTTATCCCCGAGCTTTTCGGCTTCAATCCCGGCTTCTCTTTGGGCGTTTGCAAAGCCACGAACAGCATCGACGAGACGCAGACCGGAGACTTCCGCGGCTGCTAGATTCAGATTTCGGATCGATTCGGTTGCTTTGTCTGCTCCGTCTCCGATCGCTCCCATCCCCTCGAACAGCTTGGCCCCGCTCTCACCCGCGAAGTCCCATCCCTCGCCGAGCTCACGGGTGGATTTGGCTGCCCGGTTGGCGGCCGGCGTATATTCATCGTCCAGCGTCTCAGCGGTTCGCAGCACGCTGTTTTTGAAGTTGCCGATATCCCGTGCCGCTTCCTCTGCTGCGAGCTTGACCTCGACCATGCCGTCGGCGCCCTTGACGATATCGTCTGCAAGCGCATCAGCAGCAGCCATAGCCTGCTCTGCAATGCCGCCCAGACCATCAGAGATCGGGTTGGTGTCAATCGCTCCGAGAGTCTTGAGCGCCTCAAGCACTTGATCCAGCGGGAGCAAAAGGAATTCCACCGACTTGACGATCCCGGCAAACGCGATCGACAACGCAACGCCAAGCCCCTTTCCGGCAAGCACCACACCCTGGAAAGCGTTAACAACGAAAGCGCCGATTTTAACGATCTTACCCATGGCGTCTAGGACCTGGACCAGCCCACGGCTAACGAGGTCAGACGCGCCCTGTTGATTCTTCTTTAGTTGCTCGGACTGCACCCCGAGAAACTTATTTAGCTGGATAATGGCAGCTCGCACGGTTTTGTTTGCCGTGATCACGCCGCCGATCTGTTCACGCAAATCGCCCCAAGTGTTTCCGAGCTGTGCTATGGCCCCTGCGAAAGTCCTGGCCTGCGCTTGGGCCGCGCCGCCGAATTGTCTATTGACCATCTCTAGCACGGCGGCAAATTTTTCTGTCTTCGGCAACGATTTGTCTACCGCCAACCCGTAGCGCGATAGTGCATCCGTATTGCCTTGGGATGCCTTCGCAACCAACTGCATGGCCGACCGCAAATCGATCTTGAGACCGGCCGACAACTGCACGGCTGCCTCTGTCGTTTTCTCAATGTCCTCTTGCGCAACCCCCATACGCAAGCCAAGCGTAGCAACCGATAGGATTACTTCATCCCCGAAAACCGTTATTGCCTGCAATCCGCTGGCAAATTCTCTCAATCGCTGAGATGCACCCTCGACATCCGTGGCGCCGACTTGCGCCAGTGTTGCCCCTAGTTCAACGATCGCCTGCTCTTGCACTTGTGCCAGCCGGATCGACTCGCGGAAGAATGACACGAGACCCCGGGCAGCCATGAAAGCAACGAAGCCGGCCACGAGACCCTTGAGGCTAGTTAGGGCAGACCCGATGCCCTTGAACATACCAGCGACTTTGCCGCCGACCTTGCGGATCGCCATCAACGCTTTGTTGCTGCGCTTGCCGAAAACCTCCACGGCCTTGCCAGCAGCCTTGCTCGCTTTGGCGGTATCCTGGTAGGCGTCAACAGCATCAGAGCTGTCGGCGGTGATTCTAAATCCTACCTCTCGGGTTGCGTCTGCCATCGGCCTCGGCTTTCTTCCTTGCTTTCTCTAGGTCGGCTTGCTGCTTTTCGTGTCGCTTCCTCAGCACCTCGGCTTTCGTGTCTTCACACAGACTCAGAGCCTCATAGACAGTATGCGGCTCCTCGCCGATATTCGCGCTCCCGCCAGGTAACAGCTCGAACCGTTCCCAGTCCTGCCACCATTGCAGCGCGGTCGAAACGTCTGGCTGTTTGACGATTGACCATGGGCATCGTCTCAGCCCGGGAGCGAATCCCCAAGCAACGCTTGAGTTGCTTTCTCGGTCGCAGTTTCGGAGCCAGCGAAGGGTTTTTCTGCCGGGTTGGCCGGCTTGCTTGCGACTCTCCCGCTTGCATTCTCGGCAGTCCCAGGCGAGGGCGGGATCGTCCGAGAGGAAGAATCGGACTGCCGTTGCAAGTTTTTTCTCAGGCCAGCAGACAGGTGCGAGGCGTCGATAATCGCCGCAAAGATGTCATCAATCAACGATGCCGGCGCGTGCTCGAGCAAGTCTGAGGCGGTCTTTGGTATGACCTCATCGCCAGTCGTGTGATTGACAACGATGCAGTGACGCACGTCCCGCACTCGTTCGGCAATGATCTTTTCTACCATACGTTGCGCGCGGCCTAGAGCTTGCTTACCCTGGAGCTTCGGACCCCAGCGGCGCTGCACTGCCTTGTATTCTGCGGTAGACATCGCTCGGATCTCTACCGACATCGGGGTTTCTTCTAGGCGGTTGTCCCCCACATCGGGGATGTATTCCGCCCAGTCATCAAAGCGATCAACGATCAATGGCATTGGTTGGAGCCTTTCTGTATGCCTGACGTTTTACGCGAATACCAAAGATAGCTCATCATCGCCACTCGAACCGAGGGCGGTGAACGGGAGAGAAATCACAGCCTCATCGGCCTCTGGAACCTCAAGGGCCGCAAAGTCATATTCGGCATAGGGCACGTTGACGGTTACGGTTGTCCCGGCGCCCGTGCCCATGGTGACAACGATCGGGTGCGTTCCGAAAAGCTTGCGCTGTCCCAGTTTGAGAATTTGATCCTTGCGCGCCCTCATGCTGACGTTGCCAGTCACTGTGCGCCGCTGCACGATGGCGTCAGTCGGATACTGCTCAAAAGCCTCATCATCGGTCGGCTTGAATTGGTTGTTGAGCGTCACATCAAAAGCGGTGATCGGGAGCACGGTCCCGTCGATCGAAATGCTGCCGATTACTCCATTCACCGGATTGCCGGCCGTGGTCTCTGCCGGCACGAAGCCGCGCACCGGATCGGCGTTAACGGATGTCGGGGCAGCGTCTAGCGTCAGGGTATCGCCGGAAACGGCAGTTACCAAAAACCCGGTTCCACCGTTGTCGTCGCTCCCGGCTTGAATTAGCGAGCCAACCTCAAAGTTGGCACCCTCGCCAGCGGTCACGGTAATGTCATTGCCGACAGGTGCGCCAACTTGCAGGCTGTTGCCGGTGTGGACGTGACCAAAACCCCAGCCCTCAAAGGTCATCTTGGGCTCATCACCACCCGAGACACTAAGCCCCCAGGTGTCGACAAGGGCGCCATCGATCATCTCTTGGACGATCGGATCGCCGTCGCCGCCATCTGTCGAGGCGTAGATCGAGTGCGTGCGCAATGCGGTGAACGACCCCAGCGTGTATGCGTCGGACGTTCCGGGCGTGTTGGTGTAAGCACCGAAAGCCCCATATAGCAACAGGTGTGCATCTGGCGGCGTTCCGGCAACTCCGCTCGGGAGCACATACATTTCAGCCGACCACGGCGCCGACGCCTTGCCGGTGATGCGTTCGAGCAACGATCTTGTCAGGCGCTTATCGTCGCGAGACTTGCGCTCTTGCTCAACCGCCAGGCTGGCGTTTAGCACCTTGAGCGCATCGGTCGAAACCGGCCTAACCTGGGTGCCGCATACGGTCTCGTATGCAACGTAAAATCTCTGGGTGCGTCCGAGTGCGTGGGGGTTTCCGCAAGCCATGATCAATCATCCTCCGAATCAGGCTCGAGCTCAGCCGGCTCGGGCGCGTCTTCTTTTTTTTCCTCTGCCGATTCGAACCAAACCAATTCGACAAGGCTGGCGTCTGCGTCGATGATGTCGCCCTCGGCGAGCAACCGATCATTGTACCGCACCGCAGCCCCGCCATTAAATCTGAGTTTCATTGTGGCCCCGTGTCTCTCTGCGTGACTATCTCAAGCGTGATTACTGCCGAGATGATCCCGCCGTGGGAATCCATCCGGTTAGGGTCGCCCTCATCGGTAACAACCCGCTGCACTTTACACGATACCGCGCAACCGCCCAAGTTCATATCCGAATCAATAGCCGCAATGATATCATCGATTAAATCGTCCATACGTTGCCAAGCAACCTCATCGCTAGCCGTCGCCTTGAGATGGCAGCCAAGCGAAACGATCTGCACATTGCGCAAGTGCTGGCCTGGCAAGTATTGCGGTGTGAGTGCCTCGGGCTTGATTCCGATGTATGGTAACGGCCCGTCCAGCGGCGCCCCTTGCCAGTCGAGCACCTTGCGCGCGACACAACGGACGTGAGTTTTGTATGCCGGCGGCTGGATTGATTGCAGCAACGCGATCAGGTTGTCTAGGCTTTTGCCTCGTGGGGTCTTGGCCATTATTTGACCCCTTCAATCAACGCGCGGCCGATGATCTGATCAAGCGCGTCCCTGGCCTTTAGCAATGCCCTGGCCAGATACTCTTTGCCCTCGATATAGACCTGATGTTTGAGCACGTATTGAGGATCGATTCTAGCCCGCTTGCCTCGGCCGGATCGCGTAACCAAAAGCTTGTTGCCTCGCTTGCTCTTGACAAAAAACAACTCCCGGCCCCAGTCGCGTGGCCAACGCTTGGCGGCGCTAGAGTTGAGCGGCACGGACAGATTTTGCCGCGTCTTTGGGGTGATGATACCGCCGAGATCCTGAATTCGCGCATAAGGCAAACGGCTCGACGTTTTGGCAGCGACTTTGCCGCGACTCATGCCGAGAAACTTAACCCCCTCGAGGAATGACCGAGACAACGCGCCCGTGCGAATGTTTGCCGGGTGCGGTGCTTTCTGTTCCGTGATGATTGTTTCTGCGATATGGCCAGCCAGCACTTGCGCGCTATTCAAAACGCCAGCCGCTAGTTGCTTCTCGGTTTCCTTGGCCACATCTTCGATAAACGCCGGAAACTCTGCCAGTGGGATCTGCCTTGCCATTGGACATCATCGGTAATCAAAGATACCGCGACGGATCGCCGGCTGCGGCAAATTCACGTTTTCCCGATCGCTTTCTTTTTCGTCTACCGACTGAGCTCCAACGTAGTTCTCCGCATTGGTGTCGGCACGACGCCGCAGGCTGTCTCTTAGGTCTGTGTAGTGTTGGATTTGCTGAGACCTCGTGGCCGACATTCCAATATCATTGCGATCGACATCCCTGGCCAGCTTGCCAATGATTACATCGCAAGCATCAGCAGCCGCCAGAAAGATGTCCGCAGTGAGACCGAAAATAAATTCAATCTCGGGATCAGTGAGTAACTGATCCTGGCTATTCGTGTCCCCGATCAACAGGCGAACCTGTTTTATGTCGGTGTCGGGGTTGCCCGAATAGCTCCAGGTCATTACTCACCATCCGGCTTTTTCTTGCGCGGCCTGCCCCGCTTGCGCTTCGTTGGCGCGGGTGGATCGGTCGGGGTTGGCTCATCTGCCATCGGCTTAGGAGTAACCGGATCGTCCACTTTCTCGATCGCGCCGATCTTCAAGAGGGATGCCGGCTTTGGAAACTCCGAATCAGGGTAGACCTCGCCCACCTCTCGGAAGTTTCCCCATGACCGGCGCACCCTCTTTTTGAGCTTGTAAGGCATCAGCTCACAACGGTACTAAAGAAATAGCCGAGATCACGCGCAACGAGGTGGTGATCATAGGCCGCTTCGCATTCGACAACGTTGGAATTGTCGCGCTCTGGCAGATCGTAGTTGCGGATCCGCATACCGGAGTTATTGATCCCGAATCCGGTCCATACGAACGAATACCACGCGCTCGGGGTGTTGATACTCGCGGTGTCTGGCTTGTACGCCAGCAAAGCATTCTTGCCGAGAATGTGCGAGGTGGCCTCGGTGGCGCCCTCAACCGCCGTGTTGCGCACGGCTTCGGCAACAACAACCTTTTCAAGCCCGAAAATGGACGCTAGCAGATCTGCCGAAACGATCCCCTTCTGCGTATACTTGATGCGCTCGAGGAAATCGGGGTGGTCTGCGATTGCGTCCATTACCTCCGGCCCCATGACCAGAACGTTTGGCGCATAGCCCGTGCCGGATGCCATGGCGCGAACGCCGGCCCGGATGTCCTCGATCGGGGTCGAAGTAGAGTTGTCCCAAAGCACGGCCGGGGTGATGTCCGTTGCCCACTTGCCGGGAGTGAACAACTCCGTAGCCCAGTCCGCATCAATGCGGGTCAGCACGTCATTGGTGCAATTCTTGGTTGCGGTCTCGCGCAGATTCAACGCGGCATCGGCGTTCGCCTGGCGTTGCTGGTCCAACAGCTCGCGGACCTTCCACACATCGCAAAAGAAAGTATCCTGGCTGAGACCCTCACCACGGATCGGGGCCATGCCGCCCGGACCAACTTTCTTGGCCTCGGATCGCAGGATGTCCTCTCGGCTCCAGACGTGAAACTTGTTGCTCTGAAAGTCGCTCGACACGTTTGAGAACGCATTGCAAATGAACTTGTTTTGCTCTTGTGCCCAGTTGATCGAGATGTTTGACAGCGCCTCGTCAACGTGCATATCGCGAGCGGTAGGCTTAGGCATTGGTCTTATCCTTTCCTGTCACTGGTTAAGCAGCAATGCCGCCGTGAGTCTGGGTCATTTCCACAACCTCGTCTAGTGCGGTTGCGGCCTGATTCGAGATGCCGATCACCTCATCGCCCGTCGTCGCCAGAACGGCTTTTCCGTTGGCATCCGAGGCCAGCTTGACGCCGGCCGAGAATGCGGCGCCGGCAACAACGCGGGTCACATCGCCATCTCTGGAAACGGTAGCCACGAGACCAGCCGCGTTGGGGTTGTTCTGCAACACACCAATGCAAAGCTCGCCCGCGCCGGCTGTGTCAACGGTATCCGCCGCAGACAGCTTGACCAGGCAGAATTGCTTTGCAGAGAGATCGCCGGCCGCCTGGTAGGTCAGATAGCCGAGGGTGTTTTCGCTAGCCATTGTTACGCCTCCTCAGCCTTGGCGGCTGCATAAAGATCGGGGTGAGCCTTCACTACTTTGGTGTAGCAGTGCTCATAGGACTTATCTGGGGTTTCATCGTGCAGGGTCTTGGCGAGCTTGCGCAGTTTATCGAGTGCGCCAGACGCCTCACCGGAGCCGCCGATCTCGACGAAAAGATCGCCCTTTTCGATCGTTCGGCTGCAAGCGGTCAAAGTCGTTTTGAGCTTGCCGAAAGTCTCTTCCGGCAACGCTTCACTGCAAGCCTTGAGCACGGCCCCCAGGTCCTCCGGTGCCATGCCTGGAACGTGCGCCATATCCTCGCTGGCAGTCTTGACGAACGAAGCCAGCTTTTGCTCGCCCTCGAGCTTGGCGATCTTCGCGTTGGCGTCGTCGAGCTGCTTCCGCATCTCAACCGCCCGCTTGTCTACCTTCTCTTTTTCGTCCTCGCCTTCCATCTTCTCTTCTTCATCGGCCGGCGGCATCGGGGGCTTTTCCTCTTCATCCTCCTGCTTTTCCTCCGGCTCGGGCGCGGCGGGCTCGTCTTGCTTTGCCGCTGCGAGGGCTTCGATCATCACGTTGCGATCTTCCTCGTCCATACGGGCTAGGATCGCTTCGACCTTGCTTGCATCGATCGGCATGGTATCGCCTTTCCAGAAAACGATTTCGGGCCTATGGCTGTCATCGCCAGACGCGCCCTTGTCAACAAAGCTGATTTCCTCGATCACTAGCGGCTTGAGCTTGGCTGGCATCAGAGAGCCTCCCGGTTGCCTGACCCACCAATCGAGAGCTCTGGCAACGATCCCGCCTTTACCGCTTCCCATGTTTCGCTATCGTTAACGCGGATTTTGACAATAGCGCCCTCCCGCCCTTTGCCAAAGCCAAGGGCTTCCCGTTCCGCGCTGCTAAGGGTGATCGCTTGCACGATATCAGCCTTGGGGCCACCGTTGTGCATAACCTTACCGCGATTCAAGCCGCCATCAGCGAACGAACGGATAAAGGCTTGCTCCAGGTCCTCGATCGAAATCACGTCACCTTGCGCGTCAACGATTGGCGTGCCGTCGTCTTTTGTGACAACGCTAGCCCACGCGGTAACGATCCGCTTTTCGTCTTGCTTGGCGATTACCTCGAACGACAGCCGCTTGCCAACGCTCGGAACCGGGAAGCACTTGGACAAGTCGATCTTGAGGCCGCCGCGCTGAATCTCGCCACGCTCGAGCGTTGCGCAAAACGCCTCTTTGTCTTCGACGCCTGGCCAATCGCGGGCCATACACGCATCAAAGCTCATGGGTCCAAGAACGGGCATAAGTGTTTTTCGCCCGATTAGTGTACGGATGTCAATTACTTATTGTGCCGTAGACACTAACGCAACTAGAACAAGTCGCGTTGACCCTTGCGCGCGTAATCAATCCGCTCGAGCGCGCGTGCCTCGGCTTCCTCTCGGGTAACGCCGGCAGAGTATTGCATGATAGCCGCTCTTTCCTCAAAGGCGTCGCGCTCGTCCTCGCTGAGATCGTCAACGGAAAGAGGCGGCATATCATGCACTGCGGTTGGCATTGCGCGATCAGCTAAACGTCACAGAATCGATCGACCGGCAATCGAGCACCGATCCGCCGAAAGTGACAGCGCAGCCAAGGAAGATATCGAAGCCCGTGGCGCCCGTGAGCGTACACTCAAAAGCGCCCGTGGCGTCGGTCTTGACCTTGATTGTGGATGTCCCTTCGTTGGCTACGATCGAGCCCTTAGTTGCGGTCGCAAGCTTGCCGATCACAGACGATACGCCAAGATCGGCATCGTCAAAGGCGCCCATCTCCAGCTTGAACTCTCCAGCCTTGGCGGCTCCGGCAAAGTCTGTAATCTGGAAGCCCACGGTTTGCGTCGTAGCGCCGCCCGACACATCGGGAGCATCGATCATCGATACATTCAAAATCTCATCGATCGCGTTCTCGATTGTGACAGCGGTCCCAGTCGGCAAACCACCGTGTAGCTTGAGAGACCTAGCAATAGCACCCATTGGTTACCTCCCTAAGCTACCAGCGTGTAGGCTTTGACCACATCAGCAACAGCCTGGCCATGGATCGAGCTACCTGACGATACCTTGCAGGTAATATCGATCGTGTCCCCGATCGTATAGACCTTGGTTGCCGGGTTGGTGTCGGTGTCAAGGATCACCGCAACCGGAAAAACGCCATCCTCCCAAGCCGGAGCGCCGGCCCCATAATCCACTTCGGCGGTAAACGGATCGGTTCCGATAAACCGCTTGAGCGTTGGATCGCTTGGTGGGGCGGCGTCAGCAAACACGGACGCGATCGAAGTCGCGCCCGCGTTCTCGTATCCGTCATGCCAGATATCTTCTGCCGCATTCACCAGGGGCACGGCAAACCAGACAACAACGCTATCCGCCGCCGCCGTGTTGAGCCCCAATCCGCCGATGCTCAAATTCTCGGCGGCCGGGGTGATCATCTTAAAATCCAGATTGTAAGCTGACCACAACTCAGCCTTGGCCCGCTTGATCGCTTGGACCGCAGCACTCCGGGCGGCGTCAATCGCCTCCCGTGCCTCTGCGGCCTGATCTCCCTGCATCCTGCTAATCTCGCGCAACGAAAGGGACAGGCCGTCAATCTGTCCCTGGATCGTTTGCTCGAGCACGGAATCAGCCCGAGCCGCATTGCTCGTCAGGGCACTAACAAGCTCGCCTAATTCCGCAGTCTGGCGCAATGCTGCCGCAACGCTAGCAGCCGAGGCTGTTTGCCCCTGTTGTAGCGTTGCGATCCTTGCTTTGTTCTCTCCAAACATATCACGCCTCCTTTCTGCCTAGGGGCTATGATTAGTTGGAGCCGATGCCGTTCGCCTGCAACGCAGTAAGCACAGCCTGCAAAGTAGCGTCTACGTCGCCGGCTACCATCGCATAACCATACACGCTGTTGCCGGTATTGTCCGCGATCCCCTCGCTGTCTGGCTCATGCTGGTAGGTCTCGATCGAGGTGCCGCCGCCGACCATGGTATTGTAATCGGCGTCGAGGCCAAAGAACGCCATGATCGGAGAGTCGACCGCCAGCCGGCTAACGTCGCTCGACTCGAATTGATTGAGCGTCGTGCCCCACTGGTAAACCGCCTTGTTTGCGCCGACCAGGAACCCGACTTGGGTATATCCCGAGAAGACGTTGCCGGCCAACGCGCCACGATCGATCCCGTGGTAAATCACAGGGGCCAGCGGGCGAACGGCAGCCGCGCCCTCGAACGAAAACGTATTCTGCCGAGCAGTGATCGGGCCGACCTTGGTGCGCCGAAGTCCCTGAACCTGGAGCCCGAGAAAATCCTTGTTTTTGATGTAAACGTGATTATCCCAGAAATCGACCTTGCCATTGTCGAGCGGCTCGTTAACGGTAGAGAATCCGTTGACCGCTCCGAGACCGGAGCCGGCAGCGATTCCGCGATCATGGTATTCGCTCAGATCTCCCTTATGGAGATATGGCGCATCCATGTAAACCACATTGCCGTGCACCTGCACGATGCCGCGCGCGTCAACAACGTGGATCCCTCGGTGCGCGGGGTGACGGATCGTGTTGTCCTTCACTGTGATCCGAGAAGTTGGCGGGCATACCATGACCTGGATCGCTTTGCTCTGGCAGTTTTCCACGCCAGAGCCGGCGTAGGTCCCGGTATACATATCAATCTCATTGCCCTCGATTAGGACAAGGTTGTGCGGGCCGTCGTTTGCCTTGTAACAGCCAACCTTCACACCCCAGACCTCACCCTCTAGCTGCCCGCTGTTATTCTTCTGCGGCACATTCTTGCCAACGGGATCGGTCATCGTAACCTTGTTGTTGATCACAGTGGCGTTGCGCATCTTGCGCAAGTGAACGGGCATATGCCAGGTGTCGGTAAACCAAACATCCTCGATATAAAAATCCGATTCGGTGCCGAGGTTCTCAACCAAGAATGGTTGTTTACCGCTGTTGATCCGGGTCTTCTCGGCAGAGTCTCCGAGAATGGTGATCGACTTGTTGAGGGCCGGGCCGCCCTGTGCGCCGTTTGCCGAATAGACGATCGGGGCGCTTGGCGTACCGCCGTTGTCGAGCTCGAAATACTCACCGCTCGCACCAGGAATCAGGTTAACCAAGATCGAGATGGAAGTCAGATCCCACACGATCGATCCGTTGTTGCCGTCGTCGCCGGCATAGGCGAGATCGATCTCAACCTCGGTCGCACTGGCAACGGTAAGGATCTCCCAGGTGCCGTTGTAGCCGCCGGTTGCGGCGCCCGTGATATAAAGAGTTTTGCCAGCAAAGCCGGTCATGCCGGTAAGGCCGGTGACTTTGACTTTCGTATTGTCAACGGTCCCCTGCACCATCGACGCAGCGGACCCGTTTTCGCCAGACGTTCGGATCCCGGCGAGGGCCGGTTGATCGGTTCCATAAACACCAGTTGCAGTCAGGTTAACGGTGAAATCATAAGCCATCGATCGGCCCTCCGATTAGGTGGGTAAGAGTGTTTCGGTTTTGTCGCCCATTGCGAGCAACGCTGTCAAGGCAATGTTGCGTTGACGCTAGAACAACTCGCCTTGGCCGCTGTCGTCAACGCCGAAAATCTGCGCCGGCTGAGTCACCGGGCGAGGTGACGAGTGCTCGCGTTGCGGCAGACTGCCTAAGTCGCGCAAATGCTCCTCGAGCTTGTCGTCAACAACCAACGCGCCGGAGCCAGCAAGTGCAGTCACATATTGCGCAAGCTGTTGCAGGTCAGGCGTCTCTATGTCGCCATGAACCAGCATCGGCGCCAACTCTGCCGGCCATCCGTTCAAACTGACTAACTCCGGGATCGCGTGCTCGTTAATCTCCTCGTCTCTCATATCGAGCACGGTTCCGAGACCGATCGCCATCATGTCTGTGTTGTTGCTGGCGAGGGCAAATGAGCCAACCTTATCCTGGCCCAAGAGCAACCATTGCGTCAGCATGGCCATTGCGATCCGGCTGTCGTATCTCTGCACAACCGGATTTGCATCTGCCGGCTTGTCACCGCCGGAGCTCGCCAGGTCAAACTTGTATCCGGTTGGGTTGTTGTCTCTGCCTACTTCGGCCGGAATCACAATCCCATAATTCTCGTCCATCTTGATCCGGCGGATCATGGTCTCATATTGCGATCGGATGGCGCGTTGTGCTGGATCGGCGTTAGGGTGCATCACCTCGGGCGGCAACTGCATTACCGGCATTCCGGCCAGGTTGCGTTCGATGCCGATCGCCTCGAAGATCTGCACGTTCTTTTTGAGGTAATAAGTCGTGTAGATCGGCCGCAAAAGGCTGTAGCCCTCTGGGTTGTTTTTGAACTTGCGCAAGCGGAAGTGGAGCGCCTTGCTACGTGGGATCTCTTTGCTCTCATACTTAGGCGGCGCGGTCTGCACCATGCCAAGCACTTCGCCATGATCGTCTAGGTGCCAACGCTCGAGCGAGTCTTGACCACGCAGTGGCCACTTACGCCAGCCGATCCGACCATCGTTATAGCGCGATCGGAGCTGGGGCACCGGGGAGTCAGGGCCGAGGCGGCGCTTGAATAGCTTTTCATGGTAGCTCCAGCCGAAAGTGAGAGAGGTCAGCATCTCGGTCATAAAGCCGCCAAAGCCGCCCTCGATATCCTCGATTGCCTCGGCGATGAAATCGGCAACCTCTTTTGCTTGCGGGCTATCGTCTGCCGGCTCGACTCGCCAGGGGGTCTGGCGCAAAAGCATTTCGATGATGTAGAGCGTCCCGCCAATGATCGGATCATTGTCGGCCATCTCGCGAAACACTTTGACCGCACGGGTGCCGCGCAGGTCTGGATGCCATTCCTCATCAATCAACCCGCCGAACCGCTTGAGGCCGCTATCTCCGATCTCGGCTAGCAAGTGCTCTTGCTTCTCTTCGTCTTGCTTGACGATCGGCAGGGTGTATGTATCAGCCATGGTCTACGCCTCCGCTGGCGATACTACCGGAACCGTCGTACAACGGCAATTAGCAGTGTGGCGGATCGGTGCGTTAGGGTCGCCTGGATACATTAGCAACGTCCCGTCTGGCGTCTCGAACGGCTCGCCTATCTCTCGCGTCTGTTTCTCCCGACCCATGACATCATGCCCGCGACCGCTGCGCCCGTCGTCGTATGCTATCCATCGGTGCCGGCGTATTCCGGCGAGCCGATAGCCGTTCACGATGCCCGTATTTTGCGCTTGGACCATCTCGGTTCGTGCGATTAGTTGGGCTCGCTCTGGCGAGAAGGCTGACGCCGCGCCATCAACCGTCGAGCCAAACCGTAGCCGATTCATTAGCCGCCTTCCGATCTCGGTTGTCGACGGGCGCACGGCTTCGGTCAACGCCTCGGTCATAATCTGACGGATGGCATTCTGGCTGGCCCGTTGGGTCGCCTCCATGATCTCGACAACCTTGATTTCCTTTTGTTCAAAGAACTCGAGGACAAGTTGATCGGTCAGCGATACCTCGGCGCCAATGGTTGCGGCTCCTGTCTCGGCAGCTTGTTGCAGTTGGCGCAGACCGTAGCGCGCCAGAAGCTCGCGCAACTCCAGGGCTAGACGTTCATAATCAGGCGGCGCGGCTTTGGTGATCGAGTCTAACGAGCCCTCCCGCAACCGGCGCAACGCATCGGCCCTGGCTCTGGCGGCATAGCGTTCCAGCCATTGCTCAAGCGGCTTGCGCATAGCAGCGGCGCGAGTCTCGACCGTTTGGGCTTGTTCGCCGAGGAAGCGTCTAGGGGCGGGCATAGCCCGTTATGGGGTTATGGGGCTGCCGAGGTCAAGGCGAAAGCCTACGGCGATTCTAGCCCAGCGGTGCACGCTTCTCCCTATCACCGTTGACCGTCTTGCGCCTCTGGGACCGGGGGCGAACCGGGTACAAGCTGCAATCTCGGCACGTACAGGCGTCAACCTGCATACGCCACGCGCCAGGCTCGTTCGGGTCATACACGCAGTCTCGGCAGTGTGCATCAACGGCTTTTCTGAGGGACTGTTTAGGCATAGGCGCTAATACCAAACCGTAGACAACCGCACAACTATAGGTGCCCGCGATAGGTCGAACCGTCGCCCATGCCAACTGGGGCGGCGAGGATAGCGCCGAAGTCGAACAACTCAGTAAATGCCCAAACGGCTGCATCCATCCGGTCGGGGCTTTTCTCGGCCCCCGGGACGTAGTTACACATCTCTTCTTCTAGGCCGGCAAATACGCCAACGTGATGGCAACGACCCTGCTCATACAGCGCGCTAATCGGCTCGGCCCTCGGCAGCTTGCCCTTGCTCGCATGCACGCCACGGTAGGCAACGTTTGGATCAACGTGCCGGATCGTGGACTCAACCATATCGCCACCCTGATTTTTCTCGGCAACGATCCGGTCGGCCTTGTGGTCGTGGTACGCAGCAACCGCGCGGCTGGCCCATTGTTCTGGCGTGCCGCGAACCGATCGATCCTCGAGGACGTAACCGTGGCCGTCTTGACCAATCGCGCAGACAACGATCCCGGTGTAATCGCTATCTCCCGTGTTGCTAATCGCTGGGTCGACACCTACGACAATGCGCCGCAGCCCTGGAGCTTGCGCTACTCGGTTGGCGTCAATCAACCCGCGCGTCCACAACGCTCCCGGCATATCGTCAAGCAACTCAGCGTAAAGCTCTTGGCGTCCAAGTGACGTGCCCTCATACCGCGAGACAATGCGCGACAGAAACGACGGTGCCAGGTTGGCTGCGTTGTCGTAAGTGCTGCCTCGTGTGACCACGCAAGTTGAATCCTTGGTGAGCTCCCGCACAACGGCTTTCGGTCTCGGGGTTGTCGTCACAACGCCACGCGGGTCCGCTCCGAGACGCAAGCCAAGCAACAGCATGTCCCAAGCGTCGCGGTATCGAAACGCCGCCAACTCATCGCACCAGAATCCATCATGCTGAGGTCCGCGCAATAGGTTGGGCTCATCGCCAGAGTATGCAGTAGCGATAGCGCCATTAGGCCAGACAACGCGCCGCTTGCTTGGCTCATAGATCGGCGTAAACCACGGGGGGCAGCAAGCCATGATCCCAGACTCGCCCTCGATCATTACGTCCCGCACATCGGCAGCCGTCCTGCCAACAAGAGCGATCCGCTTGCGCCGGCCAGACTCAACCTCATCTCTCACCCACTCGGCACCAATGCGCGTCTTGCCAAAACCCCGGCCCGCCATGACAAGCCACACTTGCCAGTCACCGTCAGGCGGGAGTTGCGACGGTCGCGCCCAGAACTGCCAGGCGAATTTTAGTTGCTGGATTTGCTTGTCTGTAAGCTCGTCAAGAATCTCGAGCCGCTTCGATTCTGGTAGCAAGGCCATCGAGTGTGCTAGCGATATTGCCACGGACTTCATGGATCATCCCCACGCTACCCTTGTGCTCAACTTGCTGGGTCGGTCGACCATAGGCGTATTCCAAAAGCACCTTGCCGGCATACACGCTGTCTTTCGGCTCGCCGCAAGTCACGATCTCAACCAACCGATCAAACACCAGATGCGCGTCGGTCATCTCGATACGACCGCGCACCATATCAGAGACCTTTTGCCTTGCCTCCTGGGTCGCCTTGTTCCACCCGCCCGGGTTGCCCTTGTTGCCGGGGAGAAACTTGCCGGTCCGATCTCGCTTGGACGGCTTGTCATCAACCGGCGGTTTCTTTGGCTCGCCCTTACACGTTCTGGCGTTGTGCCCAAACTCGCCGCACCTACCGCATTTCGGGCTCTTACCCTTGACCATTGCTTCTAACGCTACCGCCCCGGGCGGGAGTTGTCTAGTCTCTCAATCATCTGCGCCGCATACGTCAACTCTCGGAACGCTTGCGCCAACCAGGTTATCTTGCCCCAGACATCTAGCTCTGATGATTTATCCAGGCATAGCCGCGCCTGGTAAATTGCTGCGGCGATCTCCTTCCGCGTTGATTCGGTCACTCCCCACCCTCCCGCTTGCGCTTCAACGCTTCGGCCTCGATCTCGCTAATCTCGATCAACGCCAGCTCAAAAAATAGCTCCGCTTTCAAGTATCGATCCCAAATGTCATCGGGCACGCAGAACGATCTAGCATATCGCGATTCGCCTTCGACGTATCCGCTCCACTGGTCGTGCATGCCATAGACCCTAGCCATTTTCGTCACCCCTTCCCGTCGGCCTAATCTCGACCGTGCAATAAGACTCGTCTCCCGTCTGCCACCACACCTCGGCCGTGACTCTCACAACCTGGCTATCGTTGCGAATGATGCCGGCAGCCTGAAGCGCGTCCAGCGGCGCACCGAGACTGTTGTCTAGGTCGGGCCTACGCTTGCCCTTGTAGAAAAACCAGACCTCGACATCTAGCCAGCCATCGATCGGAAACGTAGCACCCTCGCGCGCGTATCGGTTGCGCTGAGATGCGAGCTCGAACACGGCATCACGCAACCAACGCTCGCAAACATCGCTCTTGATCATCCGTCGCTTGCCGTTCGCTGGATTCGTCACGATGCGCCGGTTGTTTTTCCAGCTTGGCACGCTGCCGTGGATCGTGAATCTCATCTAGCCGACACCTCGAGCCGATCGCTAATCACCCAACCTCTACCACCGCACTTGCGACACCTGACCGAGTTGCGCCGCTCGTCTGGATCGTGGTGCCACCCGTTGTCACAATGCGGGCAGGGCTCGGTTGGTTCGCCTTGCGCTCGCAGGCAACTAGCGCAGCCGCCGCAAAGGCAGCCTGCTAGACGTTGTTGCGGTCTCATTGGTTGGCCTCGCCCTGCTGCCAAGTATCGCTATTTTTGATTCTCGCAATCGCCCGCGCCGCTGCGTGCCGATACCAATGCGGGCCGTTGTTTGTCGAGTTGCCTTGAGCCAGATCACGGCAATCGGCACCGGGCGCGGCGCCGCACTTTGGACAATAGATATCTTTCGCATTCCAACTAGTCATCAGTTGATCTCCCGTCAAAG
>Ga0180437_10002076_pt1 | contig 32869 bp, 22 predicted proteins | sample SS_ome_4_FD_132410 | JGI IMG/M metagenome (GOLD analysis project Ga0180437, IMG submission 132410) | Hypersaline lake sediment archaeal communities from the Salton Sea, California, USA - SS_3_D_1 metaG | ecosystem: Environmental > Aquatic > Non-marine Saline and Alkaline > Hypersaline >... | reverse complement strand
TGAACATCATTTACGGTATTGTCGTGGGTATTCAGACGGCGAACATGTGACACCTTGGCAGAAAAAGATGGCCGGAAAGGAGGGTCACCATGAGCGCATCAGGACCAACCGGGGGCTACCCGCCTGAGCAACCACCGCCGGTACCACCATCAAGCCAGCCACCCGAATATTACGCCCAAGCAGAGCAGAAGACCAGCGGTTTGGCCATAGCAAGTTTGGTGTTGGGCATTTCGTCTTTTGCCTGTCTGGGCCCGCTTTGCGGCATCCCTGCAATCATCACGGGGCACATTGCCCTGTCCAAGACAAGGGGCGGTCCGCACGCACCAGGCGGTATGGGTATGGCAATAGCCGGACTGGTTCTGGGCTATGCCAACATTTTGGTCATGATGCTTGCCTTGATGACGCTTCCGATCATGCTTCCGGCCCTGGCTCGGGCGCGCGAGGCGGCACGACGTGCCTCATGTGCAAACAACATGAAACAGGTGGGTCTGGTCTTCAAGATGTTCGCCAGTGAACACGGTGGGGAGTTTCCCGAGCTTTCGTCGGAGCCGGGCCGGCTCATGTTCGCCAACGAAGGTAGCGACGCGGAGTATCCGGTGTTCCCGGAGTACCTGACAGACTTGTCGATCCTTTTTTGTCCGAGCGACGTCGGTGATGTGCATTTGCTCGAGGATTCCACCGATCCGGATCGTCTCATAGACGACCAGAGCTACTTTTACCTGGGGTACGTGGTCATGAACGACGTGGAGGTTCAAGCCTTCGCCGAGGCGTACAGGGAACGCATATCAAGAGGGCTAAAGTTCGACCAGGATCTGGACGTGCCCGAGGGTACAGGCACCGGCGGAGGCAACAGGATTCTCCGGCTCATTGAAGGTGTCGAACGGTCCGGCGTCACGGACACCACCAACGCGGCAGCGTCCGCGATGGTGCAGAGTAGTATGCCGATCCTCATCGAGCGGCCCGAAAACCATATCCCCGGCGGCGGTAACGTGCTGTTCATGGACGGTCACGTGGAGTTCGTGAAATATCCCGGTCAATGGCCCATGACCGAGACGACTATCCGGACCCTCGAGTCTCTCGACACGCTCTAGAGTGTAGGGGCGAACCCGTGTGTTCGCCCAGGGTTAAAGGGCAGACACACGGGTCTGCCCCTACGGTATGCCGTCGAAATGGTCGTCGTACGACGAAAATGGGGACTCACACACGCGCAGCGAGGCCGGAGACGTGTCTGTAGCCTTTTTCTTATCAACTAGTCGTTCCTATGATCCCCAACTGCTGCGCTTCGGGTGTGAGCGGGAACTTCCCCGGGTAGGAGATCCACTCGACGTGCCCGTCCATGAAAAGCACGTTAGCACCGCCCGGACGATGGTTAAAATCGTTGCCCTCCGCAGAGGAGATGTTGTCGCACATGACAAATATCTCGCTGTCCGCCTTGGCGCTTGCTGCCGGGTTGTTGATATCGGTGATCAGGAACCGGTTGATACCTTCTCTCAGGCGGTAGATCGTGTTGCCGTCACCGTTACCCCATCCACCCTCGGGATTGGCCGGAACGTCGGTTAGCGCGGTAACCAGGTTGATAATATCCTGGTCAACCTCAATATCCCGGTCGCTCGCCGGCGAAGGCCCTCGGTGATTCGGGTTTAGCGGTATGGCTTCTGTGAAGAGGGACCTCATTGTTGCCGCGTAAGGCGCCGCTACCTGAGCAGCGTTTTCGTACACCCATCCTGCGTAAAAGTAGTTCTTGCCCTCGATATACAAGTTGTGATACTGCGTACCGACGGAGTACGACCCGTTTTCTATGTTCGGCCCGTACGCAAAATCCCAATCGTAGCTCGGCGACGAGGGACAATGGAATATGCTGAAGTCGGCCAGGTATTCAGGATAAATCTCATAGGGCACGGCTTCATAGGTCGTGATTATGCTTCCCTCCGTCGCGAAGGAAAACCTCGCAAAATACGCGAGCGACATCGGAAATTTGCCGTTCCACTCGCCCGCATACATCTTGTATACCAACCCAAACTGCTTGAGGTTGTTCGCACAACTGGCCCTTCTGGCGGATTCTCTCGCTCTCGCAAGCGCCGGCAAAAGTATCGCCGCCAGGATGCCGATGATCGCTATGACCACCAGCAGCTCGATCAACGTAAACCCTTTTTCTTTACGCATAGTATGTACCCCCTCTTTCGGAAATGCAGTACCCCCCGTCTTCAGACAGCACTTCTTATTCTGCATCGCCTGGGAACGGAGCATCACCTCCTCGGAAGGACTTTGACTTCTCAATTGACTCTGCGTTTGGAAACCCGAATTTCCACCCGGGATGTATGATATCACTATTCCCAGGGGTGGTCAAGCAATATCCGCTGCCGCGACCGTGTTCCGCTCCTGATTCTCTGCCCGCGCGCTTCTGAGCCGTATAGTCTAAGGCGCGGGACACGCATGTATTTCTCAGAACCCTTAGAAGATGACCCGCTATTGTGGTGGCATGGGCATCTTGTGGAACACTTGCCGTGGAGATCCCATGAAATCACGGACGAGACTACCGTGCTGCCTTCTTATTGTTGGAGATTCCAAGTACCCGTTTCACGGCGAGAGAGTCACTACCGCGACCACTGTTGAAATATGCCGGCCACAAACCATCTCTGGAAGATGAGAAACAGGAAGACCGGCGGGATGACCGCGATGACGCCGGCTGCGCTCAGTCCGCCCCAATACGTGCCCCACTGGCCGAGAAACGCAAGTATGGCGTGCGGTAGAACCCGAAGGTCCTGCGACGAAGTGAGCGCGAAGGCGTACAGATAGTTGTTCCATGCGCCGATAAAGACGCAAACGGCGACCGCGATGACCCCCGGGGCGGCCTGCGGCACGACGATGCGCAAGAGCACGCCCGTCGTTGAACAGCCGTCGATCCGCGCAGCTTCCTCGACCTCGACCGGGGTACCTGACACGAAGTTTCGCAGCATCCACAGCGCAAGCGGCAGGGTGAAAACCGCGTTTGTGAGTATGACAGCCGCAAGCGTGTCGTACAGTCCCAGCTGGTGCATGAACCGGGTGATAGGCACCAGGATGGCTATTGCGGGAAGCAGCGGTGCAACAAGAAACAGCGGGGCTAGACGTTGTCCCCAAAACTGATACCGTGCGAGGCTGTAGCCGGCGGCTAAGCTGACAGGCACGACAATCCCAACGGTTGCGAGCGAGACCAGAACGCTGTTGAACATGTAGCGCAGCATCTCCGGCCGAGACAGGACAGCTCGATAATGCTCGACCGATAGGGATGCGGGGATGACGCTCACAGTATGCTCGGGCGCCAGCGACGTGCGCAGGATCCACAGCAGCGGGCCGAGCGCGATCAGCGAGTAGAACGCCGCCGCCGCCCACCATGCTAGACCGTGTTTTCTCACAGTTCGACCCTCTTCCCACCGACCAAAGACAGGTACAGCGCGGCGAACACCCCCGATATCAACAACAGCACCACTCCGACAGCCGCCGCAATGTGCAGGTCGAAGTTCAGGAACGATTCGCGGAACAGCCGAAGAGCCACTACCTCGGTAGAGTATCCCGGACCCCCGGAGGTCAGCGCGTAGACACCTTCGGCGTCCTGTATGGTCCACATCGTGACGATCAGGAGCACTATTGCACAATGCAGCTTGGTCAACGGCAGCGTGATGTAGCGGAACCTGCGAAACGCACCGCAGCCTTCGACGGCCGCCGACTCGTACAGCTCGTTCGGAATCGCCGCGATTCCGGCCGCGATCATCAGCATAATGAACGGGAACGAGCGCCATACGCTGTGGACTATCACCGTCGCCATGGCGGACTGAGCGTTGCCGAGGATCATGAAACCGCTACCGAGGAAATACTGGACAACGTGCGATGCGGGTCCCTTCGACGGATCAACCATTGACCGGAATAGAACCGCGCTCACCACCGGCGGGGTGATCCACGGGATGATGATGGTGGCGCGCACAATCCCGGCGGCGCGGACCGGCCGCGTGATCACGAGAGCTGCACCGTATCCCAGAACGAAGGAGATGCCGACGTTGCCCACGACGTAAACGACCGACCGCAAGACATCCGCCAGGAAACGCGGCTCGTGCGCGAGAACGCTGAAAAGTCTGCCGCCAACGAACTTTGTCGCACCGTCCGCGCCCGTCATCTCAAACGCCGACCGGATGCCCAATACCAGGGGATACAAAAGGAGCCCGATGAGAAGCGCCAGCGCCGGCAGAAGTAGCAAGGTCGCCGCGAAGTTCCGCTGCGAGCTAAAGCTGAGCGAACCGCGCATTGTACTCGTCCTCGGCCCGCTTGAGGGTTTTCGCCGCGTCGGCATCCTGCAATAGTATTTCCTGTATTGCCGCGGCAATACCGTCGGCCAGCTCATTGTAGTGAGGTGTGGCCGGCATGGATCTGCCTCTCTCGGCAGCGCGGCGCCATCGGCGGTAGAATTGTGTCTGGTACTCGGGGCGATCCCACATTGATCTGCGAGCCGGCAGTCCAGCATCGGGAAAGTCGATCAACTGTTCCGGTTGAACGAGAAAATCAAGCAGGTTTGCGGCATCCTGTGGACGCTTGCTGATAGCATGAACGGACATCAGCCACGCGTTCGTGAACTGCGCCTGCGGTATCGTAGGTGTTACGAAGACGTCCGCCACAACCGTCTTCCCGTCCGGCGTCGGCGGGAACAGCCCCTGAATCCACCCCTTCTGTTCCAGAATCTCGATCCAGTAGCTTCCCCATCCCCAGACCATCGCCATTCTACCGTTGAGAAACGGTTCCAGGAGGTCGTCGTCGTACGTGCCCGTGGCGCACCATGTGGGGCAGACCTTGTGCTTGTGCATCAGATCGTAGAGAAACCTGGCCGCCTTGACGCCGGCCTCCGACGCAAAGATAGCGCGTCCCGTGGTCTCATCCCAGAGCTCGCCGCCGTAATGCCACAGCAGCGGCGCGAACGCCAACTCTATCGTACCCCGTTCGCGTCCGCAATAGACGCCCAAACCCCAAACATCTTCGCCCTCTTCCTGCCGCGTCAGCTTGACAGCGGCTTCGAGAATCTCGTCGAGCGTCTGAGGGGGATTGTCGGGATCAAGTCCAGCTTCCTCAAAATAGTCGCGGCGAAAACAGACCACCCGCGTGTGCACCCCGTTAGGTACTCCAATGACTTTCCCCTCACGCTCGGCGGTTTTCCACGCGGGACTCCACGAGAAGTCGGCGGTCTCCTGAGCGGACCAATTCAACAACGGCGAGACGTCCAGGAGGTCGCCCTCGTCGAAATGTTTTGCCATCCACTGCGGCGACGTCCATGCCAGATCGTGCGATGCACCGGCACGGTAATCGGTCATCAACTTCGCGTCAATCTGGTCCCACTTGAACTGTTCGATCGAGATTTCGACGTCCGGATGCATCTCGCGATAGCGTTGGAGCACTCTCTCAATCCACTCGCAATTCGCCCGAGCGCTCGGTGCAGACAGGGGGTCGTAGATGTGCGCGAGTTTGATCGCGTTGCCGCCGGGTCTACATCCCATGATGACCGACAGAAACGCGCCCACAAGTATGACGGCCCATGACCAAGTACGCCGCCGTGGACGTGCTTTCACTCTGGCAACTGTTCCCAAAGCAAACACAATTCTACCCTCCAGAAGCACTCCTGCCGAACCCATTTCTTCGCGTGGGATTAACGAACATCATCGAGATATTAGGACACGTTCGGCGCTCGCTTGTCAACCCGAACGCTGGCTCGCGCTTTATGCTTGACTCGTTCTGAGCCACAATGATATAATAGATACGGTGTGCGGAAGGCAAAACGCGGTAGTTGGCAAAGACACATTTTCTGATAACAGGGAAGGTCGATGATTGTAACCATTTCGTCTTGGCTTAAAGAGGCGGCGGAGAAAAGACTGTCGGGGGGCGACGTGCGCCAGGGGCTCGCGTACTATGAGAAGCTGCTCCACTCGGCGCGAAACGACAAGGTCGCGGTCGCCGATGCTAACGCCAGAATCGGCGAGATACTTCTCGCTATAGGCGAGGTACAGCAGGCGAAAGTTCACTTGCTCGAAGCCACCAAGATCAGGCCGACGCACGCCCACTACTTGTTTTTGCTGAGCTGTCTTTATGCAATGACGGCCGATTGGAAGAGGGCGCGCGACTTCGGCCGGAAGGCCCAGATCCTGGAGCCGGACAACTCCGAGTACCTCAGAGCCCTGGGTTGGGCTGTGTTGTGCTCGGGCGAGCTGGACGCCGGCGAGAAAATGCTCCGTCAAGCCGTGACCCTCGATCCTACAAACGTCGCCGCGGTCGGAGATGTCAGCGCCGCTCTGATCGAACAGCGCCGGTTCGACGAGGCTATTGAGATTCTGTCACGAGCGGTAAACGAACATCCGGCCGAGACGAGGCTCGCGGACATGCTCGCCGTCGCCAGGAAATTTAAGGATCAAGTGGGCGATAGGACCCTCTCGTTCCCGCAGAGAACGAACGACCAGAACGCGTCGGTCGAGTCTCTGTTACGCGAGCGGATGCCCGAGGAAGGCTTCCACCTGGACCAGATAGACAACGCTATCCGACTGTGGCACGACTACGCGCGCAAGGTCCGACTGAACTGTTCCAGCCCGGATTCCTGGGCGGCAGCGGTCGAATACACAATATCGAAACTTGACCGGGACGCCAGAGTCACTCAGAAGCTCGTCGCGACCAAGTACGGCATCTCCGTCTCCTCGGTATCAACCAAGTTCAAGCGGATCTGGTCTACGCTGGAAGCCAAAGAGCTCGATACGCGATACTCGATGCACAGCGCCCGCGCCGAGCACCTGTTTCAGGACCGACATCGCACGGACTGATAACTCCTCCTCTTCCTTGGATTCTTGCCGCGAAACATTCCCGATACGGCCTGGAGTAATGAGGGCTCGTATTTGGAAGAGCGGCGTTTCCACAGCTTCCTGGACAGCGTCCAGCCATATGCCTCAGCAAGCGTGACCGGTCACAAGGCCGGCCGGTCCCGCGCAAGACGGCGCAGAATGTCCCAGTAAGCTCCTCTGTACCCGTTCCTGATCGCCTCGACGAGAACCCGGTTCTCGTTGTAGTTGTAGTTCTCCTGAACCGCGTCGGGGGAGGCCATGAAGAACCTCTCGTCATCACCGATTAGATCGGTTACGAACTGGACAGTATAGGGACCCAGCTCTTTAGAAAGATAAAATACCGGTTTGAGAAACGTCGAGTTATTCGAGATCTCTCCGTGCAGATTCGGGTTCTGCTCTAGGGAGCCCTCCGTCTTGACCGCGCGAGCGAGCGGCGTGCCGGGATACATCCTGATGCCCACGGCAGCACCAACTCTGTCGGGGTCCGCCTGCCGCATAAGCGCGACGGTCTCCGTCACGGTGTCTCTGTTCTCGCCGGGACCTCCCAGAAGCAGGTCGAACATGAACGTTATCTTGTGGTCGCGACAGATTCCGGCCGTATCAAGGATATCCTGTGCCGTGAAATCCCTGGCCAATCGCTTCAACATGACGTCGCTGCCGCTGTCGACGCCGAAGTTGATACCGACGCATCCGGCACGCTTCAGCAAAGAAGCAAACCCCGCCGTGAACGGTTTCGGCGACATGTACGTGTACCACCGGACCCTGCCGCCGAGTTTGCGACTCACTATTTCCTCGCACACGGCGGTCGCGTGAGTCGGCGGCAGGTTGAACTCGCTGTCACAGGTGTGAAGCACGTCGACTCGCTGGTCCAGCAAGGCCTCGATCTCATCCACCACCGCCTGCGGACTACGAACCCTCGCAACCCTGCCCTTGATCACGGGGTCGGCGCAATAGATACATTTTCTGTCGCACCCGCGTTTGGTCTCGATGTTGCCCATCCCTCCCTCGGCGAGATAGCGCACGTTGTCAACGACGTCACGGCGCTGAGGTTCAAACTGGGCCGTGAGCAGGTCGCCGGTGGGATTCATGCGCCACCGCCCGTCCACCCGGTACACCAGTCCCGGCACGCCCGTGTAAACCGAGTCGTGCTGCAACGCGTCGAGAAGCTGCAGGAAAGCGACCTCGCCGTCGCCGCGAATTCCAAGTTCGCATCCGCAGTAATCGAGCACGGCGGCCGGCATGATAGAGAAACCGCACCCGCCGAGAACCACCGGGGCGCTTGTTCGCTTCTTGATGAAATCCACGACCTGCTTTATCTCGGGCAGAAAGAAATCCTGACTCGCGAAATAGCAGTCGTCAGTGTTCCTGACGGTTACCCCCACGGCGAGAGGGTCAGACTCTTCGAGGTGGTCCTCAACACTTTTCAGGTGGTCCTGAGCCAACGCGAGATCGAGCAGGGCAACATCGTATCCGTTGTTTCGGAGAAAGGTGCCGAGGTAATCGAGCGCTATCGGCGCAACAACCGGCTGCATCCTATTCGTGTTGATCAGCAACACGCGGTTGTTTGAGGAAGCCACTCTGCGTCTCATCCATCTCAGCGGGTGCACGCCCGCCACGACCCGCTTCGTTGGGTGTCCCGGACTGTCAGCGTTTCTTTCGACGCTTCTTGCCGTTGCCGGCATCTTCTTGCGGCTGACACGCCTTTCTCAGAGACTCGATGGCTGAAGCGTAGTCTCCCGACCGGAACGTATACGACCCGGCTATGAGAACGTTTGCACCAGCTTCAACAACTGACGGTGCCGTCTCAGGATCGATCCCGCCGTCCACTCCCACGTTAGTTTCGGGACCAACCATGGCGCGAACGCGCCGTATCTTATCGACCATTTCCGGTATGAACGCCTGTCCGCCGAAACCCGGGTTCACCGTCATGACCAGCACGAACTCCACCAGGCTCAACACCGGTTCAATCACCTCGATCGGGGTGCCAGGGTTAAGCGCAATCCCCGGCATCATACCGCGCGCGCGGATCTGCTCGAGCGTTCGATACGGCTGATACGTGCTCTCGACGTGGATCGTCAACGTGTCGCTGCCGGACTGCGCGAAAGCATCCACGTACTCTTCGGGGTTCTCGATCATCAGATGCACGCCAAGAGGAACTTCTGAATACTGTCTCAAGCTAGCGACCACCGGCGGACCAATCGTTATGTTCGGCACGAAATGACCGTCCATCACGTCAACGTGGACTAAATCGGCCCCGGCAGCCACCACTTTACGTATCTCTTCACCAAGATTACCGAAGTCCGCGGAAAGAATCGAAGCCGCTATCTTGAGTTCCATACCTATCTCTCCCTGGTTCTATAAACGTGAAGTTCTTCGTTTCCGAGTCGTCGATTTCCGTCTGCTGCCGAAGGACGCCGTCGACGAAAACCTTCACGGTCGCCTCCTCCTTGTACGATATCACCTCCACGATAGTCTCGCCGGGTTCGAACGTTCTGCGAAGAACCGTTTCCGTTCCCAGCGCGTCAGTCATTTCGACGCGCACGAGCGGCAGACGTCGCGCCACGTTCGATGAGATGCCGAGCGGCACCTGGTACGTGACCACGAGGTAGCGAAGATTCTCCCACCTCTTCTCCCTGCTGCGCGCGCTCACAGTGAGACGAACCAAACCACCCTCCTGCAGCGTCTCGTTCGGCTCCGGCTCCTGCTTCATTACGATATTGCGTGCCACTCGCGGCTGGTACTCGGGATCTGCTTGTATCTGGAAGTTCAGCCGGTCCAGCAGCTGGACCGCTTCGTCGCGCTTCATCCCCAAGACATTCGGCACGAGATATCTCGCACGTCTCGGCCCGGCGCTCACGAGCAGGTCAACTTTCCCACCGGTCTCGATCGGGCTCTTTGGCGGAGGATTCTGTGCAAGTATTAACTTCTCCTTCGTTGGATAGTGAATCTGCGATACATGTCCAACTTCAAGACGGAGGGTTTTCAGTTTCGACGGGATAATGACCCTTTCGGCCACCTGCCGCAATTCCTCGCCGGTGACGTCGGGCACGGCGATCTCCTCTGTACCCAGGCTGACGTTCACACGCACAACCCGCCCGATCTTAACCTTCGAACCCTCCACCGGCGTCTGATATATGATACTGCCATGCTGGAACACAGAGTTGTACTCTTCCTGTTGGACCTTCATCCGCAGACCGACAGCGTCCAGTCTCCTCGATGCGGCGTAAAAGCTCTCCCCAACGACGTTCGGCACCTCCACGATGGTGCCGGTGCGCATCAATATCTGTATGACGGCAAACGCGCTCAAAGCGACTATACCGGCAAATGAGCCAGCTATCAGCCCGAACTTAGCTATCGATTTGAAAATGTTCCTTATGGACATGCGCTTTCAACTCGCCTTCTTGAGTTTAGCCATGAAAAAACCGTCCATTCCCATATCCCCAGGCATAATCCGAAAGTATCCCTCCGGGGTTCTGAACCGCGACATCCAAGACGGACAACTATCGTCGACCACCAACTTCTCGGAGCGCAACCGCTCCGGAGAGGTTGCCCGGTCAATCTCCGCTTGATCAACGCTGCACACGCTGTATACGATTACACCGGCGGGCTTCAGGATTGATGCCGCAGCTTGTAGAAGCTCCTTCTGAATTCCAACCAGTCGCTGAAAATCTTCGCTGCTAAGCCGCCATTTCAGGTCCACCCTGCGCCGGAACGTACCGGTGCCGCTGCACGGTGCGTCCACGAGAACTCTGTCGGCCGCCGGCAAATTGAGTTCCGAAACCCGCCGAGCGTCAGACTGTAAACAGCGCACTATCGTAGCTCCCAGCATACGACAGCTGGCACGTGTCAAAGACACCCGGTGCGCCTTGACGTCAACCGCGTAGATTCGCCCACGATTCTCCATCAACTGTGCAAGATGCGTGGTTTTCCCTCCCGGACCCGCGCATAGGTCAACGACAGTTTCGCCGGGTTCAGGAGCCACCAAGTGGCTCACGCAGATCGAGCTTCCGTCCTGTATGTGGAACAGCCCTTCCTGAAACGATCCCAGCGTCCTGACGGGCTTCGGGCTCCTGACTATTTCCAGCTCTTCCGGCACCTCAGTGTTCTTGCGCACCGACACCTGCTCAGCGTTAAGCCGCTGTTTGAGCTCCCCATGAGTCACCCTGAGCGTGTTTGCGCGCACGCTAAGCGGTGCCGTATCGTTGCTCGCCGCGCAAACGCTCTCTGTCAGCTCACGTCCCCAGACATCCAACCATCTCTCAACAAGCCACAGCGGGTGCGAGTACCTTGTCGCGATGTACAGCGCCGGCTCCTCGTCCTTGTCCGGCAATTCCACCGAACCGGCATCGCGCGGTGTTGCACGCAACACCGCGTTGACAAGCGCGGCAGTGCCTTTGTGCCCGTGCTTTCTCGCGAGCTTGACCGACTCGTCTACCGCGGCGTACTTGGGCGTTCTGCTCAAGAACAGTATCTGGTACACACCCATCCGCAGTATCGCAACTATGGGCGGATGAATCCCGCCCGGGAATCTCCTACCCAGTTTTTTCGCAAGAACCCAGTCGATCAGCCCACGATGACGCAGTGTACCGTAAACAAGAGTTGTGTAAAACCTTCTGTCGCGGTCCGGCCAGTCATGCCGCTCCAAGGTCGCATCAACCACGATGTTGACATAAGCGCCTTTCTCTGTGACTCGGCGCAACGACCGAAACGCCGCTTCGCGCGCTTGGTCGACCTTCACGGCTTGCCGTCCAGAAACCACCTTACAGCAGACTCCACTTTCGCGGGATCCACCACGGTATTCTTGCACGGACCTTCCGGCCGCTCATTCAACACGCCCAGGACAGGCAGCGGCAAAGAGTCGCGAATGCCGTCCACCATCTCCCGTTCGCAAGCTACCGCAATGATCCCCCTAGGGGTGCGCTCGTTCACTGCAAGGACGGCTCTACCGCCCCCCGTCGCCACCTCCAGAGCCACGCCATACTTCTCTGATATTTCAACAAGCGCGTCCACCGTACACTGGCCGCACCGCTCGCAGTTGTCCACGGTGGACGTGATCTTGTTCGGACACTCCCACCTCTGAACGCAGTGCGGCACGAGGAGTAACAACTCAGAAGGCCCAAGCCTTATGTTCCGTCGCTGCACGGCCCGGTTGTTGAGCCGCACGAAATAACGTTCCAAACCGTCAACCGGTCTTCCGAGCAGCCGCGTTACTCCCCGCAAGACAGGAAGTACAAGATTGAAAACGACTTTCTGCCACATCTTAGCCGATCTCGCACCACGTTTTTCCGTTTGCACCAACCAGTCTAATAGGATAGCACGTGCGAGAGCTGCTGTAAAGCGCGGAATTGAACGAAACCGGACATCGTTCGGGACCGGCACGCACAGCATGCGTATCGTTAGGCGATTTCCCGCCGGACAGGATGGTGCTACCACTCACCGCAAACGATACACCCGTTTCACAGCAACCGCTTGCACCCAAAGCTCGGCTTGACTTGGCGGACTCAATGTGCTATGTTTTGCGCACACTTGACTTAGACGGGAAGCGATAACATCAGTATCTATGAGGTCTCGAATCCAATATGAAATACGCAGTGCTTGTAGGCGACGGCATGAGCGACTCCGCTATGGATCAGCTCGACGGCAGGACGCCCCTCGACGTCGCCAACACCCCTAACATGGATTTGGTCGCGCGCGAAGGGAAAACCGGCGTTGCGCGAACGATACCGCAGGGGTTCGCTCCGGGCAGCTACGTGGGAAACCTCACCCTTCTCGGATACGATCCCACTTTGTATTTCTCAGGAAGAGCGTCCGCCGAAGCCGCGAATATAGGTGTCGAATTAGAGGACCACGACGTTGCCTTCAGATGCAACCTCGTCACGATCGTGGATGACGTCATGGAAGATTTCAGCGCCGGACATATCGGAACGGAGGAGGCGGCGGAACTGATCGCGGGGCTCGACGCGTCGCTCGGCAACTCGGCGATCTCGTTCCACGCTGGAACCAGCTACCGGCACCTACTGGTCATTGATACTAAAGAGCTGCCGGACGGAGATGTCAACCGGCTCAAGAACATACAGTGTACACCACCGCATGACATACCCGGAGAGAGGTTGTGGAAACACCTTCCGCGCGGCGAGGGCTCCAGCGTGTTGCGCGACCTCATGGAGCAAGCGGTTGGCCTCTTGTCGAGCCACCCGGTGAACATAAAGCGAATGGCGGAAGGTAAGAAACCGGCGAACTGGATCTGGCTCTGGGGCCAGGGCTGGAAACCGCAGATGCCGTCTTTCGCCGAAATATACGGGCTAAGCGGTGCGGTCATATCGGCGGTGGACCTTGTCAAAGGGCTCGGGAAGTGTATCGGACTCGAGGTGATATCCGTGCCTGGAGCTACCGGTTACCTCGACACGAATTACCAGGGCAAGGCGGAGTACGGACTTCGCGCGCTCGAGGAACACGATTTCGTGTACATCCACGTGGAAGCGCCGGACGAGGCGAGCCACGAAGGAAACCCTCAGTTGAAGATCAAGGCAATCGAGCAGTTCGATGAAATGGTGGTGGGATCGGTCCTACGAGGGATCACCAAGTTCGACGAATGGCGCGTCCTTGTGACCCCGGACCACACGACGTCCCTGCGTACAAGGACCCACACCGCCGACGAGGTGCCTTTTGCAATGTCGGGTACGGGAATAGTCCCCGACAGTTCGGAACGCTACAACGAGCTGACCGCGACCTCCAGCGGGCTGGCGTTTCTTGAGGGGCACGAGCTTATGCCCCATTTTATCAAGGTGTAGCGAAATCCGTTCTGCCGCGTATTTCCGCGGGTGTCAAGAACATCGCATATTCGGTCCAATGGGAATAATAGTACAAAAATACGGCGGGACATCGGTGGCAAACGCAGACCGGATCAAGAAGGTTGCCGCACGCGTCGCCCGCACCAAGGACGAAGGTCACAGCGTGGCCGTGGTGGTTTCTGCGCTCGGTCAGACGACAGACGAGCTGATAGCGCTCGCCAGCCAGGTGTGCAGTGAACCGTCCAAGCGCGAGTTCGATATGCTTCTCTCCACGGGGGAGCAGGTCTCCATAGCGCTGCTCGCTATGGCGCTGCAGGATCTCGGGTACGACGCTATATCATTTACCGGTTTGCAGGTAGGCATTGTCACCGACTCGGCCCACACCAAAGCACGGATCATATCAGTCAACAAGAATCGGATAATGCGTGAGCTTGACCGAGGGAGGGCGGTTATCGTAGCCGGATTTCAGGGGGTGGACGAGAATCAAGAGATCACTACCCTGGGTCGCGGCGGGTCGGATACCACCGCCGTCGCGATCGCTGCGGCGCTTGGGGCGGACGTGTGCGAGATTTACACCGACGTGGACGGCGTTTTCACCGCGGACCCAAGGATCGTGCCGGACGCGCGGAAACTGCCTGTGGTTTCGTACGACGAGATGCTGGAGATGGCGAGCGCAGGAGCCAAGGTATTGCACCTGCGCGCCGTGGAGCTGGCAAAGAAGTGCCGAGTGAAACTCCACGTCCGGTCAAGTTTTACCGAAGAGGAGGGTACGCTCGTGGTGGCTGAAACGCAAGAGATGGAACGCCAGGTGATCAGCGGTGTTTCCCAGGACAAGGGTGAAGCCAAGGTCTCGGTTCTCGACGTGCCTGATGTGCCAGGCATAGCTGCGAAACTGTTTGGGCCCCTTGCCGACAGCGGCATAAATGTGGATATGATCGTTCAGAGCGTCGGCGAGGACGGTCTGAACACCATATCGTTTACCGTACCGGAATCCGATCTCAAGGCGGCCATGCAAACCGCCGAGAAGGTTGGATCCGAACTCGGAGCCAGAGGTGTCCAATGCGATCCGGGGATAGCGAAAATATCCGCCGTCGGCGTCGGTATGCGCAGCCACAGCGGCGTGGCGGCAAAGATGTTCAAAGCGCTGGGGGACGCCGGTATCAACATCCACATGATCAGCACCTCGGAGATCAAGATCTCCTGCGTCGTGGACGCGGCGCGAGCTGAGGAAGCACTAAAGGTGGTGCACGACGCGTTCGAGCTGAGCAAGGTAACGGTCGAAGAGGGAACGAACCAAAAATGAGCGCGATCGAGATATACGACACCACCCTGAGAGACGGCACCCAGGGAGCCGGGATAGTATTCTCACTGGAGGACCAGCTGGAAATAGTGCGCAAGCTCGACCAGCTCGGTGTCAAGTACATCGAAGGCGGTCAACCCGGCTCGAATCCCAAGGCCGCTGCGTTCTTCAGGAAGGTGAAGAAGCTTCGGCTGAAGAACGCCTTGGTTACAGCGTTCGGGAGCACGTGTCATCCCCGCAAAAAGGCACAGGATGACCCGAACATAGCCGCGCTGCTTAGAGCCCGGACCGAGGTGGTCACGATCTTCGGCAAGAGCTCCGACTTTCACGTCAAGAAAGTACTGGGGGTCTCACTTAAGAAGAATCTGGAGCTGATCGAACAGTCCATATCGTACCTCAAGAGAAAAGGGCGCCGGGTCATATATGATGCCGAACATTTTTTCGACGGTTTCATTGCCAAGCCGGATTACGCACTCAAAACGCTTCTGGCCGCACAGGATGCCGGAGCGGAGACGATAGTACTGTGCGACACGAACGGCGGGACCATGCCGTCGGCCGTCCGCACAATAGTCGGCGAGGTGCGCGACGCAGTCAAGGTTAAGCTGGGAGCGCACATGCACAACGACTGCGGCATGGCAGTGGCCAACACGATTGCGGCGGTCGAGGAAGGGGCAACCCAGGTAGACGTCACGATCAACGGTTACGGCGAACGGTGCGGCAACGCTGACCTGTGCGTGGTCATACCCAACCTCCAGCTCAAACTCGGTCGGGACTGCGTGTCCGAGGAGCAGTTGCGGATGCTTGCCGAGACGTCCCATTACGTCAGCGAACTGGCGAACCTCGTGCCGAACGATCAACAACCGTTTGTCGGACGCAACGCTTTCACCCACAAAGGAGGAATGCACATCCACGCCGTCCAAAAAACCTCACGGGCTTACGAACACATCGAGCCGGAGGTTGTCGGCAACCGGCGGCATATGCTCGTCTCTGAGCTGTCGGGCCGGTCCGGAGTAACGCAGAAAGCGCGCGAACTGGGCATCAAACTCGATAAGAAACATCCGGAAACTTACAAGCTTCTGGAAAAACTGAAGAAGCTCGAGCAGGATGGGTACCAGTTCGAAGCGGCTGAAGCTTCGTTTCAGCTGCTTCTTAGAAAGGCGACCGGGAAGCATCGGACCTTCTTCGACCTCGCAGGATTCAGGGTCATCGTTGAGAAAAGGGAGGGACAGCCGATTTCCGAGGCTACCATCAAGGTCATAGTCGACGGTAAAGAAGAACATACCGCCGCCGACGGTAACGGGCCGGTTGACGCGCTCGACCACGCGCTCAGAAAGGCTCTCGAAAAGTTCTATCCGGACCTCAGGGAGATGCATCTGTCGGACTTCAAGGTGCGCGTCCTTGACGCACGGTCCGGCACGGCCGCGAAGACACGCGTGCTTATCGAGTCCAGCGACGCCACCAGCACGTGGCGGACCGTGGGCGTATCGGAGAACATACTTGAGGCTTCTTATCAGGCATTGGTGGACAGCATCGAGTACAAACTGCTCAGGGATCGCGAGGCGGACTGATTCCGACCGTTCGTCCCTGGACGTTAAAACATAGGAGGGACCAGTTAAATGGGAAATCTGGCTATCACAGGCGGTAAGCCCGTGCGGACGAAACCGTGGCTGAAGTGGCCGGTACACGACGAGCGGGAGGTCGAACTTCTGACGGAAGTTGCGCGCAGCGGCGTGTGGTCGTTCGACGGGCCCAAGGAGTGGGAGTTCGGAGAAAAGTTCGCCGCGTTCAGCGGCGCGAAGTACGGACTGTGCGTTGCTAACGGTACCGTGGCGCTCCAGCTTTCACTGGAAGCGCTCGACGTCGGAGCGTGGGACGAGGTGATCGTGCCGGGGCTGACGTGGCAGGCGACTGCGGCGGCGGCTTTGGACATCAATGCAATTCCGATTCTCGTCGACGTCGATCCGGAAACGTACACCATCGATCCGAAGGCTGTCGAAGCGGCGATAACCGACCGGACCAAGGCGATCATCCCGGTACACCTGTACGGCTGTATGGCCGATATGGACTCAGTACTGGCAATCGCCAAGAAGCACAATCTGAAGGTCATCGAGGACTGCGCCCACCAGCACGGGTCGCAATGGAACGGGAAAGGAGCCGGTTCGATCGGCGACCTCGGAGCGTTCAGCCTGCAGGAGACCAAGCTCATAACCAGTGGTGAGGGCGGTCTCGTGCTCATGAATGACAGAGACCTTATGCTGCGCGTCTATTCGCTGAGAAACTGCGGCCGTCTGTACAAGGATACAGAGGGGCAACACGTCCAGAGCGGCAACTACAGGATCACCGAGTTTCAGGCGGCTGTCCTTCTGGCGGCGTTCGAGCGGCTCGAATCTCAGACGCTCCTGCGCGACGAGAACGCGCAGTACGTTAACGCAAAACTTGCCCAGATCGACGGGATCACACCTATGAAACGCCACCCGCAGGTCACGCGCCAGGCCTACTACTACTTCACCTTCAGGTACGACGCCGAGAAGTTCAAAGGGTTGCCGCTGGCGAAGATGCGCGAGGCTCTCACGGCTGAGATCGGGCTTCCGGTCGAGCAGCTCTACCAACCGCTCAACAATTGCGAGCTGTACCAGCCGCTGACCAAGCGCCGATACCGCATAAACGAAGAGTATTGGCAAGCGATCGACCCGCGCCGGTTCAGTCTGCCGGTATGCGAGCGAGTGCGTAACGTGGAAGGTATCGGAATGCACCATGCCGTCCTGATGGGAACCAAAGACGACATGGACGACATCGTCCGCGGGATCGAGAAGATCAAGGAAAACCTGGACGAGATACTGTGATCTGCCGCAGAACCGGTGATACGCGCTGAGGAACAATAGGGGCGAGGTGGAAACGCCAACCTCGCCCCTGTCCGTTGTCAAGAATGGGGTGAGCGAAGGGATTTGAACCCTCGACCCCCAGGGCCACAACCTGGTGCTCTAACCAGACTGAGCTACGCCCACCATAAAAAGAACAGCTATCTTAGCCGGATCTTACCAACGTTCCGACCAGATTGTCAACCTTTGACGGCGCCAGGTGACACCGCTAGCTATCTTGCTGGCACCAACTCGCGACTAGTTCGATCAGGGCGTTGTCGGAGCCTTTCTCCGACAACCTGAAGTTCTCCGGTTTCCCAGTTTGCCGGCAGATGCGGTCCGCCAAAGCGTACATTTCGCCGGCTTCGGCAGGGGAAACAGCGTCCTTCTCGCCGTCGAGCGGTTCCATGATGAAAACCGCCCTCGGAGCCACCAAAGCCGCCAGGTCGGGCAGGTCAAAATGGCGGATTATGTCCGGGACGAAGCAGTTCACGTGCCATCTGTGGTACCTGCTCTCCACGATCGAAAAATAAGAGGCCGGACCCGACCTGTACAAAGCGCCTTCCAACGATTCATCAATCGCGGCAGCGAAAAGCGCTACGGGGGCCGCAGAACCGGTTCCCGCACAAAGGGTCCTGCTCGGACGAATGCGGTTCTCGACAGCGGCTGTCGTTCTCAACACGTCGTAGACGCGCATACCTAGCAGCGGCCGACCGAGCATGAAGGACGTGTATGTGAAATCGGTTTCGATACCGTAGTAACCATAGTACCCGCCGCGCGCTCGGGCGCGCGATTTCGTCTCGCCAATCCCACGCGGGTCGATAGCGAGCACGGCGCAGCCTGCACGAATCAGACGGCGGCAAAGCCCGTTTGGCCCGGCTTTCGCACTCTTGCCTCGCTCGTCAATATAGACCACGAGAGGCATCCCGCTACGATCATTCGGCCGTTTGAACAACATGCCCGGCACCAATATCCCCGGCTCGGTTCTCACGTAGAGGTGCTCAATTGAAATGCCGTCCTCGACCCTCGTATCGACAGAATGCAGCTCCCCGGGCTCGTGCCAATCACGCGGAATACCCAGCAAATCGACCGCTGCTTGGCGTACATCCGCCTGCCAGTGGTCCAAGCCGGACAATATAGCCTCATAATCGCGCCGCGGCCGAACGGTTCTCGCGTACTCCAGGTTCAGATCGAACACGGTTCTCGAACCAAGATAGGCCACCTGTCCCTGCGGCGTGCAGAGAAGGTTCTGTTCGGGTTCCACCTCGAGAGCCGGTTCCTCAACCACCGAGGTACCGCCTTTCAGCCATTTGTTGAACCATCCGTAAGCCGCGTTGCGCAGCTCGATAGTCCAACCGTGCTCCTGGTCCGTTTCCGTTATGCCCACCTTCTCCCGCGCAGCCATAGCCTCATAAGCCTTCGCCAGACACTCGTACGCTTCCCGCGTTCCCTCTATCGGAAAGAAATCTCGTGTCGCACATGCGATCATCAACGGTTTCGGAGCAAAGGCCAGCAGCATATCGGCGTGATCCAGCATGTTGGGAAACTGGCCGACGAAGTTCTGCTCGGCGTCCGCAGTGACTCGCGTCGCAACACGCCGCGCCAGAGTCGTGACATAACAAGACGGCATCGCCGCCTTCACCCGGTCATCCATCGCGACAATATATGTCGTGAGGGTGCCCCCGCCGGAGTTTCCGGAGACACCTATCCGCTCAGGGTCAACTTCATCCCTCGAACACAGATAGTCGATCGAGCGAATCCCGTCCCAGATGCGGTACTGAGCAAGATTGGTCCCCGTGAGGTAGCACTGGTTGCCCACCTGACAGTGCTGCATGGTGCCCGGCGGCAGAATGGGCTTGCCGGTCGCGGTGTGCCAGTACTCGTTGCGCTCCCCTTGACCCACCGGGTCGTAAGTGAGCACCACGAAACCAAGCTTCGCCAACGATATGTACACCCGCTGATAGAGTTCACCCGCTTTGCCGTTACTGGTATGGCCGCACGGACTGAGCACCGCCGGATAAGGAGGTTCACCGGTGTCTGGAACGTAAAGGTTCGCGGTAACGAGGAAGCCGGGACGGCTCTCGTACATGATCTTCTCGAGCCTGTAACCGTCGCGTTCAAGAACACCCGTTACACGAGGGTTTAGCGGCGTTCTCTCCGGAAATCCGCCTACGGCGCGGTGCAGCTCCGACCGAGCCCTCTGACCCCACTGTTCCCAGTCTCGCACGGTACTCAGTTTGGCGACTGTCCGCGCGCGCTCCTCGTCGCACACGCGCACGGCCCCCAGCAAGTAGTCGAAAAGCATCTCTTCCGACTCCTTGCCGAGCCCGGCCTTCTCCAACACGCTGTACCGCTCCTCGGCCGACGTTTCTGCCTGAACGAACGCCAGAGTCAACACTGTCAGCACAACTGCCAGTATCGTTCGCACGCACATAGCTGTACCTGCCCTCCCGAACCGCGAAGGCGTCCAATTAACACTCGGTTATTCAGGGTCAGAAAAAGTCGGCGGATGCGCGGGCCTCAGTGGTGAGCCCCAACGGTCTTGAGCACGCACGCCTCAACCGTGCCAACGACCTCGTCGAGGTGAGCCACCTGGTTGGCCAGATACTTGACCGGGTTGCGTTTCCTGTATTCACGATCAGCAAGCGGCGCGCTAAGAACACGATCCAGACGCAACAGGAGTTGTTCTCCCACCGTCTCGATCATCGACCGCTGAGTGAAAAGCTTCTCCACTCGCCTCAGTTCGGAGTCGAATTCCGACTCAAGGGAATCGCTCAGAAACAAGCCGCTCTTCCCCTTCAGATCTCTGACAATCTCAGCGAGATCGTTTGCGAAAACCTTTCTTCCAACGTAGGTGCCGTGTCCGTTGCGGTCAGGCTGTTCTCCGCAGTGCCAAGCGTGGTGCAGAAGGTAAAGCGCGCACAGATGGGCCAGGTTCACCTCTACCAGCCTTGATACCGATCGAACCACCTGCCGGTCGAATTCCGTCAGAACCGTCCTGTGAACCTTCTTATCCGGTGGGCCCGGTGTCAGGGACAACGGTTCGCCGAACACCAGCGTGGTTTTCTTGCTCACCGGGTCGAAACTGATACCGGTCGGCACCATCGGCACCGGTGAAAAGCGGCCGGCCTCCTGTTTGCTGAAACGCTCGCGTTGAGCCATCGCAGCGAAGAACGAGACCTTGCCGAGTTCATCGAGTTCCGGCGGCAATTCCATAATGAGACCGCTTTTTGATCTCGTTCCCGTGGGGAAGATTATGAAGCAACCGTCCTCCAACAACAGTCTTATGAAGCGTTTCATCTGAGAGTACGCCCCTGATTCGCGGTTTACCTGAATGGCCCCCAGAGCCATCGCAAGTTTGTCCACGTCGAGCAGCGGGGTCCTGGACCACCTCTTGTCGCCGAAAAAGTCGTCCCTCATCATGACATGGAGCTGGCGTCCTTGCGTGTGCATGTATACGGTGTAAGCCACCATCAGCGCGTCGGATTTCATCACGTGGTTTGCGACGTATATGGCCGGTCCATCCCCGACGATGTTCGTACCATTTCGCACCACGAGTTTATTCTGCGTATCCCACAGCAGCCCGAAAAGCCCCGCGCAATGGTCGAACACTTTCCTGTAATCGGGTTCGTTCCTGGCGATCCCCACGTTGGACAGGACTATCTTGGTGAGATCTACGGAACAGACGCCGATATGCTTCCAGCTCTTGGGATTTGCCAGGGTATGCATAACAAACATATTCTACCACACCTTCAGCAACCTGTCCACGCATAAATCTCGAGTGCACTATCCGGAAAGGAGCGCGAGACCGGCGCGTGGGCCTGTCTCACAGATGTGTTCTTGTAAAATGATCCGGCTAGCAGGTATCATATACACCGATACGGTGGCCGAGAACTCTACTCTGGTGAGCGATAGATGCGTCTGCGTGGTGTTCCGCTGAAACTTGTGTTATGGTTAGGTCCCCTGCTCTATAAGTCTTACGTGAAACTCGTCTATCTGACGAGCAAGAAATCGTTCGAATCGCTCGAGCCCCTGTGGGAAAGGCAGAAGCAAGGACAAATCGTTCTTGCCGCCGTGTGGCATCAAGACGCAGTAACCGGCCCGCTCGTTTTTCGCAACAGAAACTTTGTCACAATGGTGAGTATGAGCCGCGACGGCGAGATATTCCAGCGAATTCTCAGCAAAGTCGGGTACACGAGTATACGCGGATCGAGTTCCAGGCGAGGAGCAGAAGCGCTGAAAGGCATGATAGACCATTTGAAACACCGGCCCGCAAGCATCTGTGCAATAGCCACAGACGGCCCCCGTGGTCCGGCCAGAAAGGCCAAGAACGGGATAGTTCTTCTGGCAAAGCACACAGGTGCACCGGTCTTTCCGGTACGATTTGGAGCAAAGAAACAGATATTGAACAAGAGCTGGGACCGGACAGCAATCCCGCTCCCTTTCAACAGACTTGTCGTATTGTGCGGTGAGCCGGTATCGGTCGACGCTAATGCCGGACGGAATGAGATAGAGGCGGCCAGGGTTGAGATTGAAAACAAGCTCAACGAGCTGACGGAAACCATTGAAGCCCATTTCGGACGCGGCCGAGGAGATCAGCAAGGCCAAAGACCCGGCTTGGGCGACTAGATGACACGGCTTTGAGACAACGGAGGTGAACGCTTGTGGCGGTTGTGACCAGTCGAAAAGAGATCGAACCGATCTTTGAGGAGTTTCGCTCGCGCGGTGCGTGCATGGCGGTATTCTGCACGGCCAGCTGTTGGAACACGGAGGCAATTCTGCTCGCCGCAAAACGGTTCGGCGAGAAACATAATATTTCGAGGCCGGTGGTATCGGTGGCGACGACGTTCAACTATCCGTTCATGCCGCAGTGCCAACGAGTCACATACAGCGGCAACGCCAGGACGGGGTTCATCTCGATTATGGAACACCTGAACGTGTTGGCAGCGTCGGAAGATGCCCCGTACAGCAATGTGATAGTGCTGCCTCACCTCGATCACGCCGACCCGAAACTGGACAATTGGGCGCTTACCGAAGGTGTCGACTACCTCGCCACGGTGATGTTCGATGCACAGAAGTATCCGCCCGAGGAGAACCTGCGCATGACCATGGAGTACGTCCACGCTTACGCAGACCGGGTAATGATCGAAGGCATTGTCGAGCAGCTCTCGGTCGAAGGCCGCGCAAAAGGCGCCGTCCAACATGATCAAGATGCCGGTGCCGCTCGCGACGACTACGTGGATCGCGCCACGGATTTCATGGAGCGCACGGGCGTGGATTTCCTCGTCGCGGACCTTGGAACCGAACAGCAGTCCGTGCGCGTCGGCGAGGCCCAATACCTGAAGGATCGGGCACGGGCTCTGACTGAAGCGCTCGGCACGGCTCGACTGGTCCTTCACGGCACGTCGTGCCTCTCGCCAGAACAGATGGACGGTCTGGCTGAAGACGGGATCATCCGGGTGAACACCTGGACGCGCATAGTGAGAGAAGCAGGCCAATTCGCCGCCGATGAGGTGGTCGGGAACATCGGCTCGATCAGGTCGGGAGAATTCGAGTTCGCCGACCCGGGGGCGTTCATCCGTAACGCTACGGACAAGGCTGCACTCGTCATGGAAGAGCTTATGGAGATTATGGGATACGCGCGGTTCGCCGCCTAGGAAGGCGAACGCACTGCGGCGGCGGGCAACGGCCTGGCCGTGGAGCACAGATCAACGCGCTTCGACCAGCCCCTCGATACGGAGCAGCGCCGCCCTACTTTGCGCGTCCGCCGGTCGGATATGCAGCGCCTGGAGGTAGGCTTCCCGCGCCCCCGGGTACATTTCCATCGCCGTGTAGACGTCACCACGCACCCGAAACACGTTGTAGTCTAAGGGATCAACGAGTTCGGCTGCGTCAAGATGAGCGCGTGCCGCACCGTAACGATTCAGTTTCAGCTTATGTTCCGCAAGACGAACGTTCGCATCGCGCACCACCGTCGGCAGCAGATCGCCGGCAAGCGCCGCCGCCTCTTCAAGAAGCGGCTCCGGATCCTCACGAACTCGCGACAGCGACGCACCGACATTGTAAAGCACCTGCGACAAGACCGGCGCGCTTGCTGCCCTGACCTCATCGGACCGCGTAAGCTCCACGAGCGTCTTCACAAGTTCTAAGACACGATCATCGTCTGCATCAATCTCCGCCGCTAGCGCGGCGTGACGTGAAGCCGCGACGACGTCATTAAGCTCCTCCAGATAGAGCCGTGCAAGCTGGCAGTGTATTCCGGCGAGTACGCCGGGCTCTGGCCGGTCACGTTCCGAAAGGGACAATGCCTTGTTGAAGGCCTCAAGCGCCGCACTCGTACGACCGCGCTCGAACTCCAACCGTCCTATTCCGTACCACACCAGAGGGTCTTCAGGTTCGAGCCGCAACAGCTCCTCCAATCGCTCGTCGGCCGGCGAGTGTCGGCCCAGACGGTAGAGGCAGGTGCATTGGTTCAAGAGCAAACCGGCGAGGTTAGAGAAACCTTGTTGTTCCGCAGCGTCGAAGTTCTCAAGGGCTGCGCCCCAATTCTCGACTGCGGCGTACGCCTCTCCGAGAGCATATCGCGCAGTCGAGAGGTAAGGTGTGAGCCTTACCGTTTTCTCGAGCCGCCTTATGGCCGCTTCCGGCTTGTCGGACGCCAGAAAGGCCTGGCCGCCATTCACCAACACCACCAGGTGGTTGGGATGCAACAGCCCCGCGGTCATGTATCCCCATGCCGCATGCGCAGTTTCGCCCTGAACGGCGGCGTTTCGCGCACGTTGGACAGCCGGTTCCCACGCCCAAGGGAATATTTGGCAAGCGGATCCGAACTCCCTTCTCGCATCCTCGAAACGCTCCTGCAGCGACTTGTCACGGCCCGTCTTCATGTGCTGGTGGTAGGCCAGCGGACGAGCTGCGAAGAAGGGGACCAGCAGAGTGGCCGGGACCAAGACCGCCCAAACAGGGTAATAGACGGCGCGCCGCTTCCGGTAAGCCTTGTCAGCCGCCCCAGTCCCCTCGCCCGCATCGCCGTGGGCCATTACATCGACCATCGCCAGCAGAAAGAAGTAGTGGAACAGGACCGTCGGCTCGTGAAAGCTGGAGCTGAAAAAGGCGTTGACTGCCGCCGCTACTACGCCGAATCCGATACCTACTGCAAGATACAAGGCGCGATCGGATGCGGTGCGTCTGCACGCGGCGAGAAAGTACGCGCAGGACAGTGACACAACAAGGACTGACGCCGCCAAGCCTGCCACGCCCGATTCAGCGGCAACCGTGAGGTACTCGTTCTGAACCGCCACCTCCGCTTCGGGCGACCGCGCGAACCACCGCTGCAGCGTGTCGTTCCAGAATAAGGGGCTTTCGAGCTGATACGAGCCAATCCCAGTTCCCAGCACCGGATGGTCAACGGTCATACGTGCGGCACAGCCCCACGCCGCCTTCCGCAGCAATCGTTGTTCATGCAGCGTCGGCTGCACGTCGCTAAGGGCTGTCGAATCGTTTCTCAGGACCGTCAGCGCATGTGCGGCGCCCAGCAAGACGACAAGAATGCCGAATGCCGACGCGAGCTGACGCGCACCGACGGTGCCCCTCTTGGCTCTATCTCGCCGCACTAGCCACACCACGACAAAGGTGGCTGCGAGCGCGATCTCAAGTGCGGCGAACGCTTCCGCGCGAGCCGTCAACCTCAGGTGCAACAGTATCAGCACGGCAACCGCTGCTGCGACCAGCTTACCAGTGAATGAACGCGAATAGAGTACCAGCGCTACGCTTATCGGGAAGGCGATTACGAGAAAACTCGCCGCAGCGGCCGCCGAATGGAAGGACGACGGCGCGAGGATGCACGCTTGCGGGTCCTCGCACCAGCCCATGAAATCCATGCCCGCGCTTTGTATCAGCCCGTAAACGCTCACTACAACGGCGGATACCGTCACGGCAATAAGACAGCCGCGAATTCTCCTTTCTCCCTTCACGTTGTTCATCGCAACGAAGTAAAGAAGGGCTGGAAAGGTTATCTGCCGCACGCACCGAAGAGCGTAACCCCGGTTGACAGCGACGATAATTGAGAGAACCTGGACGACAAGAAGAATAGCCACTGCAACGGTTAGCGCGCTCACCTGCACCTTCCACCTGCCGGTCTCGTTCATCTTCATCAGCCAGAGGACCAGTATGAAGCAGGTGATCAGCTCACCGAACGCCTGCTTCATCGCCGGCTTCGGGATACCGGTCAGCTCCCATACGACTATGGGAGTGCACACTAAGAGCAGTAGGAGCAGCACCTGGAGGGTCACATTCAGGTGTCTTACGAAACTGGACCCGCTGGTTCCTCTGGTCTCCATATCGGCACTATTTCCCATCAGATCGCTTCGGATTTGTTTCCGCGCTTTGTTTCTCAAGCTGGGCTATCCTCTGTTTCACTCTCTGCTGAAACAAAACGCTCCTGTTCTGACCCGCGATTCGCCTTAGTTGTTCCAGCGCGCGTTCCGGTTCGCCCAGCGCAAGATAGACCCGGGCGAGCACGAAACGCGCCAGCTCGGCGCGCTCCTTCGCGGCGGGCTCTTCCGCCCCACCCAGCTCGGCGTCAATATGTTGCGCCAGCAACCGGGCGCGTTCCCTCTCAGCCCCCCCGCGAACCACGTAGTTTCCACACTCAAGCGCCGCTTCGAGAAACTTCCCGCCCGCGAGATATGCCTGCGCGAGGACGATGCGGGCTCCCACTGCGGCGGGGTTCAGCAGAAGGCCTCTCTCCAGCAGTTCCGTCGCCCGCGCGTGGTTTCCCCGCGCCAAGTACAAGCTCCCCAGTTCGATCGACGCCGCCGAGTTGTCGGTATCAACGGACAACGTCTTCTCGTACTGACCGATCGCATCCTCACGTGCGCCGAGATCTCGGTAACTCCTGGCAAGATCCAGAGAAATCCGGGGGTCTTGCGGGTCATACTCATACGCCGTGCGCAGCTCGGCTGCAGCCTGACGTCGCTTCCCCAGAGCCAGGTAACACGACGCGAGAGCCGCGCGCGCACGCTGATAACTCGGTGCGAGAGACAGCGCGTTATTGAAGAAAGGCATCGCCTCCTCAACGCGCGCTTTACCGAGCAGCACCATACCAAGGTCCGTCAGCGTCAGGACGTCGTTGGGACGAAACCTCAGGCACTTGCGGTAGAGCCGTTCCGCTTCCTGATACTCACCGAGGGCCGCGGCCGCAACGCTTCTTTTGTACAAGGCGTCGAAGTTGAGTGGGTCTAGCAATATTGCGCGGTCAAGCTCGGCCGAGGCCTCTTCGAACTCGTCACTCTCCAAAAAAGTCTGTGCCGCGCGAACGCGGTAATCTGCGCCCACCGCCCGAAACCTCAGCGGCACCATACAGATGAGCAACGCAGCGAGCGCATAAAGCAGAATCTTCGTGACGGGGGCGAACGCTTGATCAACGCTCGAAGCCGACTGCCCGCGATCTCGTGCCCCGGAGCGGATAATGCCTCCAGTCAGTCCAATCAACGTCCAGAAAAACAGCGCCGATGAGGCGTTTTGCAGGCCGAACGTGAACAACGTCTGAGCCGATACACCCGCCAGACTCGCTCCCACGCCCGCCAGCACCGCTCTTGAGCCGAAATCCTCTTCCTTGCCCACCCGCCGACCGAGCAAGACGCCCGCGACGGTCAAAACCAAGAGAAATGCTGCAAGACCAGGAATGCCGGTCTCGGCGGCTGTTTCCAGGAAATCGTTGTGTGCCCTTCTTACGACCTTGACTTCCTCGACAAACATCCTCTGATGATAAGCGCTCCAATACGCCGGCGACGTCGCGTAGAAATCGCCCAGTCCGACACCTCGCCACGGGTTATCGCGAACCATGTTGAGAGCGCCGTGCCACGTGAGAATACGCGACGCAATGTTCTCATCAGAAAACCTCAGTATCCGACGGGGGTAGCCACGACTTGCGACACCGGCGATGCCCGCAAACACCGCAACAAGGACGATCAGCAGCATAGTCCGAGCACGCGCTTTCATGCGAGCCGATCCGCGCGATAACCGGTTCCACAATAGAGCCAGAGACATCACCACAAAGGCCGCTGCTATCCCTACAAATCCCGACCGGGCCCGCGTAAACCAGAGGTGAGCAAACATCATGCACGTGCATATCGAGACCGATGTGCGCCGCCATAAACCGGGAAGAGCCAGCAGCACCGCGACGGAAAGCGGAAGCGCCGCCACTAGAAACTGCGCCGCGAAATTGGGGTTACCCAGCGTGGCGGGCGCCTCTCGAATGTCGAGCTGCCCTGTCTCCCACTGGATAAAGTCCTTGCCATAATGTTGCGCGATCCCATACGCCGAAACCAGAAAACCCGCAAGCACCGTCACCGACAGGACCCTGAGAACGTCCTCGCGTCGCTCGAAAACGTCCGTGCAGATGATTGCCGCCGAGGCAAACAGAACTAGTTGCGAGAACTTCAGAAAACCTGACCCGATGTCCGAGGTGCGCTCGAGAGATAACGCGCTGAGACAAACGAAAACCACTATCGGCAGCTCCAACGCAGGGAGAAAACGGGGTCTTGTTTCAGAAACCGCGGTCTTGACCAGCCACGCCGCGACAAGGACCAGAATCATGCTCTGGGCAACCACGGTCTTGATAAGCCCGGCGCCCCCGACGCCCCTCACACTTATCGCCAAAGGTGTGACCAGAATAACGAGGGCAACGGCCCACGTGAGCGCGTCGTGGAACTTGCGCTTCAGCTCAGCGCGTTCCTGCACGGACGGTTGTGGCACAGTTAATGTAGCCCCTGTAGTGCGGTCCCCAAGACATTGAGTGCCCGGAATGCATCACACCGATTGCACAACACGTACTAGCCCGAATCCGTTGTCCCCACATTGTCCAGGTTCTGCGAGGACTGGAACTCCGGCACTATCTCGCGCATCACTCGGAGCATGCCGGACGCATCGTTGTCTCGCGCAAACCGCTCAAGTCTCTCGACATTCATTTCCAAACGGATCTGTTCTGTAGGCTGTTCCGATCTTACCTCAAGGATTCCCCGACGCGACGTCGGAACGGGTGACTCATTTCTGCCGATAAGCGTTTCCTGCACCTTATCTCCGGGACGAACGCCAACAACTTTTATCTCGATGTCCCGTTGCGGCTGTAAACCTCTTAGCCGTATCAACCGCTCCGCCAAATCCATAATCTTGACCGGTTCCCCCGAATCAATGCAGTACAACCCCCGGTCGCTCGCCATCTCAGCCGCCATAAGCAAGAGTCCCGCTGCATTGCCGGCTCTCACGAAATGGCGCACCATGTCGGGATGGGTGAGCGTAACAGGCCCCCCCGACGCGATCTGCCTCTGAAAAAGCGCTATGACGTTGCCTGGGTCCTCGACGAGGTTGGCCACGCGGACGGCTGCAGCCAACGTATCTCCGTTATCAGAATGCCGCACGATAAGCTCGGCTATCCTTCTCGTGCAGCCGACTATACCCACCGGGTCCGCCGCTTTGTTGCTCGAAACGAAGACCAGCCGCTGAGACCCTGACCGGACCGCGCACTCCAGAACGTTCCTGAAACCGACCACGTTGTTGAGCACCGTCTCGTCCCAGTTCGCCTCCGCAACCGGTACATTGTTACTGCCCGCCAAATGCAGCACGATCTCCGGACAATGCTTCTCGAAGGTGCGCCGCAGTTTCTCTTTATCCCTTATATCTCCGAGGATCGTGGTCCATTGGCTGCTTGTTGCCAGCGACTCCAGTTGGCGGCCAGCTTCGTAAAGGCCCTGCTCGTCGCGGTCAGAAACAACGAGTTTCGCGATGTCGAATTCCGCGATCCGACGGCACAGTTCCAAACCGAGGCTGCCGCCCGCGCCGGTTATCAGAATACGTTTGCCGGCGAGCCATCCTGAAACTGCGCGAGCATCAAAGGCGACCGGTGCGCGTCCGAACAGGTCAAAGGCGTGGACGTTGCGCGACTGCGTTACCGAAGGGATCTCGTCCTCGGGTTCGTGCGCAGAGGGCACCACTTTGAAGTCGATCCCCGACTGGACGCAACGATCAACGATGCGGTTTATCTGGTCTCTTGCGGGAAAACGAATCGATATAAGGATCTCGTCAACCTCATGTTCCCGTGCTATGTGAGGCAGCCTGTCTATGCTTCCAAGGACCGGCACGCCGTGCAGACGTCTATCTTGTTTGTCCGGGTCGTCGTCAACGAACCCAACCGGGGCGTATCCGAGCTGGGGATTGCTGTTGATCTCACGCGCAACCGACGTGCCAACCTTGCCGGCGCCGACGATAAGCAGACGGGCGGGCGGTAGAGCGGCCATGCGCGCGCGCGCCGCACGTCTTATGCTCAGCACGAATCTCGCAAAACCGATCAGATAAACAACGAACAGCGAATCTATTACGAGAACCGCACGTGGATAATACCTGAATCTGGTCAGGCCCCATATTAGGAGTGTGACAAGAAGCGTACTGCCAGCAACTGCCCTCAAGGTGTCAAAGAGCACCTGCGCGCGACCACGTCGCCATCCCCTCCTGTAGAGACCAAAAGCCCAGAACGCCAAGAGTCGGCACGGCACAACCAGCCACACCGTAGTGTAAAACGTCGGTATGAACTCGTAGAACTTGGGGGTGAACCCGACGAAATTCGCAACATACGCCATGTAATAGCTGAACGTGCACAGGCAGCAGTCGAGCAGAACCGCCAGTAAGACAGCTCTATAGCCGGGAGAGCCCGGGTTTGGAATGCGCTTTTTCCCCGCGCCGCTCGCGGCTCCGCGAGCGCTGGTTCCCGACGCGGGTCTGTCGGCCGGGGGCATGGAGGAAAACATCAGATCGCTTTTTCCCGCAAGAGCGAGGCGTCGTTTCTTGATGTCTATCCGTTCCGCGAGAAGTATGAGCGCTGCTGTCCAGAAAAGCACCAGCGCCCAGCTTCCGGTCCCCGGAAGTCTCAGGTAGAATATGGATGAAACGCCAAGAAGTGCCGCCAACCCGTATTCCGTCAGTGTTACAGCCTTATGGCTCAATCCGAGCTGGAGGGCACCGTGGAAGATGTAGTCACGATGCGGCTCGAAAAGGTTGTCCCCACGCGCAATTCGCCGCAACAAGGTCATCGCAGTGTCAAACAGAAACGCACCGAGCATGAGGCATATTGCGAGCAGCGGAACGGCGCGGACAGGTTCGTCTGCCCCGCTGCCGATAACCGCCATACCACCCACCATGAACCCCAGGAACGTGCTCCCGGCGTCTCCCATGAATATCCTGGCGGGGGGGAAGTTGTGAAGAAGAAATCCGATCGCGCTCCCCGCCAGGACCGCCGCGTATAAGCAAAGTTGTGGATTGTCAGCGAGGCGAGCGGCTACCGCGATGAAAACGCATACTATCGCCGTAACACCTGCCGTCAGGCCATCGATTCCGTCCATGAAGTTGAAGATGTTGGTCAAGGCTACGAGCCACAGTACGGTAAGTGGTAAACCCAACCGTCCCAACATGATATGCTGGGCTGCCGGCAGATCTATCCGCTGCAGCCAGCCGGCGAGCCCAACGAAAACAACTGCGCCAAGCACTTGAAAAAAAAGCCGGTACTGCGGTTTCAGCCCGTACAGGTCGTCAACAAAGCTCGCCGCAGCGACTACCGTTCCTCCGCCAAGCAAGGCTGCCACGTGGCGCAACGGAATCGAGGTTCCACCAAACACGAGCCAGCCCAACACCAAGCCAACCACCGTTCCCACAAATATGGCCGGTCCTCCGATGCTAACCGTGGGTTTCCGGTGCGAACTTCGGCCTGTTGGAATATCCACGATGCCGTGGCGCAGACCTATCGACCGAAGCGGGAACGTCAGACCATATGCAACCGCAAGGGATATTCCACCAATCAGAAACAGGTCTCTCATCACTAGTTCACCAAATCCACGGCTTCAACAAACCGGTCTTCCGGGAGCTGACAGTATGTCTTGCGGAACGCTCCCCGTCGGCACCTGTTCGCTCCGGACAAGAAGCTCAGAGTGCCCGCGCCAAATGCGGTCCCCCGCAGGTTCGCCGCGCCCGCAACGCCACTATCAACCTCTCGAAAGTATACCATCTGCCGATGAAAAAAGCGACCCTCCAGGCGCTGCAAGAGACGTTGCGACCTCGAATTACGTCGAAGGCTCGAATCCGGCAGGCAGAAAAAAGGGTATACACCAAACGCCCTGATGCCCTGAAAGATACAGCAAGGAGAATCGGGTGTGGCGCGCTCCATGAATTGGAGGCCAACCCCGCCCTAGGTGGCAAGTTTCTGCGTGGGACGAACGACCTCGTTGACCTTGCCCATGAGCTCTTCTACACGAAACGGTTTGATGACATAACCGTCCGCTCCGCTGGACGTTACTCTCTTGGCGATGCTCGCTTCAGGCTTTGCGGTGACCACGTAGACGTAGACGTTGCCGTATCCGGGTTCGCTCCTGATCCGTCGGCACACTTCCCAGCCATCCATCTCCGGCATCGCTATATCGAGAAGGACCAGACCTATTCCGCCCTCTCTCATTTTCTCAAGGCCCTCCGCTCCGGAACCGGCACAGACCACCTCGTACCCCTCCCGCCCGAGCACCTTGCTCAGGAAAACGGTCACGTCCGGGTCGTCATCGACCACGAGTATCTTTTCGCCCCGTAGCATAACCTCGCGGTCCGACAGGCCGATCACGTAGTTTATCGTGCTCAACAGCCTCCCCTTTCGATATGCCTTCGATACCCGCGCAGCAAGCCACGCCTCCGGACATTCGGTGTCGCGGCCGTCCTCCGTTATGAGTACTATCGGTATCCTGTTGGTGTAAGCGTCGTGCTTGAGTCTCTCTACAACGCTGCGCCCTCCGTGATCATCAATTCCGGCGTCAACCGCGATGCAGTCGGGCAGATGTTTGCCCGCGAGACGCACCGCCTCGTCCCGATTAGCCACATGGATGACATTGATGCCCTCGCTGCCGAGCTGCGCCTTGACGCCTTCGGCGAGCGCCTTGTCTCTCGTGACAAGTTGGACCAGTGCACGCATCTCGGGCAACCCCCGCTGCCTCTCCTCCTCCCACTCCTCCCTGCGCTGGACAAGAGGCAGGGCAAATATGAACGTGGAGC
>Ga0180437_10002074_pt1 | contig 32873 bp, 53 predicted proteins | sample SS_ome_4_FD_132410 | JGI IMG/M metagenome (GOLD analysis project Ga0180437, IMG submission 132410) | Hypersaline lake sediment archaeal communities from the Salton Sea, California, USA - SS_3_D_1 metaG | ecosystem: Environmental > Aquatic > Non-marine Saline and Alkaline > Hypersaline >... | reverse complement strand
TTGATCACTTCCGGCTTACTCACTCCTGTCCTCCTTCTGTTGACTCGGACTCCGACCCCGTGCCGTTGTCCTCCATGATCCGCTTGATCTTCAAACGCGCTTCGTTGATATCGTGAGACATTTCCCCTGCGGTTCCGCCACCGGCAAAGACGGCCGCGGCAGACGCCATTCCCTCCACCGCCACGTCGAGAGCACGGCGCAGGCGGTCGCGGTCATCGTTCACGAGCAACAGTACCGCCCGCACTGTGTCCCGGTCGACGTCCTTCATGTCCTCGTCGAGTTTCGAGTAGTCGCCGCCCGTCCAGTAGGGCCTCCCCTCGCGCTTCTCGTGCCGCTTGCAATACGCCTTGTGGACGGCTTCGGCACACTTCTCCACGAACTCGCGGTCTCCATCATTCATCCCCCACCTCCCTTCAGCAAGAACATCGCTGCCCACATTCCCACGAACTCCCTGTCATCCTGCGGGCGGGGGTTAGGCATCGCTTTCTTTCTCATTTGGTTCGGGTGTAGGGACGGGCATCCCCTTCAACGGCGTGCCGAGCAATGCGGCCTGCCCTGCAAGGTCTGCCATAGACTTCGGCCCCATTCCACGCCGAACGGCTATCTGCCCCCATTCAAGCCGCAGGACATCGGCCCATGTTTCACAGCCGAGTTCAAAGAGAATATTCTTCGTGCGGACATTCAATTCTGTAAAGTTCAGATCCAGATCCTCCCATACAAGTTTGTCCGTCACGAAACTCGTCCTGCGCATCATAGCGATACGTGGCGGCTCCGGGTAATACATCCACGCGCAGACTTGGAATGGCCCCACATCTTCCTCGCTGTCAGTTTCGACACACCATCCCCCCTCCAACAAGTGACCGCCGCCCACAAGCCAGCAGCTAGTACCTTCACGGTCTTCGTCACCAAGTCCTCTATAGCAAACGATAACCGTCTCGTACATTGGTGGTAGTTTATCGAATACGGAGACCCAGCGAAGTGGAGACATATTACCCATCCTCCCCTCCTCCCTCAGCAGAATTTTGTGCGGCATCGGAGGGTTCCTCGCTGTCGTTCTCCGGTTCCGCCGTCATGTGCCCGCACTTCGGGCACTCTTGGCAATCCTCATCCAGTATCGCCAGCGGCCACACGCTCATGTGCCTGTGGCCACACAACCTGCACACGCACCAGCCGTAGGTCCAGCCTGCGTCAGTCATCGCCTGGCTCCTCCCCGCCTTGTGCGCCGATCACCGCCCGGTGCTTGTCGAGACATTCCAACGCGCCGTCCGCCCACGGCTCAGGGGCGAGGTTGACTAGGGTTTCCAACGCCTCCACCGCGTCCCGAGCAAAGGCCACGAGGGCCGGGAGATTCTCACACGCGAAGTTCTGGTACTTGCGGAGCGCATCGGTAGTCTGCTGTTCACGGGCTTCTTTGTCTAGCTCGATTGCTTTCTCAATCGCGTTCACCGATGACCTCCTTGTGCTTCGAGAGGACGGCGCGGGCGCGCCCTCCGCCTTCGGAAGAAATAACAGTATCGAAATACTTGATATCCCCGCGAACCGCGCACGGTGCAGTTTCGCGCTCATAGTTCTCGTCGGCTTCGTAGAATCCCAACGCCTCAACAGCATCCCGCATGAACGACACCAGCGCCGGGCCGTGGTTGCGGGCGAACACGATAAGGTCAGCGTCAGACTGGAATGCCCTGTCGCTTGCATGGAAAAGCAGATCAACTGGGGCCCCATCCTTTACGGCAAGCCTGTTGCCCCAGTCGTGTACGACGTTACACGCAGATATTTCCCACGGCCCATCCGTCGCCGCGTCGAGCAGCCGGGCGAAGTCGTCGATGGTGGTCATGCGTCATCCTCCCTCGCCAGAACGTTTCTGATCGCGGATCGCAGCAGGTCGACCTGGGCCTGCGCCATGTCAATCGTCGCATCGAGCAAAGCCGGTGCGTACGACTTGCCATTCGCTCGCGCCTTTGCGACCTGCGCAATCTCGCGTGCACGCATATGTCGATACGTCGCGACCTGGGCCTTTGCCTGCTTCAGGCTACACTCCAAGTCCCATACCTCGGCCCGACTCTGCTCGTCCATCTTGAACTCGAAAAAGCCGCCAAGCTTGTTCGCTCGCGATAGTTGCTCCAGCTTCGGATCGGAGTACACGAACCGATGGCGCCGGCCGCGCTGGCGTCGGCGCTTTGGGGTCTTTTCCTCGTCGCGCCGGTTCATCGCCGTGGGTCCACCAGGTCGCGCGCCGAATCACGGCGACCGTTGCCGCGGCATCGGAGGCACTCAAGCATCGCCGGAAAACCGCTATTGTCTGTTCCTCCGACCTCGACAAAGCCCGATCCAGCACACACGTCGCACGGCTTGGTCATGGCAGGCTGCGTACCGTAGCCGCCGGTGCGCAGCATGTCCAGCCGCAGCTTCAGGCGCTGGACTTCCTTCAGCACCTCGGTGTACCTGCGCCAGAGCGCGTCGGCCTCGCGTGCGTTCAGCGGGCCCGGCCTGCACTTCAAAACCTCTGCTCGGTCCACGGCTTCGCCCCCCCATAAAAGTGTGCGTGATTCTTCACAAACGCGAGCCGCACCACCCCGGTCGGCCCGTACTTCTGCTTGCCGATGATCACCTCCACATCCGAGGTGATCGGCTGATTCTCCTGGTCGTCGCTGTAGTAGTCGTCGCGGTACAGCAGCAGTACGGCGTCCGCGTCCTGCTCGATCGCGCCAGACTCCCGAAGGTCCGACATGCGAGGGCGCTTCGACTCGCGGTACTCCGCGCCGCGGTTGAGCTGCGAAAGCACCACAACCGGGACGTTGAGCGTCTTTGCCAAGTCCGCAAGGCGTCGGCTCATCTCGCCAAGCTCCTGCTCGCGGTTCATGTTCTTCGGCTTCGTGGCAAACTTGGCGCGCTGAATGAAGTCCACGAACACCGCGCACCTCCCGTGCTTGCGGTGCATGTCCATCGCCATTGCCTCGATCCCCTCAATCTCGCTCCCGTCATAGAAGTCCACGTCGTAGGATGCGACCGACCCCATGCCGACGATGAACCGCTGGCAGTCGGCCTCGTTCATGTCGCCGCTCAGGGCCTTGAGGGTGTCCACCTTGCCGATGCTGCACGCCATCATCGAGGCTGACTCCTCCGGGCCCGTCTCGATTGGCGCGTCAACACAGGGTATGCCGCGCTTCAGCCACGCGAGCTTAATCGTGTTCGCAAAGCTCGTCTTGCCCATGCTCGGTCGGCCGGCCACCACCACCATCGCCCCTGGTCGGACAAACAGCATCTTGTCCAGGTCGCTGATCCCGGTAGCGTACTCGCCCGCACTCTGTGCTGTGTGGTCGATTCGCTCGAACACGCGCTTGGCCACTTCCTCGGCCGTCACCTTGTGCTCGCGGCTCGTCCGCTTCCGGTAGTCGTTCAACTCCTCCACCACGGTGTCCACGAGGTCGGAACTCACGGCCTCGAGGTCGGCAGCCTTGGCCTTCAGGCCGTCTGCCAGGGCCGACAGGCGCCGCATGGCCGTCTGCTCGATCAGAACGTCGGCGTAGTCGGCCAAGGACTCGGCACTGCCTTGGTGTCGACCACAGGCGTCTGCGATCATCACTGGCGCCCTCTCCGGCTCCTGCTTGCGGCACGCCGCCAAAAGCACGGCGTCGTCGAACTTCCGATGCTCGCGGTAGAGCTTCGCCATCGTCGCGAACACCAGGCGGTTGCCTTTGTCGCGGAAGTCCTCCAGCCGGAACACCTCGAATATCCGAGGGCGCGATCGAGGGTCACGCGATGCCAGGGACAGAACGGCCTGCTCGCACTCGGTGGCGTTGGCGCTCAAAAGAGCACTCCCTGAGACAGGCGCTTTGCGGCAATCTCGCAATACTTTTCCTCGATCTCGATGCCGATGCACTTTCGGCCCAAGTCACGGGCGGCTACCAGCGTTGTGCCGGAGCCCATGAACGGGTCGAGGACATCATCTCCATCTGTCACAAAGTCAGACAGTAGGCTTCGCACAAGTTGCTGTGGCTTCTGAGTCGGTACTTGCGCCCGGTCGATGACGGGACACTCCCATATGGCCGAACCGCCACCCCTATTCCACGCCTTCTTGCGCGCACCTCCGTGAAGGATCAGGACTGCTTCATGACCTTGGCCCGGTCGATCCGCACTTATCTGCGGCATCGGATTCGGCTTTACCCAAGCGCCCAGCCGAACAAAGGAATGGTGCTCCAGCATTGTAGCCGCGTGTTTGTGGTCACAAGTCAAGACTGCCCAGCCTCGCACCTTTGCCAGTATCAACTCGCAAATATGCCGGAAGCCGATCGCATCGATAGACGCAAATGAGATGTGCTGTACGCCGTGCTGTGCCCGGTTACTTTTTGACTGCCTATGCGTATTCTCGCTGTACGGCGGGTCGGTCAGCACCAAGTCTACCGGCTCAAGCTCGGGCAGAATCTCCCGGCAGTCTCCGTGATAGATCGTGCAGCCATCGCGCTCGTAGTAGGGCCGCGGCAAGCTCACGTGCTCCCCCTCGCCCTGACCTGCTTCTCCACCCACACGTCCACGACGCGCGGCGACGACCCGCCGAACACGGCCTCGTACTTCGCCGACACCGCGTCCTCGTCGTACTCGGTGAGCGTGCCGACGTAGGCCAAAAACTCCGCGTTCTGGTCAGGCGTGCCCTCCAGCGGGGCCTTCGGGCCGTTGGGCTTTGAGAGCGCCAGCTTGCCTTGGCTGCTGGCCTGATCCTTGCGCTGGCGCCTCAGTATGCCCATGAAGTACTCCTCGGCCTTGTCACCGTCGGCGTGCTTGTCCGTGTAGATCCGAGCGCACTCCTCGACGCGAGCCACAGGGTACTTCTCCCACTTCGCCATCTCCCTGGCCACCACGGCCGGCGACATCTTCCCGCTCTTGCGGGACAGCGCGAAGCCCTCGATCACTTCCCGGATCAGGTCAGGATCCGTGTACCGCTTGGTCATCTTGGCGACGAGCGCAGCCGGGCTCGGCTGCTGCTCCTGTGCTTCAGTAGCCTGACTATCTTCAGAATCAGAGGGGACTTCAGAACCAGAAGAAGACCTTCTTCCCTTCTTTAGACGTGTGCCAGACCTGTTCCAAGCTTGTTCCGGGACCTGTTCCACGTCCTGTTCCTGCTTGCCGATGGCGCCTTGATAAGTCTCGTAATTACAAATGGTTATGATTGTTCCGTGCTGCCCCGAAACCTGTTCCAAGGCCTGTTCCAATTCGAGCACCCTCAGAAACCGACGTACTCGCTTGCGGTGCCAGCGCCAGCGGTCGGCGAGCTTCTTCTCGGACGTCCAGACCTGGCCGCGTTCGATCACGATCGTGCGTCCCCTGAACAGCGCGCGGCGCTTTCTGTGGTTCGCCCGCAGCAGCAGGTCGACCCATGCCGACCGAAAGTCAAACGCCTCAGGCTCGCTCCAGACTGCTGAGTCCTCGACTTTTCGGTACAGCTTGATGTAGCCGCGCTCCACCCCACGCTACCCCTGGCCCTCGGCACTCGCGCTGGCGTCCAGCTCGCTCTCTGTGAACAGGCAGATCAATCGAAGGTCATCCGTCGACACATCGGTGAACCATTCGACACCGTTTTCCTCGTCGATGAAACGGGCAGCGTTACACGAAAGAATGAAGGTGCCACACGACCCATCCGTCCCTTCCATCGTGATCACGACAGCGTCAGTCACGCCCATGTTTTGCTCCCAAAAGGACCCACCCCACCCGGCCGAGAACGGGCCCCTGCGAGAGGGCATAACTCGGGCGCGAGTGAGGCGGGCGTCAGTCCATGCGGTTGCATCGAATCTCGCAGTATCCGTTTTTCATGCACGCGATCGTACGTGTCACCACGTCCGTGTCAAGAGAAAAGTGACCCCCGGCCGGATTCCCCACCCCGGCGCCAGAAACGGCTTCGGTACGCGCATCACGGCAGTTGATACGCACGGTTCACCGTTCACCTCCGCACCGACACTGTGCCGGTCCAACCACCCGCTGCCACGGGTCGGGGGTCGAAAACAGAGGGGCGGCTGGGCTCGTGACGGAATCGAACCGCCCCCCGGTCAGACACCAGCCTGTCCGAACCACCGCCCCAAATCCAGCGCCGCAGGGAGGATTGTCCACCGACCGGAACGCATCCCGGCCGGACCTGCGGCCAATCCAAAGTGTGCGCGGGCAGGATTTGAACCTGCACCCTATTGACCCGCCCGGATTTTGGCAGGTCGCGGGAGTGTGCATGTACCGAACATGACACGCCACCTTCCACCACGGCCGCCGCGCACAAATTCAAAAGTCCGAGTGCCGGATTCGAACCGGCCACCATTTCCGCACCCTTGCGGTCGGCCTGTCGCCGCGAAGGGCTGACCACTAACCCGGCAATTTCGATGGTCATTCAACGGATTCCATGGCTTACGATCCATGGCTTCGCTCCTCAAGTACGCTGAGGTATCGGGCATGTCCCACCATGCCGACCCGGACAAATTCAAGAAGGCGCCCAGCCTACGGCCAGAGTAGGCCGATAGCAAGGGACAGACGTAGGTGTGGCCGGGCGCCAGGTGGGTCATCCTACATTGCCTCGATTGCCTTAACCAGCCGCTTCAGCTCGGCCTCTGTGTACTGCTCCATCGACTTCACGCCGTCGAGCTGCTCCTGCAGGATGGCTTCCATCTGAACGTCGCCGATCTCCTTGTCGTCCGCAAGCTCGTTCACACGGGCGACCAGCTTCTCCTTGGCCGTCTTCGGCGCGCCCGCCATCGTGTCGTCCGCCGGCGGCGCTTCGGGCTCGCTCGTCAGCTCCACGCTCGGGAAGTGCTCAGATACCGTGGCCTGGCCGTCCTCGATGGACTTGTAGACCTTGCGAAGCTCGGCCACCTCAAGTGGGCTCAGGGCCTCCAGCTTGTGCCGCAGCCGCTTCTCGATCATGTCCTTGGACACACCGACCCGCGAGAAGGCCGTCAGAAGCGCCCTCACGCGGTCCTCGTGGGAGCCACCCTCCTTGTCGGGCCCACGCCGCAGGGTCGCCTCACACGCCTTCACGGCCGCCTCAACGTAGTCTGGCGGGATGAGCTGGAGAAGGCACCCGCGCAGGATCAGGCTGGCCTTGCGGTAGGTCAGCTCGCGCAGGGTCCGCTCATCGTCGCTGCCGTTCTCGTCGAACAGGATATCGACCCAGCCCTTGCCTCGGCGCCAGACCTTCTTGGCGAACTCGTCCTCGGCCGATACCCGGGTGTTCGTTTCCATATCCCAGGCCCAGACACGAATCTTCCGGGTGCTCGGCGTATCGCTGACCACCTCCGTGCCCCACCGCACGTTACCCCACGCCTGCGCCAGCGTCCGGGCCATCTGAATCGACGGCCCTTCTACCTTCGTCCCGCCACGCGGGAACGAGTACAGGGCGTTCTCCGCGAAGCCGTAGCGATCACATGCGTTCATGATCTTGACGAACGCGCGCTGCTCGTCGCGCTCGAACTTCTTGGCGAGGATGCAGGCCGCCTCGATCTCTTTTGCCGCCTCCACCTGCATCCGCGTATCGTCCGCCGGGACCGGCGCGAAGTCGTCGCCCTCCCGCAGTTCCATTTCCTTCCCGTCAGTCAAGGCTCCCCCCTTCTCCTCAAGGTCTTTTTCCATTCGTTCGGATCGTCGTACTGGTCCGCCCAACACAACGGCATGAACGGGCAAGGTTCCCCAAACTTGCCCGCGCAGGAGAACGGATTGCAGGGCCACACCCCGGTCCGCTCACACTCTCTCAATCGTCTGATTGCCCCTGTCACCTCGTCGTAGATTGTCCGGAATCTGAGCGGCTTCGCAAGGATCACTTCGCCAGAATTCTCGCGGACGGCCTTCAGCGTCTTGTGCTTGGTCATCTGGTAGGCGCCAACGTCGTTCACGATCTCGCCGCGCACGCTCGCCCATGCGTAGCGGTAGAGCGAGAGCTGGCGGTGGTAGTCGAGATTCGAGAACCACTCGGCCTTGAGCTTGCTGCGCGCGGTCTTGAAGTCGCGCACGGCCCAGACGTCGCCACGGCGCAGTACCATGTCGAGACGCCCGAGCACTCGGAACGCCTGGAACTCCTCTGGCTCCCCCCCTGTGTCCGGATCGCGCACAGGTGACCTCACGCGCTCCTCGCATGCCGTCACGTCCACATCGGGATACCGGCCCTCACTCCATACCGTCATCATGTTGGAGGCCACCACGGGCGCCTCGGCGCGGTCAGACGCCTTCACAGCGATGTCTTGCGTCTCGGTGTGCTCTTTGCCGTCAATGCCGACGTAGGTCGCCGACACCGCCTTTTCTGTGTCCACCATGTCTTGTGTCTCGGCCCTCGCCGCTTTCGGGTCCACGTCGCCGTCGCCCAAGTACGGCCGGAAGGCGTGACGGTGGATCAAGGTGCCGAACGCAAAGTAGAACGCTGTCCGCTTTGTGGTCCAGCCGAGTAGGGTCAGCGCGGCCTTGCGTGGGCACTCGTACACCGTGCCGATGCGAAAGCCGCTACCGCCGCTATGCGATAGGCCGAACGGCTCCGGTATCTGGATGGCCTCGATGTCGCCGATGTCCACACTCATGCCCTCGCCTCCTCGATGCGATGCGCTACCTTGCGCCGCGTGATGGCCTGACCGTGCCCTATGCGCGCTGCCGGCGCACGCAAGCCCTCCTCGATCACCATGTCCACAACCAGGCGTTCCGCGCTGTCTCGGATGTCGGCCCGCGTACCCTGTCGAATCGCCCATAGCTCCCAAGGATCACGCGGAGTCCGACGCATGAATATCTCGGCGCTACTCATCCCGGCACCTCCACGCCCAGCGCCTTGAGGGCGGCGAGTTCCCGCTTGCGCCGATTCCCGGCGCAGTCCATCACCTTCTCCGCCACCAGCGCATTCCGCTCGGCATCACTTGCCTCGGCCCACCACTGGTCAATGGTCATGATCGCCCTCCGGCATCGCGTACAGGCTGGGCACCGTCGTGTCCAGCGCGATCGCCACCGCCCGCATGTGCTCGGGCTTCGGGTGCGATCGACCGCTCTCCCATCGGTGAACCGTGTTCCACTCGACCTTGCACTCACGCGCGAGGTCGGCCTTGCTGATCCCGGCCCGCTTGCGCCAGGCCCGGATGTAGATGTGCACCGCGTCAGTCACGTCGCAACCTCGTAACCAGCGTCTTCCAGCGCGGCCGCATGGTCAAGTGAACCGCGAAAAGAGCCAGTCAGCTCGCCAAAGTCGAGACAGTTTCCGTCTGAATCCGCCGGGAAAATGTATGTTTCGGGCCCGCTGTACAGCGCGACGACTGCACTCACGATGACGTGGTTCGCTTCGTTCTTGCTCACCCCGTCGTCAGAAGTCCACTTCTCCCATGCCATCGGATCGCTCAGTCTGTACAGCCGCGCGTCCCCTTGCCATCCCTCAATTTGCCTCACAAATTTCGCCGTTTTCACTCGATCCCCTCCAGAAAATCGTGCAGGTCGTCCATTGCCGACACGAACTGCCGGTACAGCAGGTCAATGTCGTGCCCCTTGCGTCTTTTCGCCGCGTCCCAGGCCGTGAAGGCGGCGGACGCCTCCATCGCCAGCTTCTCCATGCGCTCGTGCTTCCGCATGAAGGCGTCGATCGGGTCGCCTTCCACGCTGTAGATCGTTCGGCGTTCGGTGTGGTCGCTCACCACGTTTCCCCCAGCCCAATCTCCTCCAGCGTCATGCCGTTCGCCAGCGCCCACTCTATTTCGTCCTCGCACCCGGGGCAGTACTGGCGATCCATAGGCGACCGCCACACCTGGTGACACAAGCCGCACACCAGCTCCATCTCGTCGGCGTACCGATCCCGGTAGTCCACGTCATTGGCCGCCGTGAACGTCCCCATGTCCGCGCTCACTTCGCACTCGATCATCGCAGGGGCCCTCCTCTGAAGTTACCGAAGTATAACGCAGCGCGTCATATAACGCAACGTGTGCTATTGTATGACTTTCGGCGGCCGTGGCCGATTATTGAACAAGAAAGGATGTCCGGTCGGACCGGTCGGCGCACACCGCGCGTGTGCACATGGCGGCGGACAGAAGGAATTTTTGTCCGACAACAAATCGCGACACAATGTGCAGGCCGCCTGAGAGGCCCGAGAACGGCTTGGGCGCCCAGGGGGTGTCAAGTGTCGACCCCCAGGGCCCCGTGCACGATTTGGCCCATTGACGGCCGCGACGCAGCGGCTCAGGAGAATATGAGGCCGAGCGCGAACCCAATCCCGCCGAAGATCAGGGTGGCGGCCCAGAACGCGCCCCGGGCCCAGGCCTTGGCGTGCCCGATCCGGTTGTCCACCGTTACGATGTCGGACTCGGCCTGGTTCACCCGAGCGTGGAGCCCCGACGCCCGGGACTCGCACTTCCGGTCCTGCTCGCGGATCGCCTCGTGGAAAGATGTCCGGATATCTGCGGCCACCTCGATCTGCCGCTTGCGGGTGCGCTCGTTTTCCAGCACCACCAGCGTGGCCAACTGCTGATGCTCCGCGTCGTCGAACTTCGGAATCGGATGTTCATTGCTCATCGGCCCCTCCGAGAACGGCCTTTCTCAAGGCCGCGATCTGGTCCTGCACCCCTGCCTCGGACTGGACCGTTTCAAGTACCCAGGCCATGAACTGCTCCATGTTCTCGGCCTCACCCCCTGAATGGCGACGGATGGTCGCCACCACCTCCTCAGTCAAAAACCGCTGGTCGAGTTCCTTCAGCGCCTCGCGGCCGGCCTCGACCGATCGGATCGTTTCGAACAGTAACTGCACCTGCTTCGCGTGGTCCTGCGCCTTCTCGTCGATCTCCCTGATCTTGGGGCTGTACTGCTTCAGGGCCCACACCCCGACCTTGCCCCACGGACCCGGGACGAACCGAGCCGCCAGCAGACCGAGCCCGGCGACGGCCGCACCCAGCTTGGCCCAGAACCCGATGCGCTTGATCGTCGCCCGCAGCTTCGCCGCTTCCTCGCGGTACTCGTCAGCTCTGGGGATCACCTCCTGCACCGGAATCTGCGGTGGCGGCAACTCCTCCCCTACCATGGCCGCATGGATGTTATCCTTGACGCCAGCGGCGACAGTGCTCACGGGGGGAGTTGTGGCACTCTCGATGGCTTCGGCACCGGCCACGGCATTGGACGCGGCCTGCCTGCGCGCCAAGGAAACGGACGTACAGCCAGCTACTGCAAGGCAGAGGAGGAGAAGTAGGCGCCGCCGTTTCATTTCGTCGCCGTCTCGCCGCCGCTCTTGCCATCCGCGTACGACTGCCCAAGCACGTACACGCCAAACAGGCCAGCGACGATCATCGCCACATCCTGCGCAATGGCCTCATCGAGGCCCCACCGACACAACGCCGACGCCACCGCGCCGATGATGGCCGCCTTCACCTTCTTGCTCGCCAGCCACTTCTTGATGTTCGCCCACATGCCGCTCCTCCTTTCTCAGTTGATTTCCCAGACCGTCAAATCGCGAAATTTCGCGCTCCACACTCCACCGGCACCGGCTGTCTGGGCAGTCAGCGTGACCGTGGTCGACACGAAATGGTCGACCTGAAACCGCGATCGGATCCTGATGTAGCGTTCCGTGTCGGCGAATGGGGGAGCGAATGCTCGCGATTCCTGCAGGACGCCGTTCGACCGGATGCGTACCGTCACAGTACCTGCAGCTCCCGTGTTCATGTAGAAATCGCCGTCACAGTGAACATACGGCTGGGTTACCGTCCCGTTCTTCAGCGTGGCCGCCGCGATGACGACAGTCGCGAGCGTTGTCTCTGCCCCGCCGATACCCAGTATCCCGGTCTGATAGTCGGTTCCCTGATACAGCCGGAGATTCGCTCCGGTCACCGACGTGTCGTAAATGTGGCCCGGCGCTCCGTTGTTCACCCCTGCCGTGACGGTCCCTCCGCTCGTAACCGCGCGCGCGAGGTAAATCGAATTCGAGGGCGGCGTCCCGGACGTGTTCGAGACCAGCTGCACCGTCGTGACGTTGTTGCTTCCATCGAGAACGATCTGCATGAACACGTGATTGGTCGCGTTGTCGGTCAGCGTCACGTCGTTGGAGCTGTCCGTCACGATGCGGCGCCCTTTGATGATTCCAGAGCCAGCAGCTACGGGGATTCCCAGGTCGCCGTGCGTGGCCGGCACAGTCCAGCCGGACGACACGAACCCGTCCGACACGGCCTCGAAATAGGCGGCGTGGTAGAATTCCTGGCCACGCGAGCCCGCAAACTCGGCGGTTTCGACCTCGTTCTCGCTCGGGTAAACGGTGGAGTCTGACGTAACGTCTGTAGTGGCCATAATTTATGCCTCCGCGTAATCGTGTTTCCATGTGAGCGTCGCCGTGACCGCCACGGTTTTCGTGATCGTCGGCGACAGTAGCACTCGCGAAAGCATCACACCCCCAGAGGACGCGACGAATATCCCGCCCTCCCTCAAAGTGTAGCCGTTCGCGTCGTCCGTGTCGAGGTAGAGCTGGTAGATCATTCGCTGCCCGGTCGCACCGTTGCGCCGAGTGATCACGTTCCGAAACACCTCCGTACCCAACGCCGTGTCCGAAGTGGTCACGGCCGTGTTGTCGGTGCCCACGGCAATGTACATGGGAGCCAAGGATAGCCCGAGCATCACGTCACCGATCAGCTCCAAGCCCGTGTCCACCACCGTGTTGTGGCCGCAACTCACCTGCAGCAGCTTGCCGGTCGTCGCGCATCTCACCTCGGCGAGTACGTTCAGCCCCATCATGCCCTCGAAATCGTGATTTCCCACTCGATGGTCACGGTAACGTCGGCCGTCTTGGTGATCGCCGGGCTGACGAGAACGCGAGACAGTAGATTGCCGACAGAGAACTGATTGTTGAAAATCCCCGCCTCGCGAAGCGTCTCTCCGTTGGCGTCATCCTGTCCGAGGAACAGAATGTATTCCACCGTCTTGTCGTCGCGCCTCATGCTCGTGATCTCGTACCGCCCGACCTCGTTGTAGAGAGCCGTGTCGCCAGCAGCCGGCGCGGTCGCATCGTCACCGATCGCGATGTGCGACCAGTCGTGGTTCGCATTCCCCATCTGGTCGCGGACCGTGTCCAGCCCGTCGTCCGTGATCTTGTTGTGCACCGTCCATTGGCGCTTCAGCGCTCCGGTCTTTGCACAGCGCACCGTGAATCGTACATTGACGCCCAACCGCACGTCCTCCGAAAATGCCACGTCCATCATTGGTCGGGCGCTCCCCAAAATGACTTGTTCCACCAAGCGTAACCCCACCGCCATCCGGTGTACTCGTCAGTGTTGGCGTTGAACAAAGCATCTGCCTGTGTGTACGTTTCCGTGACCTCGATCCCCTCCGTGGACGCATTCAGAAGCTGAAGCGTCTCACCCTCGCGCAGGTTGAACACGCGCCCAGCATCCTGTAGCTTGCGAAAGAACCGCGCCCAGCCGCCGAGGTGTTCACCGGACAGCGCCTTGACCCGATACCGAAACGTGGAATGTGTCCCGTCAAATACCACCTCTTGCCACGTCACCGAGTCGATCAGGAACTGCTGCGCGTCAAGCGATGAGTGCCGGTCGGGTAGGTCAATGAACAGAAGCTGTCCAGGCATCAGCCCGTCGTTGTCGGTCACGATGTTGACCGTCACGGGCACCTCCGAGCCGAACCGTCGTAGCAGTCCCTCGGCCTTTTGCTCGGCGAACTCGCCAGACTCAATGGACCTGTCCGTTGCCACGTTCTCGTAGATGCCGGACCCACCCTCGACGGCCGCGCGTTCGGCGATCTGCGCCGCGTCCGTCCGCTGCGTGATGATCGGGTAGTACCCCCTGTAGGTCACAGCCAGCACGTCACCAGGGGATATCGGAGTGTCGGCGTCTTTTTGCGTGATCTCGCTACTCTCCGATTTCCAGTACCAGTCGAAGTCGGCCGGATCGTCCACGCCCCTGATACCGACTGTCTGCGAAGCCGCACCGCCACCCGTGTCAAGCGTGATGGTCGGCTCCTCTGCACACGGATACCCAAGCGTGAAAGTCTGCCCCTCATCGTCGCCAGTGAAGTTCTCAGTACGGCTCGTCGTCCGGTCATTGCCACCGCGAACGAGCTGCTTGTTCCTGTAATCCTTCCCGTGAACCTTCACGCCCAAGCTGATGTAGTTACTCGACCCATCGGAAATCGACCACGGTGCGTTGAACGTCGCGCGGTCGAAAAACTGCAAGTCCTTGTCCACGTCGATGTACCACGAAAACCCGATCAGGTCGGCAATCTCGCGGATGCAGTCCGACGCCTTGCGGTATGCGAACACCGCGCGCTCGATTTCGAGGCCGTCCTGGATGCCCGTCTGGCCGATGCTCTCGTCAGGCAAGTAGTTGTCGAGGATGTCCTTGACGACCTCCCCGGCCTTATAGCCGTCGTAAATCTTGGCCACGTTGAACCGGTCAAGAAGCTCGTCGTACGAAACGCACTCGACGTCCATGAACTTGATGGAGTCTTTCACCGGTTCGTTGTCGCTCACGTCCTTGACAACCCCCGCGAACACCTTGGTGGACCCCTGGTAGATTTCCACGTCCTCGCCGAACGGCGGCTCGTACGAGTAAGGCTGAGGGCCCTCCTCTTTCAACCTAAACTTGGCCGTCGTCCGCTGCTCAAGCCGCATGTTGACCTGGAGCGTGTTCACGATCAGGCGCGCCGTCTGGTCAACGCTGTCGATGTAGAGGGTCACCGTCTCGGCCATCGGTCACTCCGACTGTAGCCCAAGGTCGACCTCGATCACGTCGGGCATGTGCTCGACAACCGTCCGTGCCACCTCGCGCCCGTCAAGGTTCGTGATGATCGTTTGCTGCGTCGGCCCCATCATTCGGTTGGCCTTCTCCAGCGGCGCCACGACCTCCGGGCCCGCCTCACCGATCACAGCCAAGGTAGGCCGCGTCACAATGCCACCCTTTGCCAGCCCGGGAAGGCCGCCCCCAAGGGCAGCAGCGACAGCGCCACCGCCGCCAGCGGTGATCGCCGCCATCTTTCCGGCCACGGCCGGTGCGGTCAGGTTCGTGGGGAAGGGTGCCGCGGACATCGACGCCATCTGGTTTCGGAACGTCCGCGCCACTGCCGACCCGGCCTCTCCAGCCGCCTGAATCTTGGCCGACGTGATGCCCATTGCCGCCGCAATGCCGCGCTGAATCGCCATCTTGATCAGCGTCTGTATGACCATCTTGGCCACGTTGCGCAGCAGGTTAGACAACGCCTGCGCGAGCGACTTCCCGAATACGATGGTGTCGGCAATGGCCGCACCGATCCCGTCCGTGAACGTCTGGAAAACACTCGTCGACAGGTTTTGAAAGTCCTCCAGAACGGTCGTGGTGACTCCGGTCCACTCGGCAAATGATTCAACCTGCGCCCGAATTCCAGCGCGCACCATCTCCGTGACGCTAGTAACCGTCTCACCAAAGCCATGGAACTTCGACTGCACCATGTCGATCGCGGGCGCCACCAAACCGAGCAACGTCTCGGTCGCACCGGACAACGCCGAACTCACGTCCTCGCCGGGCTTCAATCCGATGCCAAGTTGAGGGAGAACCTTCAGCGGGTTCCATGCCTCTTCGACCTTCTTCACGCCCTCGGTTGTGGTGTCGGCGTAATCGTCGAAACTCTGCGCGAGCTTCTTGTTCAGGTAAACCAGTCGTGCCTCTGCGCGCTCGATCGTCCGCTCGCCGATCAGGTCAATCGGATTCGCGCCAAAGAATTCCAGAACACTGTTATACATGCCCAACATGTCGTTGAGCACGCCGGTCAGTTTTCCGACGAGCCACAGCTCGGCCTCTGTGATTAGCTTCTCAAAGAACGCAACGATTTGCCCAGTCCAGAACCCCATGAACTGGAGCACCTTTTTCCCGACGCCGACAATCGCGGCCTCGATCTCGTCCCATGCTGTTACGACTCCGGCAATGGCCGTCGTAATAAGGGTTAGCCCTGCCACCACAAGCCCAATCGGCGAAATCAAAAGCCCGATACCAAGCAGCACCGGCCCTATCGCGGCGGCCACCGCGGCCATCACGATCGCTACCTTTTTCGTCACCGGGTCAAGGTTCTTGAACCACTTCACCACATCCTGAATGCCGGATATCAGATCGGACGTCAGCTGCTTCAGGTCGAACGTTTCCACAAGCTCGTCGCCGATTGCCGCCAGCGCCAAAATCACGTTGTCCTTGAGCGTTGAAAACAGGCCGGCCAAGGTCTTCGACTGCTTTTCCATCTGGTTTGCGAACACGCCGCCCTCACCGGTTAGCTGCTCGAACGACTCCACCATCAGGTCGAAGCTGATCTTGCTCTTGCTGGCCAGGTCGAAAATTTCCTGCTTCGTGACGCCCAGCCGCTCGGCCAGCGTGTCAATGATCGGCACACCGCGCTCGGACAGTTGCAGTAGTTCCTCGGTCATCAGCTTGCCCTTGGCGCGCGCCTTGCCGAAAATCTGCGCCATGTCCGTCAGCGGGACGTTTGCGCCAGCCGCGATATCGCCGAGTAGCCCGAGGGTGTCCACGAGGTCGTCTGACTGCACGCCAAACGCCAGCAGCTGTTTCGCCGACGCACCAACGCCCTCCATCTGAAACGGAGTGCGGGCCGTGAAGTCGGTCAGGTCCTTGACGATCTGTGCCGCCTTCTGTGCGCTCCCCGTCATCGACTCGAAAGCAACCTTCAGCGTTTCGAGGTCAGCGGACGCCTTGAGCGCGAAGCCCCCAAGCGCCGCAAGGGGGGCCGACACCTTCAGCGTCAGGCCCTTTCCGACGTCGCGCATTTTCTTTGAGAAGCCGCTCAGGTTCTTGGCAGCCTGAGACAGCCCCTTCTGGAAGTCGCTCAGGTCAATGCCAAGCTCAACAAAGATGGACTCAACCTTGATCGCCACGTGATTCCTTCCGCCTCTTGGCGTGGCCCTTCAGCCGGGCCCTCAGTAGTTCCTTTTCCACCGTGGAAATCCCCGCGAACGTCTGCCGCTCACCACTCCCGGCCTGGCGCCGACGCCTCTTGCCGTCCTTGCGGATGCCGAACGACTCCAGGACCGCTTTGAAGGCCGCCTGTTGCCTCTTGGAGTGCACCGATTTCAGGTGGGCGGTGGATAGGGCCAGCATCGCCACGCGGTCGTCTTGGGCCTCCTGCGCGCCCTGAATGGCCGCTGTGGCCTCCCCCACGGTCATGGCGTAGAATTCGGCGGGCGTGTAGCTCAACCTGCCCAGCATCACCGGCAGCATCTCCTCAATCCACGTCTGGATGCTTCTCAGTCGCCCTCCGGCTCCTCGTCCGCCTCCATCTCGTTTCCCTCGGCGCCCGCTTCCGACTCCGGCTCCTCGGCCTCCTCAGCAGGCGCCTCGTCAGCCTTGGCCTTCATGGCCTTGAACAGTCCCGAGGACATAAGCGCTGTCAGGAGGCCCTCCATCACCGAGTCAACAACGTCGTCCTCCAGCGCCCGCTCGATGATGTCACCGGCAAGCATCGTGGTCGCACGACGGTTGTATTTCTTCATGCCAGCAAACAGCAGCACGCGCACCAGGTCCAGCCGCATCCGCTTGTCCTGCACCAGTTCCTGAAGCTCAGTCACCACCGTGGCCAGGTCAGACTGAAGTTCCCTCTCGATGTCGCACAGCGCGTTCATGTCGAACCGCAGCTTGTACTTGTTCCCCCCGACCTCGATCACATTCGCGCCAGCGGCCATCGTCATCTCCTTAAAAAGTGGGGGCGACCACCCGGCCGCCCCCGATGGTACGCGCTACGTGACGGTGCCATCGCTCAGGGTCAGCGACCCCTGCATTTCGACCGAGACGGCCATCACGTCATCGTTCGGCGACGACAGCTCCCAGCTGGTGATGTAGCACCCACCGGACAGCTCCCGCTCGCCGGACGAATCGTACGGCCGAAGCTCAAAATCGAACTTGGCGCCGTCCAGCACACGGTCGATCAGCACCTCCTGTGCCGCATCTCCCGTGATGTACAGCTGCTCCGCGCTCATCGTGAACGACCTGCGTCCAGTGATGAAAGCGCGCCAGCCAGAATCGTCGTGGCTGGTCGACTCGAAAGCGTCGTGCGAAATGGAAATCGAGACCTCGCGAATATCCGCGACCTTGGTCTGCGTCCCGCCCACATCGACGTAAAGGATACCATTGAAACCAGCGATTGCGTTCTCAGACATGTGTCACCCCCTACACGCGGTACCGGAAGGCACCAATGGTCATGGTGCCAGCCGAAAAGGTGACGAGAGCATACCCGGCATTGTCGCCCGTTTTTTGACGAAATGCCGCCGGCCTGCTCGGGTACAGGTAGCCGATCTCTCCCGAGTCCAGGGTCACCGTGATGTCCCCGGTACGCTCGTTCAAATCGGCAACGCTGTTGAGGGTGGCCGTTACCGCAGCGCCACTCGATTCCACGACAATGATGGTCTTGTCGTCAATGAGAATCTTGTTGCCGTTGGTGTCGTCCACCGCGGTCATCGTCAGCTCGTCCCCGCCAAACAGCGAGCCGGTCTGAGCTGTGATGGTCGTTCCCGCAGCCATGTTTGCCTCCTTGGTTACACCGTATCGTGCAAGCCGATACGATAACGCAGGGCGATGCGGTACAGCTTCCTGTCCTCATCGTCCATTTCCACGGTCCTTGCGGACCCCATAAACCAGCTCGCGATGAAGTCGTGGTCACCAACGCTGATACCAGTCACGTCGCCCAGCAGTCGGTTTACCTCCTCGGCAATGTCGAGGGCTTCGTAGTTGCCCTCATAGTCAGACCAGATGTTCACCTCAAGAGCCAGCATCTGCCCAAAACGCGAATGCGTTCGAAACGAACTCGAACTGATGTCCCCGATCGTGATGTAGGGAAGCGCCTCGTTCTGCGGTACGTCGTCGTAGATGCCCTGCACGCGGTCAGTCACTTCGGTGTCGCCGGTCAGCAGCGTACGGACCGCCTTCTGTACCTCCCAATCAGCGAGCTTCGCCGTGGCCATCACTTACCCCTTGCGCTTTTCTTCACGGCCACCTCGATCCCCTCAAGGTATTTCGGCAGCTCCTCCTCATACGCTGGAGTCAGGTACGGCTGCGCGGCCATTCCGGCCTTCTGCCCGTGCCTGTATCCGCCCGGCAGCTTCGGGTGCGGATGCCCGGCACCTCTACGTCCAGTGCCGAACTCCACGAATGCCCCGTATCGGACCGTGGGCCCGATCTGCGCAGCAAGCCCGCGAAAGAACTCCTTGACCTGGATGGACGCCTTCAAGAGCCCATAAGAGCGCCCTGTGCCCTCAAGTCCGCCATCGAAATTGGCCTTGCGCTTGGCCTCCCTCTGGATGTTGATGGCGCTCTCGTTGACCTGAGAGCGCACACGGGCACCCGTGAGACGGTCCATGAGCTTCAGCTTCTTGGCGACCGTCGTCGCCCCTCGTACCCGTAGCGTTATCCGATCACCCATCGTACGGCACCTCGCGGCAACGTAGTCTCACCAGCGCCCCTCGCTCGGCCGGTCGTGCCACTGCAAGCACCTCAAACCGACGACTCGTGTCGAAGCTGATTCGGCACTCCACAAGGTTCAGCGCCTGAACCTCCGACGAGTCGCGGATCAGCACGTCGTGGGTAACCGTCCCCCGCACCTGCTCGCCCTCAAACACCTCGTTCCTACTCGCTGGCCGAATGTCGGCCCACACCGTGAACTCGGTATGCTCCACCACGGCGCGACCGCCGCCAGCGTCCGGCGTCTTGGTCAACGTCAGGAACGTGATCCGGTGCCGAAGCTCGCCCGGCCTGAGTGTCACATCTCGGATGCTCATATGTTCGGCACCCTGTAGCTGTTGAGGATCGCACGCGATGCGTACGGCACCTGCTCGCTCATGGTCGCGTTGAAGTCAGCGTCCAGTCTGTGCTGGTACATCTCGTTGAAAATCAGCTTCACGGCCGTCTTGACGTCATCCGGCACGTTGTCCGCGCTCGCTCCCCACCCGCACTTCCACACGATCTTGATGCCGTCAGCGGCCCGTAGGTCGCTCGGCCACACGTTATCCTTGCGCAGTGTCACACGCCCCGGAAGGCTGTTCGTGCTGATGATGTAGTTGTCCGAGCTGAACGTCGTTTCCGTGTCGTCCTCGTCGAACGAGCTAATCGCAAAGCTCGTGCTCTGAAGGTACGGCCTCGGAAGCTCGATGTAGTCCGTATCCGGGTACGTGTCGAGGTACATGGTCCAGGTCTGTGTGATGAAGGCGCGATTCGAGTAGTCCTCGGCAGCGCGCCTCGCCGCCGTGATCAGGCTGGTGACGAGAGCATCATCATCTGACGTGTCGATCCGCGCATAGAGCTTGACCTGTGCGCTCGTGATCGGCTCCACGGTCGCGTCAGTGGTCCTACGCGCGCGATGGGCATTATCCCAGCCCACAGCACGCTTAGAACCAGACAGCCCATCGCCAGCGCCCCAGATCGTATCCTTGTAGCTCATCACGGCCTCCGAAAAGGCCGAGGGGGCCGAAGCCCCCCCGGCAAGTAACTCACCCTCAGGTCGTCACCTGAGTGCTCTTGGGCAGGTGGCGCGCATCGCCCAGCAGGGCAACGCCACCCAAATACGCGCCGCTCGACGTGTTGGTCGAGACAATCTGCATCCGCACCCACTTCTTGGTGCCGATGTAGCCGATCTTGCCGATCGTGTCGTCGTCCGTGTCCGCGTCGAACGTCGCGCCCGCCTCGGTGCCGATCATGTCGGCAGCGGCCACGTTCGAGTACGTGTCCGGCGAACCGGCCCCGTCGTCGTCAGCCTCCTGAATGTTCGGCGCGTAGTCGCCGTCGGTCAGGGTGCCGATGAACAGCAGAAATTCCACGCTCTCAAAACCGCTTCTGTCGATGTCCTCACCACTGGTCGTGGTGTCCGTCGCGATCTGCTGAATCTTCAGCGCCACGTTGGCCTGGACATTGTCGTGAAGGTCTTTCACCGCCATTCGTTATCTCCTTTCATCATGCGGCAAAGGTGATGGCCGCAGACGCCACCAGCTCGCCATTCGGCAGCACCAGGATCATGTACCACGTTGCCGCTCCCGACTCCGTGATGTCCAGATCGATGTTGCCGTCCGATTCGCAGGTCAGCATCCACGCCTTGCTCGTGACCACCGGAATGGCCAGACCATCCGTGCCCACGGCCACACCGCCGTCCGGCGCCGACGCGGCGATCGAGTCGCCGTTGGCATCGTCCGACAGATAGGCAAACAGACACGCCCGCTCGGCCAGGTCACCGCCGGCGGCATCCTCGATCTGGAAACCGCAGTTGATGACGTTGGCCGCTTCCGCTCCGATCGTGTACGTGCAGCCAGCCGCTTTCCCGTCAACGGTATTCAGCTCGGCCGCAGTCGACGTCACCGCTACCGTGGACCCCGAAGCTCCGAGCTTCAGGCTGGCCGTGTTGACCTCATCCACGTGCTTGTTCGCGTCCAGCACCACCGCCTGGCTCGCCGCGGCCGTTCCAGCCGTGACCGAGTTCAGGTAGCGTTCACTGTCCACGTAGCCGCCGATGTCGAAATACACCTCTCCCACGGTCGCGCTCTTGACCTTGACCACGCCAACCTTGATGCGGTCGTCATCGGCCGCAGTCGGGGCAGTGTCGGTGAACGCTCCGGCCGTGCCGCTCTCGTAGAGCTGGTCCCCGACCGTATAGGAGTTGGTGTTCAGCCCGGTGACGACGCACTTGTCGTCCACCGTGCCCGTGGCGTTGTTGGCAATCGCCGCCGTCACCACGTATTGCGCCTTCTTGGTGCCGTCGTCCGCGTCGGACTTCGTGACCGTAGGGGCATCGAGCGTCGCGTCGTACCCGCTGATATATACCAGCGTGCCCTTGGTCAGCTCCGCCCCGGTCTTGTTCGCCACCGTCAGGATACTTGACACGGCGTTCAGCTGGGCAGCCGATGCCGTGACCTGCACCCCGGCGATCTTGAAAGCACCTCCGGACTCGATGTCCAGGTCGCCACCCGATACCACATCGAGGCTGCCCCCGATGACCGTCCGGGCTCCGCCCTGTTCCAGATAGTTGGAGGTATTCGCCATCAGTTCACCCCCTTACGTCGAGCACTTCTGCTTGGCGATCGCCTCGGCCAGAACGACCTGGCCACCAACACGCTTGGTCGTGTACATCTCGACGTTCGGCTTGTTCGTGTACGGGTCACGATTCAGCCGGATGTCGGTACGGTCCACGATCACATACCCGGCACGGATGTCGCCGAACACTACCGGGTAGGCGTCGGACGCAATGGCGGGCATGTCCACGGCCTCGTACACCGGGCGCCCGAGGATCATGTCCGGGGAACCCTGCGCCAGACCGGGCTGCCACAGGTACTGGCCGGCGCCGTCCTTGAGACGACGGATACGGCCCACCGTGGCGCGCTTGGCCAGCCAAGAACCGTTCTTGGCGTACGGATCGGCCACGCCCTCGTAGTACAGCTGGATGAGGCCGTCGGCCGTCAGGTCAGAAGCCGCACCGCTGTTCACCGAGGTGACGTTCGAGTCCGTCAGGATGCCTTCCGGCTGATTCACGCCGGAACCGGTGACGAACGCGGTGCCCTCGCTCACGCCGAAGCGAATCCCGAGGCGGTCCATCACGTACGCTTCCATGTCAAACTGCGCGTCGTCGATCATCTTCTGGGTCACGAACGGGTTGGCGTACATCTCGTGAGTGGGCACCACCTCCATCTTGAAGGTGCCGGCCGTTGTCTCACTACGCGACCCGCGCTCACCGACCCAGCTCGCCGAAAAGTCCGTGGACCCCTCGACCGGAATCTCGACTGCGTCGCCCGTGGAAATCGAGTACACCGTTGCCAGCTGGCGAATCGGCGACGTCTCGATCAGCTTCCGCACGAGCGGTTCCCGCGTGGCGGGGCTCATCACGTACCCACCGTTCGGGTCTTTGTCGGTTTGCAGCGCCTTGGCGCTTTCCGGCGACATACGGTCGCCCTTGCGCGCGAAGTCCCAGAACGCGGACTTTCTCTCAGCATCGTCCTGCGACAGCTCGTGGCCATCGGCCCCATGCTGAGCCGGACGCTTCAGCTTCACCTGAAGCTCCTCGATCTGGCCGTTAAGCCGCTCCAGATGCTCGCGCGTCTGGCCCAGCTCGGCGCCCTTCTCCTCGACCTGCTTTTCAAGCTTTTCGTTCACCTCTTTGAACTGCTCGAATGCGCGACCGAGTTCCTCAATGGTCTTGATTTCATCCATTGGTTATCTCCCGCTTCTCCTTCAGAAACGCATTGACCCGGCCCAGCAAATCCTGGGCCGCCTTCTCCTGCTCGCCGCCGTCGTCTTCGCTATCGCCATCACCAGAGGGACCGGGCTCGGCAGGCGGGTGGGGATCGTCACCTTCCCCCGGCCCGTCTGTGGCCTTGATCCTCTTGTGCAGCGCCGTAAGTGACTGCGCAGCGTGATCCAGCAGCTCAAGGTCCACACAGCCGGCAGGATCGTCGGACTGCTTGATGACCTCGGCCACACCGATGATTTCCACCAGCTTCTCGGCCACGATGCCGCCCTTGTCCCAGGGGGCCGTCATGTCGAGCTTCTTATAGTACCGGCTCAGGTGCGAGCGCACCCGGGCCATGTCCGATTCTGGAATGTCGACGCCACCACGTGCGCCCTGCACTGCCGCAGCCGCGGCGAACACGCCCTTGGGCACAGCCGTAAGCGTGCCGTCGATCACGTCAGTAATGGGCAGCTTGTAGGCAGCGAGCGTGTCGGCTGCCTCCCGGTCGTACCATACGAACCCACGCTGATACTTGCGCTGCACCGACGCCTCGTCCAGGTCGTCGCCAGCCCATGCCAGCACGCGCTTCTTTGCCGCGGCCGAATCCCATTCCCGGGCCGTGTCGGCCAGAGGAAGGTCTTGGTATGGCACCACCGACTTGACCGACGTCACGAGAGCAAGCTCGTTTGCGGGAAAGGACACGACCGACCCTTCCCACAGCTTCACCTCTTTCAGCAGACGGACGCCCTTATCGAGCAGCCACTTGACCGAATCGAAGCCGATCGACAGCCCGTTGAGAATGCTCTTCTTCAGGTTCGAGTGCACCTCCTGCGCCAGCGGAAGGTCCAGGTTTAGCTCGGCGTCGATCAGTAGCCCGTGGCCGTCCTCCTTGCCGGTGAACTTGCCAATGGGCTTGTCGTAGTCGTGCTGATAAAACAGCGTGAACTGCTTGCGCTCGCGCAGCGTCTTCTTGAACGCTCCCTTTTGAATCGCGTCCCCCCACGAGTCCACGTTGTCGAACACGGCCAGATAGCCCGTAAACGATCCGTCCTCCGAGATGTCTTCCTGCTTGATTTCGATGTGCAGGTTCTCGTTGCGCTTCGGCTCCATTCCTATCTCCTCACCCTGTAGCCCTCTGTGCATCGACAGTTGACCGTGTTGCCGGCCGATGCGCCCTTGCTTGAATCTCCCGGGAACATCATCTGCTGGCCGCTCACGGTGTACGGCTCGTCGATGTCCACGCTGCTGATCGTTGATTCGCGGTGGTCAAACTCGTCGCCCGGCTCAAGCCCGCGCACCCGGCCGTCCTTGGTGCTGATCCATTCCTTGTCAAGCGGCATTCCGACCGCCTTGGCGCCGAGCTGACTGCCAAGATTCGACGCCGCGATCGTCTCGGTGCGCGCGATCACGGCCGAGCGGTTCGGAATGATCTGCTCCAAGTACAGGCCGTCGACCTGGCGCTTGATTTCGGCAGCGCCCAAGCCCTCGTCGATGCCGTTCTGAATGATACGCGCGATCTGCTTCCGCGTCGTGTCGAGTACCCCCGTCACCCTCGCCGCAAGGTTGGAGTTGACGTACTCGGCAATCTGGGCGCCCCAAATGGCCCTCGCGCCCTCCAGGTCGTCCTGCTTGACCTCGCGTGCCCCGGCCTGACGCTTGAGGCCGCGGAACACGTCGGTGGCCAGGTTGTCTGCCACAGGCCCGTAGATGCCCTTCTCGTACATCTCGGTCCACGAAGGGGCATTGCCTACCACCGCATTCGCCGCGGCGTCCTCGAGCAGCTCAGGGGCCTTCACAGAGGCCATGGCGGCCTTGACCTTCCGCCGCTCGCCGTCGAACGTGCTCTCGACCTTTGACTGCACCTGCTTGGCCAGCAGCTCGCGTCGCCGGTCCATCGTTTTCCAGTGCTGGGCCTTCTGCTCCTCGGTGTCAAGGCCGAACGCCAGGACCGACTCCAAATCGTCGGATTTCCCGACATCCGGCCCGGGCCCACGCTTCGATGCTTGATCGGCCGTGCTCCCGCCTGAACCCACCACGAAATCAATGGGCACAACGTTCATCGGCACTAGAATCTCGTCGCCCTCAGGCCCGATGTCCTCCAAGCCCACCAGGGCCCGCTTCTCGTTCGTCGTGAGGAACGTCGACTGCTGCGCCCTCTGCCACTTGCTGTCGCGGTCCTCGCGCAGCGCCGGAACCTGCTCCAAGTCGAGGTCGAGATAGAGGTCTGGCCCGAAGTCCGGCGTCAGCCACATGTTCAGCTCGTCGCGCAGGTTCTCCATCAGGGGCACGATGTTGTCCTCGTAGAGTGCCTTGCGCGCTTCCTTGTGGTTCGCGAACTGCTTTACCTCCGGATCGCCGATCATTTCGGGGGGCACGTTGAACACCAGCGCGATTTGCTTCGCCGTCAGGTTCTGCGACTTGAGGTAGTCCATGTCCACCGGGGAAAGGGAGAGCTGCTTCCATGTGCCGCCGCCCTCAAGCAGCATCGGCTCCCCTGCATTGGCCTCGCCGGTGTATTTCTTTTTCAGGTCGGCTTTCCACCGGCTGAACGCCTGGTCCGTCATCGTTCCGTCCACCTCGACCACGCCGCTCGGACGCGCGCCGTTTTGCAGCATGGCCGTATTCCAGGCGCTGGCCGCGTTCGACTGATCCACCGAACGTGCCGCCACGCGAATCGGAGAAAGGCCGAAGAAATCATTGAGCGGGTGGAACGTCCGCCAGTGCAGCACCTCGTCTGGTTCTAAGAAATCCTCGCTTCCGGGCCTCCCGTAAAGGTAGCCGCAGACGGGCTCGGCCCTCGTTCCCGGGACCACGCGAACAAGGTCAGGCCGAAGCGTCCATAGCTCGCTCTGCTTGGCGTTCTGGTTGGCCTTGATCTTGCGAATGTAGCTGTTGCCATCGAGCTGCCGGTAGCCGATCACGTTCTCGAAAAATGGCGCCTTGCTGTTCAGCGCGTTGGGCTTCTGAAGCAGGGTCAGCAGCGGATGGCTCTTGATCTCGGTGGGCTCGCCGTCACGGCCGACCCGAAAGAGCGTCCACGGAATTCGCGCACCGTTCACGGCCACCAGATCAATCGACCTGAACACGTACACATTCTGCTCGTAACCCTCCTTGGCCAACTGCTGGTAGTTGTCCGGCGTCCAGCGCGGCTGTCGGTCGCCCTCGCGCAGCACGACACCATACTTCAGGCCTTTCGGTCCGAACATCCGCCGCAGTGCGCTCATCATGCCCATTGCTTCACCTCAGCCGCAATCCAGCACTCTGCTGGGTTTTCAGATACGTCAGGCCAAGGGACGTGCAGTCCACCTGGTCGTCGTGCGCCCCATCAGGGAACACCTCCATTTCTCGCAGGTACTCCTCGATCCAATCGGCGCCCTCAGGAAGAAACACCTTTCCGGCCTCCAATAGCGGGGTCCAGATGTTGGTGCGCGCCACCTTGTCCGTGTTGACCTGAATGGCCGTCACCGGCAAAAGCGTTTCCTCGTCCAACGTCTGGGCCAGCGCCTCGCCGCTAGACTTGTCCTCCACCAGCACCGACTGGACATCGCGGACGATCACCACTCGCGGCTTGCCGTCCTCGTCTTCCTCCTCGCGCTGGATGCAGTGCGCAGCGTAAAACGTCTGTGCCCTTTGGCGCAGCTCGGGAAAGTGCATCCGCTTGCGCACGCGATCGATCGCGAAGTAGCCCTGGTCGCACACGCCCCAACACATGCCGACCGACCAGTCGTTTGTTTCTTTCTTCTTGGCCGCCGTGTCCCAGCACTGGACCACGCGATCGAAATTCGGCAGCTCCTTGTAGAACCGGAACTTGCCCACGTGGATCAGGCCGCCACCCTCCGGGCTCGGCCTCTGCTGGCACTGCGCAGCGTACGCTCGCGGGCCCATCTCCACCCGCATCTGTCGCACCGCTTCCTCGTCGAATCGCTTGGGGCAAAGAAGGTCGCCCTCCTCGCGCAGCACTTCGCGCCCGCTCTTGGGCATCCGAATCACCGTCCGCTTTTCCGACTCCATCGGGAGGACGAGCTTGGTGTACGCCGGGCCGTCGCCGTTCTGCTTCTCCAGCCAGCCCACCAGGTCGCCCTCGTGTACGCGCTGCATGATGATAACCCTGCGGCTCGTCGACCTATCGTTGAGGCGCGTACTCATCGTCTCGCGATACCAGCGGATCACGGACGCCCTGTGCGCCTCGCTGTCTGCCTGCTGGACGTTGTGCGGGTCGTCGATCACGATGTAGTCACCGCCCTCACCAGTGGCCCCACCGCGGACACCCACGGCGAACCGCTGCCCGGCCTGGTCGTTCCAGAACCGCGTTTCAAGCTCCTTGGTGAGCTGGAATAAATGCCCCCACCCCCGCCGGTACCAGTCGGACTTGATCAAATCTCGGGCCCGTACGTTGTCTCGGGTCGCGTAGTCGTCAGAGTGGCTTCCGAAGATCCAGCGCGAGGTGGGGTCATGTATCCAACACCAAGGCTGCCAGCTCACGGCAACCCGGCTCGATTTTCCAGTGCGCGGCGGCACGCCGATGATCAGGTTCTGAATCTCGCCGTCAGTCACCGCCTGAAGGTGCTCGCAGATGCAGTCATCGTGCCACGACTCGATAAGGGGCCTCCCCTTCTCGAAGCACTCGGCCCAAGAGCGGCGGTGGAATTCGCCGAGACTGCGGCGGCACTTCTCGTACACCACGTCGTTCCGTGTGATCACGGGAGGAGCCGCGAGTAGCACCATCAGGCCGACTCCTTGAACACGTGCACGCGGATGTCCGCGCTCCCGTCGTGGTCGATCGCTGCACACTCCTGCGTCCGAGGCCCAAAGTCAGAGACACCGAGCGTCATGTCCACAGACACGGCCAAGCCGTCAATCCGCGCCACTTCCACCGCATCTTCAATGGCTATGGCGAGTTTCTTCATGGCCTGTACCTGCCTTGTGGTCACGTCAGGGCTTCTCCGAATACTGCGACTTGAACTCCGTGTCGCTCATCACCTGCGTGGAGCCACCCTCGGTCACTATCCAGTCACCGTCGGCGAGCCGGATGATCATGGGCTCCTCTACGGTTCCTACGTTCACGTTGTAGCTCACGATTGAATCCACGTCCGTCGCGGCATCAAACTGGCGCGCCTTGACCTGTCGCTTGAGCTTGGCCTCGTAGTCTTTGTTCGATGCGGATACCAGCTCGGGCATGTCAGCTCCCCTTGATCGGCTTGGGGGCGTGCGCCCCGTCGTTCGTGATGTCGTCGCCCGGGCACACGATGTGCCCGAAGCACTTGTCCCAGACGTTCTTGGCATTCGGCGTGCGCGCTATCCACCCGTGCTTGCCGATCGGATGCCCGCATTCGCAGGGGCTGATGTTGGCCGCTGGATCGTAGTCCGTGAAGGCCACGACCTTGGCCGATGGCACGTCGCCCACCTTGTTCCACGCTCCGATGGAGGCCAGCAGTCCGGGCATCAGTCCACGTTCGGGAATAGCAGAAGGAACATGTTACCGGCGATGATGGAGTTCGATGCACCACCGGAAGCCCGCAGCTTCACCTGGGAGCTGGCCGGCAGCTTGATTCCGCCAGGCAGCGGCATTTCAGGATTGCCGTGGCCAACGATCGCCAGCGCGGACTGAATCGACCGCCAGTTGCTCCCGGATTCCTTGACGTAGATGTAGCCGAGAGACGCCTCATTGCCGAGCACAGCCGCTCCGCTCGTGCCGAACTTCGCGTAGACCAAGAGGCCGGTCTTGTCCGCAGGGATCGCGTAAAAGCAGTTCGTGGTCCGGTTGAGCCCCGGGCCCGCCGAGCTGCGCGCATTGGCCATGCTGTCCGGCACGCCGTTCGTGATCGCCGAGCCGGTCTTGTAGAGCCAGACGGTGCCATCCGGGTCGGCCGAGTCGTCAAACGTCATCCGGTTTATCGCGGTCCACGTCAGTGTCGGAATCGGCTCCTCTGTCTCGGCGTCGGTCGCGTCCAGCGCCTGAGTCACGGTCTGGTAGTAGCCGTCGGCGTCCAGACCGGTCACAGTGACGTTCTTGCCCTTGTCCGTGTCCTCGCTGGAGGAAATCGACAGCAGTTCGGCGGCCCCGCTGTTGGGCGTGTAGTCGCCGCCGCCGTTCCAGATGTCCTCGAACGTAGCCGCGACGGCCAAGTTGACCCCGGTGCAGTAGGCGTAGTCGATGTCCTCGGTGCCGTAAAGCACGGCATTCCGCGCGTACTCGCCCAGGTTCTCCATGCGGTCCAGTACCGCGTTCGCGTTGCTCGGGCTTACCATGCTCAGTCCTCCAGCTTCTCAAAGCGCGCCGCGAACGTCGCAGCGTCGTATCGGCCGACCTTGCCGGTCTTTGGGTCTTGCACCACGAAGTCGCCGTCCCTGACCACATGGATAGCGGGCAGCTTGCCCATCTTGACCGCGGGCCCCGTGTGCTGGAACGCCTCGACCTGCTCGCCGGTCTTGGTGTCCAGGTAGTGCGGGACCAAGATTCGGGCCCTTTCCTCTGCCGCAGTCTCGACCTTAGTCTCGGCCGGGGCCGCCGGCTTTGACTCGGCCGGCTTCCGCTTGCGCGGGGCCTTCTTGGCCGCGGCCTTTTTCTTTGTGGCCGCCTTCTTGGTCGCCTTCTTTTTCGTCGCCATGTCCGTCCTCCTCCCGTCCTTTGTCAGATTCCCGCTCGCGTCCCGATGCAGAACCCCACCACCACGCCGAGTATGAACCCGGCCAGTAGGATCGCCAGCACCTCAACAAACGGCATCAGTCGTAGTCCTCGTCCTGGTCGGCCGTCTGGTTCGGCGCGTTCTCCGGCGTGGCCTTGTCCACGATGCCCGCCAATTTCTCCAGCTCCTCGTCCGTCAGCTTGCTCAGGTCGAGGGGGGTCGTCTCGGCCGGCGCCGTCTCGACGCGCTGAAGGGCCTTGCCGTCGATGCGGTCGATCAGCTCCTTGATCGGCGTGACGTCCTTGCCCGAGAGCGCCATCTGCAACAGCCTGTCGCTGATGCCCTCGGCGAACGTCCGGTCGCCCGGGTCGCCGGGTATCTTCTTTCTGAGCTTCTTGCGAACGAGGGCGACGATGGATACGGTGCCCTTGGGCCTACCAGATGGGTTGCCTGACTGGCCTTTTTTGAACTGATAGGGCTTGATATCTTCGAGTGCCAGCGCGGTTTTCCTGTTGCGACCTGTTGGCCTGGTGCCTGCTTCGGGCCTCTATGTTGGAATATGCCACACTCTGGCGCGTACTGTCAAGCCAAAATGACAATTTGTCAGAATGACGGACTATGGCGTGAGAGCGCGTAGGATGCCCGAGAAAGGCACGCGGCCGCAGGGGGTGTCATGGGTGCCCCCTACGGCCTTGGTGCGATTGTGGTGGCGTTTCGTTGGCGAGAGACGGTATTCTGAACTGTAGGTCACTCGGGTGACGACTTTCATTCGGAGTCCCCCAACACGCGCTTGGCGTGATCACGGATTCTGGTGGCTGCGGCTTCGGGCGTGAAGCACTCGCCGTAGCTCTCGATCATGTCGGCGCACTCCACATACGCCTCGCGCACACGGCTATCCGCCCTTTTCAGCTTGTTCCACGCGGCACGCGCAGGTTTTGCACGACCGTATTTCGCCGTCTGGATGATGCAGGCCGGACAGGCTACGAACCAGCCCTCGTGCTCTTTCACGAGCGCATAGTGCCCACAGACAGGGCACGGCTTGAGGGGGTCGGCCTCGGGCTGCTCAGGGTCGTTCCACAAGTCCACGGCGCCAGTAGCCGTGCAGAACGGCGCTCCCTCGGCACCGCACTTCAAACACTCGACGTGCCACTTGTCATCCTCTTTCGGCGACCGCGCCACTACCAGCATCACGTTCCCGCTCTTGCAGGACTTGCAGTGCTTGGGCACATCCTCGACAACGGGCGGTTTCGGTTCCATCAGTCATCCTCCTCCATCGGCCGGCCAGGTCGCCACTTGAGCGCGCAGGCCACGAACGCGAGCATCATCACGCCCACGAATATCAGCTCCCAGCAGTGGTCGAACACCACTTCACCCATCGCCCTGCCCCATGCTCGACACGCGCACGATCTCCTCGCGAGTGACCTGCACCTTGCGCGTCGTCAGGCCGTCGCGCACCTTGACGGCAGACACGGCCGTGGCCCCCTCGTCCTCACTGAGCATCTTGCTGTTTTTCCGAATCCACGCCTCGGCCTTGGCCGCGTTCTCGAACCCGCCCTTGTAGACCGTGATGCCGACGATCTCGCCGTCGTCGCCGCGATTGACTTCCCCGGCCGCCCACTCGTAACGCACCTTCTCCGACATGATCTCCCCCTACTCCTCCAAGGGCCTTATGGTGACGTGGACGCCCGGCCCGGAGTCTTGAGGCGCCCAGAACTTCCACAACGGACAAACCACCACCTGGCAGTCGTCCACGTACACTATCCCCGAGAGCGCGTCAAGGACGCACCTCGCCAGCTTGTCGATGTCGTAGTGCTTTTTCATGGGGTAGTCGGGTGCAGAATCCTTGACCACCCCTGCGTTGCGCCCGGTCCCGAAGTGACCTTTCGGACGGCTGAAGTAGAACGTCAGCGCCAAGTCTATCGCCCCTCGGCATGGCGGACCGCTCCAATTGTCCGCGGCTGTCTGTCCGACCATGATCTGCCACGGCTTCGTTTTCGGGTTGTCGTTCGTGATGTTCACGCCCGACTTGGTGCGGAAGGTTTTCATCGACCCTTTGGCGCGCGGATCGCCGGGCACGAAAAAGCACACCTCTCGGTCACTTGCCATATACCACCTCCCAGACTTCGATTTTCACTGTCTTGACCCCCCACTCCAAAGCCCTCTGACGGGCGTTCCATCCGGTCATCAGTACGTCCCAGCGCGAGCCAAGGCACCGGTCGCGCGGCACCGACAAGTAGCGGTGCAGCTTGCTGCGGCTGATGCCGTTGTAGCCCGGCACGTGGAAGAAATACCGATGCCCCCAGTACCGACCGTTCCAGGCCCGCGCCTCGTGGTACGCCTTGAACCGCGTGGGCACCGCGATCGTGTAGTGGTCGCGCGCAGGGCGGCACTCGGACCTCGGGTACGGCTTGGCCTGATCGTAGCGCCTGCCGCCGGGAAGAAAATTCACGCTCGCGTACCACCGGCCGTATCCCGGGTCGTCATGGACCGTGTATGCGCTCACGGTAGCCGTGATCGTGCGCACTCGCCGCAGGCCGATCCTTGGGGCACCAGCTTCCGCCGTGGACGTGTGGGGCCGCTCGGGCGCTTGAGGCGCCACCTGGCGCCAAGCGGCTGATGTGGCGACGTCGTACGCGCGCTGACTTGGCGCGATCATCTTACATGCAGCACACGATGCGCACGTCAGGGCGAGCGACCAGACCGCGAGTCTCACTTGTTCTCCTCAAGCCACGCGGCGAGGGCGTCGGCTAATGACCGATGTATGATGACGAATCGCATATCTTGATCTGGTATTTCTACGTCCACGCGACTGCCCATTGCCTCCACCGCCAGCGCCTTCAACTCCTCGTGCTTGTCGATCTGCTGCTTGTACAGATCCAGCAGGTCAAACGCCGCATCCGTTTCGGAGAGCAAGACGCTCTCTTGCTCCTTGAGTGTTTCAATGTGGTCCTTCATGGCTCCATTCTCGGCCGTTAGCTCAACTAGATCTGCCTTGAGGGCATCGTTCCTCTCGCACATGATGTCATAGTCCTTGCGTAGCTCCTCGTTGGCGCGGATCACGTGCGCGGCGTAGCGATGCATGTCAATCACGCTGTCGTCGGCACC
>Ga0180437_10002073_pt1 | contig 32890 bp, 16 predicted proteins | sample SS_ome_4_FD_132410 | JGI IMG/M metagenome (GOLD analysis project Ga0180437, IMG submission 132410) | Hypersaline lake sediment archaeal communities from the Salton Sea, California, USA - SS_3_D_1 metaG | ecosystem: Environmental > Aquatic > Non-marine Saline and Alkaline > Hypersaline >... | reverse complement strand
GGCCGCTGCCCATGCGATTGCTGCTAGCCGTTGGCAGGGCAAGCCGGCGGCCAGAACAGATCGGGAAGAAGCCTAACACAGAATCGCGTCAATCGATTCCACTTGAACTGCGAGCCAAGACAAGGCCGCCGCACTGTGCGAGACGCTTGTGGCCAGTCGCGAACACGGCAGCAAGGTCGAGCGGAGCAGGCCGTGGGGCAAGCGAATGGAGCAGGTGGCGCTGGCGTACGATCTGTGTTACGACGCCTGGACGCCCGAATTCCGCGACAAGGCCATGCGATACATGATCGACACGGCGAACATGATGTTCTACGTCCGCCGCTACTTCGACAACCACATCCACTGGCACATCACGAGCGAGTACCCAGGGCCGATCCTGTACGGAGCGGCCCTTGCAGGGCTCGCAATCCGGGGCGAGAAGGGCGCCGCGCCCCTCAAGCCCAGGCCCCCATTTGCAGTGCTCAACAAGACGGGTGGCATCTCCCCCGCCAAGGGCTACACTCCGGGCAAGGGCGTGCCCGTATCACGGTTTGCCTCCGACCAGATGCCCTCCGAGTGGATCTACGCGGGAGGCTTCAAACCCCCAGCGGGGCGGGACGTGCTGGCGCAGCTGGGCGGAGCGGCCGTCGTGCGGCCCGAGGCGGGAATGAAGGTCACCTGCAATGGGCGAACCGACACGTTTCGCCCCCTGTCACACGAAAAGGACAAGGGCTACTGGAGCGGCGCGATAGACGTGACCAACGCGATCGGGCGGATCTACCATTCAACGAGTTGCTTCTACTCCGTGATCAACAATGACCACCAGCGCTGGGTGCGCATCGAGACGGACAACCGGGGCGCGAAGGTGTATCTCGCCGGCGCGGGACTTGCCGCCGGGCAGGTCGCCCGCATCGACAAGGGCCTCTATCCCCTTCTCGTGGTCGTGCCGATCGGCGAGACGCGGCCGTGGGGACGAGTGCTTGTTCGCCCGAGGCTGGTCGAGGTCACCGACGACGACGCCCGGGCGAACCTGGCTGCTATCCGCGACGAGTACCGGGCCTCGCTGGGCGACTGGCGGTTCGACAGTGAGCAACGACAGCGCCTGGACGGGGCGAGCGTCGAGGCGATGAAGGTCTTCGAGCAAGGGCGACGCATCATGTACCAGTACTACCGCCAGGCCGTCGGAACGGGCGGGTTCCAGGGGGGCAGTTTCTCGTGTGTCTCGATGGAAGGCCCCAACAAGTACGCTACGGCCCATCGCGTCATGTTCGGCCGCGACGTCTCGCCCTTCGACGACGTGACCCACTACGTCCCGCGGAAGCTGTTCGGCCATGTGTACCGGGCGGAAGGCAAGGCCCTGTTGCAGGACATTGGCGGCACGCCGGGCTTCCTTGTAGACGCCTACGCCGAGCGTCGCGACGTCAGCGGAGGGTTCCTGTCAGCGATGTACCCGATAGTGCCCACCCCCTGGAAACCCGCCGCTCTCTGGGCGTGGAAACGACACGTGGGCATGACGGGGCCTGACGATTTCGAGAAGATCCTGAAACGAGGTAATCCGTCTTACGCGTTTGTGAACTACCCGCTCGGGGGCAAGGCGGCCCACCCCCGCACTTGCATGCCGTCGGCCTGGGCTGCACGGGACCACGGCTATTATGCGTTCCGCAACGCGTGGGACGGCGGGGAGGACTTCCTCACCCAGATCTACGCCAAGCAGTACTATGCCGGTGGCGTCTGGCGGCGCCGCAACGCGGGCACGTTTCGCGTGATGGGCCTGGGCCAGGTCTGGGCGCACGGACCGGCGTTTCGGCATAACCACTTCCGCTGGATGGAGAACGTCGTCGTCTTGCCCGAAGACGACATCAACCACGACGCGTGCGGCAGGGTGACCTATTGCAGGGTCGACCCGGACGGCTCGGGGTCGATCACGATGGACCTGGCCGACGTGTACGCCTCGGCCCACACGACCACCCGCAAGACGAAACGCGGCGAGCAGGAGGTCAAGCAGGCGCTCTATGAACGCTCCGGCCACGTGCGGAGGAACAGCGCGTTCAGAGACTTGGGCATTACGGGGCTGCGGGCGATCGCGGTGGACCACAGCGGGCGTTGCGGCTCTCCGTATTTGCTCGCCATAGTCGATCGAATCCGCGGGGGCGGGCCGAAGGTGTGGACGTGGCAGTTGGGGGGGATCCAGATGTACGGCGGGGAACGCCGCGACCTCAAGCCCGGCCAGGTCGACCAGGGCGACCTCGACAAGGTCGTTGTCAGCGGCCCGACGTTCACAATCACCAAAGGCGGGGCGAATCTGCACGCAACGTTCGTGGCCCCCTCGCCCGTCAAGCTCTCTGCTGAAACGCGACAGCCCACCGGCGATGTGTGGTTCAAGAGCGACAAGCCTGCGGGCAAGGGAGTCAGGATGCACTCCAACGGCGTGTTTGCTGAAGGCGGCGGGGAGTTTTTTGTGGTCGTGACGATTCAGAAAGGCCCCGCGCCGAAGGTGGCGGTCACGGGCAAAGGGCTCGACGCAACGGTAACCGTCGGCAGGCGCAAGGCCCGGTTCGACGGCGGAAAGATCGTCTTCGAGTGACTCGCCCCGCCCACCCCAAGAGGAATTGGCGGGGAACGGGAGACCAGAGAGATGCGACATGCGATACGAGTGGCGGCGACGGTCCTGCTGGCCCTGGCCGCCGGCGGGCCGAGCGCACGGGCCTCTGCGGGCGAGCTCGACGGCGAATACGAGATCACGCTTCTGGGGGGGCTATTTCGCGAGAGAGAGGGCAAACGCGTTGGCGCGAACCTCGTGCTGCACACCGAGATTGACGGGTCGCGATACGGCCCCGTGTGGGGCTACGCGCTGAGCTATAACAACGGCACGCACGAGGGCCAGTTGGGCCGGATCAAGTTCGACCGCGGCAGCATGGACATGGGCGTCTGCATGCTCATTGGTCGCGACCGCTGGGCCCCGGGCGGGCGCGGCGACTACTCCATCGCCCTCAAGCGCGACCAGAGCGGCGGGCTTGCAGGCAGTTTCAAAGGGACCTTCCAGGGCCAGGCCGTCAGCGGAAAGGCGTTCGGGCGGATCAGGCCCCGCCGACGCGTCACGGTGGAAGGCCATCGCCCTGTCAAGCACGACGAGCACCCGCGAGCGCTGTTCCGCCGAACGGATCTGCCCCGTCTCAAGGCAAAGCTGCAGACGCCCGTGGGCAAGACGTACCTGGCCCGCGCACGCCAGGCCGGCGACGTGGTGAGCCTGGGCATGCTCTACCAGCTGACCGACCGGCGCGAGTACGCCGAGCAGGCCCAGACGCTCGTGGCGAAGTACGCCGCGGAGAAGGACGGAGGCATCGCCAAAGACGACGGGCCGGGCTCGGGCGGGTTCGGGCATCGCCTGGTCAACGTCTGCCTCGCCTACGACTTGTGCTTCGACACCTGGCCGGCGGGCTTCCGCGAGCAACTCGAATCCACCATGTTCCGGAAGATCGCACTGTACCAGTCTCGCCTGCCGACGGGGCACGCGAACTACCACCCGTGCAGCAACTACTACGGCCCGGGCCGCGGCGTGCCCGCCATCGCCTCGCTCTGCCTCTGGGGCGTGAAGGGTCCCGCGCCCCAGCCGCCCGTCGGCGCCCCTGAATCGCCGGTGAAACCTCCCGAGGGCTATTGTCCGGGCAAGGGCGTGCCCGTTTCCGAGTTCGCCTCCGACACCATGCCCACGGAATGGCTGTTCGTGGGCGGTTTCAAGCCCACCCGCTCGCACGACCCGCTGACGCCCCTGGGAGGAGCGGAGAACGTCCGTGCGGAGGTCGGCATGAAGGTCAGCCACGCCGGCCGGACCGAGGCCTTTCGCCTGGTCTCTCACGAGAAGGACAAAGGCTACTGGAAACACGAGAACTACTCGTCCGGACAAACCGTTATCGACATCACCAACGCGATCGACCGGGTGTTCTACAGCACGAGCTACTTCTACACCGTCATCCGCAACGATAAGGCACGCTGGGTCCAGGTGGCCACCGACTTCGCGCCGGGCGTTGTGTATGTGTCCGGCGTGCGGACGATGGCGGGCGACGCTGTGAGGATCGCCAAGGGGCTCCACCCCGTGCTCGTGGTGGCGCCCATCGGGGAGACCAAGCCCTGGGGCCGCATCCTCATGCGACCGCGACTGGTCGAAGTGAGTGAGGCTCAGGCAAAGGCCCTCAAGGCCGGGCGACGGCTTCGCCATGATCTGGACCGCTGCATCTGGAAGCGCGCCCAGGCAGCGTGGCAGGCCAACGGCGGGGTGGACCCGCGGGCGCAGCGTTTCGTGGACGTGGCGTGGTGGCAGGTCTACCAGCATTACAGGCTGGGCATTGGCGACGGAGGGTTCCAGGCCGAAACCGGCGGGTATGCGGGCATCGCAAGTTGGTATCCGCTCGTCTACGCCGCCATGTATCGCAACGTGTTCGGCCGGGACGCTTCCGGACACCAGGACATCTCCCACCTCATGCCGCGCCGCATGATGCAGGTGGTGTTCGGCAGAGACGGCACGACGGCGGTGGACAAGATCAACAGCGTGGCGGGCTTCGACCCGCGGTGGTGCGCGGCGGCCTGGCCGATCACACCTGATACGTACAAGCCCGCCCTGCTCTGGGCGTGGAACCACACCATGGCCGCGGGCGAGAAGCTACCCATGGGCAAGGGCATTCGCGGGCGCGGGCTCGATATGGCGATGGCGTTTCTGCACTACCCCACCGACGTCAAGCCCGTCCACCCAAGCAATGTCATGCCCCTGACGTGGCAGGGGCCGACGTTCGGGTACTACTGCTTCCGTAGCGGGTGGCAGGGCGAGGATGAGTTTGTGGCGCAGGTCTTCTGCAAGTCGAACATCGTCAAGGGTTGGAACCACGGCAATGCGGGGACGTTCCGAATCCGGGGGCTCGGTCACAGTTGGGTATCCACGCCCGAGTCGCGCAACGGCGTGCGCGCACAAGAGCCCGTGGTCTACCTGCCCCGCGACGAGCACAACGAGGGCGCCTGCGCCCAAGTGGTGCACGCCCAGTTCGCCAAGGACGGCTCGGGCGCGCTGGCTGTCGACCTGGGCGACGTGTACGCCCGCACGAGAACGGCGTCCACGGCTAAGGGCCCCAAACCGCTGAGGCTCTACGACAACAACCTCATCCGCATGGGCGAGAACCTGGTGGAGTCCGGCATTAAGGGACATCGGGCGTTCGCGTTCGATTACAGCGGCTCGGCTGGCGTGCCGTGCCTCATGGTGCTCCATGACCGCATCGACGGCGGGGGCGAGAAGGTGTGGCAGTGGCAGTTGCCTGACGGAGCGCTGACCAGAACTCGCGTGGAAGGCAACACCTTCACGATTGACCATGGCGGGGCCTCGATGAAAGCGACCTTCGTCAAGCCCGGGGGCGTTGAGCTTTCGGCGGGAACGGAGGAGATCAAGGTCCGCGACGCGAGACACGGGTACCATGGGAAGTTGACGAGGGTCAAGGCCACCGGCGGGGATGAGTTCCTGGTCGTCATCACGTTCCAGCGAGGCAAGGCGCCGGCCGTCCGCACGGGGCCAGACAACCTGGTAAGGGTGGGCAAGCGGACGATCCGCGTCGTCGGGCGGAAGGTCGTCGTCGGGCCGTAGATGCGAGTTGCTCTTCCGCCCGGCCCGGCTACAGGGGGGGAGATTCGCAAACGTGCTACCGTCCATTCGCAAAACACGGATTGCTCCGTACTAACCGACCTGTATTATTGGGGAATGCCCGTCCAGGCTCGCCGATTCCGCGCCCCGGACGCCGCCTCCGGGACCAAGAGAAAGGCCGCATCGATGGAAGCCCGCCGCAACGCCGCAAACCTGGCCCGCTGCATGGCCGCGATCGTCGCGATCGCCCTCTCGCAAACGCCCGCCCGCGCGCTGATCAACCAGAATTACACGCCCGTGGACATCGTCCACCAGTCCGAGGCAATCCTCCGCCTGCAGGTGGGCCCGTGGGACAAGGCGAATAACCGGTTGGCATTCAAGGTGGTGGGCAAGCCGCTGACCGGGACCGTGCCCAGGGGCTTCGCCCTGACCGTCGACAGCCCCGACGAGGCGGTTTCAAACGCGATCGAGAAAGTGCTCAAAACGCGCACCCCCGCGGCGGCGATGGTCTTTCTGGGCGACTTCTCAGAAGCCAGGGACGAGGAACTCGACGGGGCCGAGCAACTGGTGGGAGCGGCGTACGTGGGCATGGAGTGGTTTGCCCTGGCGAAGGTGGCGGGTGGAGCGTTTCGCCTGCAGAGGGACATCTACGACCTCAAGACCGTCTGGGCGGGAGGCAATGACATGCTCGCCGCCCTGGTGCATTACGTGCAGAGCGACTCGCGCGCCGAAGCGCCGATCAGCACGTCAACGAACTGGGCGTCGGGCGAGAGTACGAGGCTGGCAGCGCCCTCGACCCCCCTGGTCGCCCTCCTGCCCCTGAGGGAACCGAGCGCCAACCCTCCGAGCCTGCTCGCTCTGTCGCGCGGGGGTGACCGGCTTTACTGCGGGGGGAGAGTGGGAGAGCTCAAGACGAAGTCGAGCCTGTCCGCCGTAGGCCACTTCAACGGCGACCGTCTGCTCGACACCGCCTTCTGGGCCGGAGGCGAGATCACGCTGGACCTGATGCGCAAGGAGGGCGGGACCGTTACACGCCTGGTCAGCCCGAAGGCGAAGCAGTGCATCGCCCTTTCCGCACTGCCGGTGGGTGGAGGCGGGCAGGAGGGCCTGCTCATCAGCACGCCGAACCGGCCCCTGGTGATGACTCTGGACGACAAGGGCAGCGCCAAGATGCACATCCTCCAGGCACCAGATCGGGCCCTGGGCCTAGCGGGGCCTTGCGTCGTGGCTGACTTCGACAGTGACGGCCTGGCCGACGTGGTCCAACCCTTCGCAAAGGGCGTTCTGCTTTACCGGGGCATGAAGGGAGGCAGGTACGGGCGGGGCCTCCGTGTAGCGGAGCTTCAAGGCTCGGGAACGATCGCAACGACGCTGGCGGGCGACTACGATGCCGACGGACGCCTGGATATCCTGATCGGCGGACAGGACGGCTGCGCAGTGCTGACGAACGTTGACGGCAGGACGTTCACGAACGTCACCAGTCAGACAGGTGAGTTGATCTACATCTCCAAGCCCAACGTGACGGGGGCGGCGAACTGCGACATCAATAACGACGGGCGGCAGGACGTGGTGCTGTTCTATGCGGACATGCCCATGCAGGTCTTCTTCAACCGGGGCTTTCGCTGCTTTGGCTTTGCGAATCTGCTCGACCTGAAGAACAGCCAGCTCCCCGCCGCCACCGCTCTTCGCGCGGGGCAGACGGCGGGGACGGTGGTGGACTTCAATAGCGACGGCGTGCAGGACGTAGTGGCTGCGACGAAGGACGGCCGGCTTCACGCCCTGCTGCGAGACCCCAAACGGGGCGGGAACCTGGGCGTGACGGTAGCCCTGTCCGATGGAGTGGCCGGCCCGGTGACGGTGGTGGGCTATGACGGAAAGCGGTGTCTCGGAGCACGGAATGTGACCGCGGGCCGGAGGGTGATGTTTGGCAAGCGAACGAAAGGGCCGCTCACGCTCAAGTGGAAGTGCCCGGGCGGCAGGCCGCAGTCCAGCCGCATCATTGTGCTTCGCCCGACCAACTACGTCATGCCCTCCCCCGCCAAGAACTGACCTGAAGGACCTCCTGCTGCAATGATGGCCTCCATGCCATGCATGTCGATCGCCGTCGTGCCGATCCTGATCGGCCCGCTGCAGGTGCTTCTCGCGATCCTGCCGGGCATCATAGTAGCCGTGCTGGGAGGGCTGATATCGATCTTCAAGCCGCGCGCAATCAAGACAACCGCACTGTTGCTCTGGCGGCTGAAGGTGCAGGTCGCCATCTTTGCCTGCTGCCTCGCAGCCGTCACATGGGCCGCCAGGGATTACTGGCCCAGTCCCGGCCCGGCGGCGACGGCGCTGGAGGAGGGCAAGGACTGGCCGATGTTCCGCGGCTCCCTCAGTCGCCGGGGCTGCACCGCCTCCGCCACAGGCCCGACGGGCGGAGGGGTGAACTGGGTCCACAAGACCAGCGGCCAGGCGTTCTACTCCTCGCCTGCGGCGGTGGGCAATCGCGTGTACGTGGCGTCAGCCAGCCCGAAGGCCATCGGGGCGGACAGCGGGAGGATATACTGCTTCGACGCCGACACCGGCGCCGTTGTCTGGTCATCCGCCCCTGAGGGGTATCGCCCGACGTTCTCCTCGCCGGTGGTTTCGGGCAGCCGACTGGTCTGCGGAGAGGGGCTCCACCTTACGAAAGACGCAAGGATCATCTGCCTCGACATCAGCCCCGAGGCCAAGGGCAAGGTCCTGTGGACATTCCGGACGAGAAGCCACGTCGAATGCTCACCCGTGATCGCTGATGGCCGCGTGTTCATCGGCGCGGGCGACGACGGCCATTACTGCCTCGATCTCGAAAGCGGCGAGGAAATATGGCACAAGGACGGGGCCCAATACCCCGATGCAGAGACCTCCCTTGCCGTCCATGACGGCAGGGCCTATGCGGGCCTGGGGCTTGGCGGGACGGCCCTGTGCGTCCTCGACGCCGCGACCGGCCGCGAACTGCGCCGCATCAAGACGCCCATGGCCGTCTTCAGCCCGCCGGCTGTCCACATGGATGACGAAGGCAAGGCGTGGCTGCTGTTGGGCATGGGCAGCGGCGACTACGCCAATAGCGCCGAGGTCGCCGCCGAGAAAGAACTCGCCAAACGGCGGGCCCGAATGCAGGCAGACGGCGCCTCACCTGCCGAAATCACCGCCGCCCTGGATCGCGCCAGAGACGAACTGGCGCCCGGCGGGCAGGTATGGTGCGTGGATATCGACCAGTTACTCGCCCGCGATCACGCAGGCTTCCGCCCCACGTGGACGTATTCCCTCTCGCGCACAGTTCTGGGGTCGGTGGCCGTCGTGGACGACGAGGTGTATTTCGCCTCGCGCGACGGCGGGGTGTATTGCGTAGACCGCGCGAACGGCCAACTCCTCGCCCGCGCCGAACTGCACGAACCGGTCAAGGCCTCGGTCGCGGTAACCGACCAGTCTGTCTACGCCATGACCGCCGGCGGGGCGCTGTTCGGCCTGTCACGCCGTTCGCTCGAACCGGCCTGGGAGGTCCGCCTGGGCTCGGCCCGGACGGTGGGCGAGCAGGAAGCGATGTGCATCAGTTCACCCGCCGTCGCACGCGGGCGAGTGTACGTGGGCACGCAACAGGAGGGGTTCATATGCGTGGGCAAGCCCGGGCGCCCGCGAGTGCCTCTCTGGCCCGGCCGGCTGGGCGGGCCCGGACGCAGCGGGTGCCTCGACAACTCCCCCCTGCCAAAAACACCCGCGCTGGGGTGGCAGTGGCCGGTCAGCGACGACCAGGCCGGACAGGACGATCGGGCCCCCGTTGTGGCCCCGCCTGCGGCGCTGCAGGGGAGGCTGTTCGTCCCGGTGGCCTCGGGCCCGGCGGCCGGACTGTCGTGCCTCCCGCTGCCGATAGCCAAGAGCAACGACAACGGGGCCAAGCCCGCGCTGACGTGGACCCATGCGATAGCTGCAGGGGTGTGGACCTCCCCCGCGGTAGTGGGCGACAAGGTGTTTGCGGTCAGCGGCAGGAAGGGCGAGAAGTGCCGGGCCCTGCATTGCCTCGACACCGAAACAGGCGCCCCGCTGTGGACGTCAGGCATCGCTGGGGGGGCCTCGGGCCTGCTGCAGGCGTGCGAGGAGTTTCTCGTCGTCCAGGACAGGCCCGGCCAGTTGAGTTGGTTCGACCTGTCGGGCGAGCGAAAACACTCTGCCCGCATCGGCCCGCTCGACCACGCCCCGGCCATCGCGGCGGCGATGGTGGTTGCAGCGCCCCATGACGGACCGTCCCTCGTTGCCCTGGACTCCCCGACGGGAAAGGAACTGTGGCGCATCGACCTGCCCTCCCCCACCACGACCTCGCCCGCGCTGGGACGATCCGTGGTCTTCGTCGCCACGGCCCGACAAGTGGCAGCTCGGCGACTGACGGACGGTCAGGTGATCTGGCAGACGCCCGTCAGCCCCGGGGGAGACCTTGTCCTGACACGGCGATACGTCCTGTATGTCAGTAGCGACGGCCGACTAATCGTCGCCGACCGGACCGACGGACGGATCATCCTCGCGGTCAAGGGCGCCATGCCTGCAACGGCTCCGCTGGTCAGTCGCGGACACGTGATCTTCGAAACGCTCGACTCCGGGCGCAAGCAACAGAGGATCGTGGCGATCGACCTGGACGCCCTGGGGGCTGACCCCGCACCAGCACCGGTGGAGTGGTTCGAGGATACGTCCTGGTTGGGCAGGCCCGTCACGCCCATGGTGCTCGCCGGGTCGAACGTCTACATGGGACGGGCCGGATGGGGCCTGGTGTCTCTGGGGGCAGAACGATGACGGCTCGACGGTGGGTGTATGACTTCGACCAGGCCCTGCCTTCCGACCAGGACGATCCGCGTGCTCTGCTCGGGGGCAAGGGGGCGTCGCTTGCGGAGATGACTCGCGCCGGCCTAGCCGTGCCGCACGGCTTCACCATCACCACCGCCTGCTGCGCCCGCTATTTCGAGTCGGGACGCACATGGCCCGACGGTCTGGCTGACGAGGTCCGTGAGCACATGGCGCGGCTGGAACGGACTGCCCAGCGTCCGTTCGCCCAGGGCGACAGGCCATTGCTCGTGGCCGTTCACAGGGGAGCCACGGTCTCCATGCCCGGAATGATGGATACGATCCTCAACTGCGGCCTGGGCGACGACGGCCGAACGCCTGAAGCCGACCCGTGGGCTGCTCTGGAGCGGAGCATCACGGCCGTCTTCGAGTCGTGGCTGAGCGATCGAGCCGTCGCCTACAGACGCCGTGACGGCATCACTGACCTGGCGGGAACGGCGGTCAATGTACAGATGATGTTCCCCTCGGAAGTCTCGGGCGTGGTGTTTACTGTGGACCCGAACGCCCCGGACTCGCAGCAGATGATCATCGAGGCCTCGTACGGCCTGGGCGAGTCGGTGGTCTTGGGCGACGTCACGCCGGATCGCTATACCGCCACACGCGATGGCGCCATTGCAGAACGCGAGGTCGGCCACAAGGCTCACGCGGTGTGGCCGATCGGTTCCACGCCCCGCAAAGACCCCGACGCCCCAAGCCTGACAGACGCGCAGGTTGGCGAACTGGTCGAACTGGCCCTGCGGGTGGAAGAGCACTTCGGCCATCCGGTGGACATCGAGTTCGGCTGGGCCGCTGGACGTTTTGCGGTGCTCCAGTCCCGCCGCATTCGCGGTCTCGACGTCGCCCGCGACGTGCCGATTGCCCGAACCGAAGAGGTCGCCCGCCTGCGGTCACTATCTGACGGTCGCTCAAAATGCTGGGGGATCCACAACCTTTCCGAAACGCTCCGCTTTCCGACACCGCTAACGTGGGATATTGTCCGTTCGTACATGACGGGCGACGGCGGGTACGGGCGGATGTATCGCCAGTTGGGCTATCGCCCGTCGCAGCGCGTCTGCGACGAGGGCTTCCTCGAACTGATCTGCGGAAGAATCTTCGCAGACCCCCAGCGACAGGCGGAACTGTTCTGGGACGCCATGCCGCTGGCGTACGACATGGAGGCCGTCAAGGCCGATATCAGTCTCCTGGACAGCGCGCCGACGAAGTTTGACCCTCACAAGGCGGATGGACGTTTCCTCGCCCACCTTCCCGCGAATCTACTGTCCATGATCCGGGTCAGCCGGGCCATGAAGCGACTGGGCAAGAAGGCAGGCGAACTCTTCGAGAATGAAGCCCTCCCCCCCTTCCTCGCCTACGTCGCAAACAGACGATCGCAGGACCTCTCGTCTCTTTCGGATGAGCAACTCTTAGCTGAGCTGCTCTCTCGTCGCACCCGCGTCCTCGACGAGTTCGCCCCCGCATCGATGCTGCCGGGCTTCTTCGGAGGAATGGCGTTCGAAGCAATGTCGACGAAGCTCGTCCATTTGATGGGGCCATCTGACGGGTCGGAACTGTCGGCCGAACTCGTACTCGCCCTCGACGGCGACACGACTTCCAGCAGGACGCCTTCCTGGCCGACATCGCCTGCGGAGAAGCGACTATGGACGACTTCCTCGCCGAGTACGGCCATCGGTGCGCGGGCGAGATGGAGCTGGCCACTCCCCGGTGGCGCGAGGATTCGAGCTACATCGAGCAGATGGTCGACCGCCTGCGAGCGCAGCCCGGACGTTCGTCCTCCCAGATCCACGCCGAAGGCCAACGCCGACAGGCCGAGGTACATCGCTCCCTGCCTGATCTGCTGGGGCAATCGGGAGGCAGTTGCTTCCGCGAGGAGATAGAACAGGACCTCGCCACCGCCCGCGCCCTGCTGCCCTACCGCGAGCGGGGCAAGCATTACCTGATGATGGGCTACGACCTGATTCGCGCCGTGACCGAGGAACTCGCAGAGCGATGGGAACTGGGCGGGAACCTCTACTTCCTGCGCCTGGATGAGCTCGACGGCTATCGCGGAAGACAAGCTGAGCTCCGCGCGAAGATATCCTCGCGTCGTACGCGGCGCGAAGCACTGAAGCGAATCGACGTGGGCGAGATAATCGACTCGGCCTACCTGGACTCACTGGGCGTCCGGCCGCGAGACGAGGCAGGCGAGACACTTGAGGCCAGGCCCGTAGCTGCGGGCTCTGCGGAGGGGGTCGCGCGAGTTGTCTTTGCGCCCGACGAGGCGGACCGATTCGACGAGGGCGACATCCTGGTCTGCCCTTCCACCGACCCAGGCTGGACGCCCCTGTTCATTCGGACTGCGGCGCTGGTTGTCGAACGCGGCGGCGTGCTGTCGCATGGAGCGATCGTCGCGAGGGACTTCGGCATTCCGGCGGTAGTGTGCAGGGACGCTACCCGACTGATTCGACAAGGCGACCGGATTCACGTGGACGACCACAACGGGAGAATCACGATCATTGCGCCGGAGGGCGAACGATGATCGACCTCTGGAACGCCTTGTGCCTCAGCGTGTTCGACGCCATTCTCGGCTGGCTGGTCGAAATGTCCACCGATGCGGCGCTTATCGCGGTGGCCGTCCTCACAGGCGGTGCGATGACGCTGGTCCGCCGCTTCACCACGAACCAGGACCTGCTCGGCCGGGCCGACGCCGACAGAAAACGCCTGAGGGCATTGATCAGGGACGCCAAGACCCGCCGCGACAAGGAGGCTCTCAAGCGTCACCGAACGACCAGGTCGCAGATCGCCCTCAAGACCTTCCGAGCCGAGGGCCTGCCCCTGCTGGTCTCGATCCTGCCCATCGCCATGCTCGCTACGTGGGCTTGGCAGCGATTGGCCTTCCACGCACCGAAGGCCGATGAACCCGTGCGCGTGAGTATCTACACGCCTGTCTCGGCGGCAGGGGGAGTGGCGCACATCGTTCCACAGGACGGCGTCTCAACCGATGGGTGGGTTCGGCCCGTCGTTGCGGTCACCGACGAAGGCCCGCCGCACGGGCTGGCCACGTGGACCCTTCGCGCCCGGACCGACGACGCCCCTTACGTGCTGACCTTCCGGCTGGGCGCGGAGAGTTTCGATCGCGTATTTGCCGTAGGCCAGATCGCGTATTCCGATCCGGTCGTCTACCACGACGACCGGACTGTCACGTCGCTGGAGATGCGCCCAGTGAAGCTCTTCGGCGTGGTGGGCGGGCTGCCCGATACGTACTTCCCGCCGTGGCTTGCGGGATATCTACTGATCGTGATTCCGGCCGTCGTCCTGACCAAACGTGTGTTCAAAGTGAAGTAAGCCCCCCCGGGGGGGCTGCAGGAGATGACTATGACGAGTAATCGCATTCAGACAGTTCTTGCGATGGCGGGGGCGACGATACTCGCGGTCTTGATTTCGCCCTCGCCCGCCGCGGAAGCCGACAGCGGCAGAATCACCGTCCTCACCGACCGGACGATCTGGAGGCATCATGTGACGTTCCGCCCACCGGTGATCGGCGAGAGGGGCAGGTATGCGGAACTGGACGTTCCCCGCAATCCGTGGGTCAAGCGGGGGGAGTGGCTGTCCTCGCCCATGCCCGCGTCCGGCTGGCAGGAAGTGGACTTCGACGACTCCGACTGGCCCCGCAGCCCGGGGGCACTGTTCGGCGGGTATGGCGACTACAGACCTGCGGGGCCCGCGCTGATCTGCGTTCGCGGGAGGTTCGGCGTGAGAGATCCACGGCGCGCCCGGGGCGTCACGCTCGCGGTGAAGTACCGCGGGGGCGTGGTCGTGTACGTCAACGACCGGGAAGTCGCGCGCGGCCACCTGCCCAAGGGCGAGCTTACGGCGCTGACTCCCGCAACTGACTATCCGCGAAAGGCCTTCGTCAAACCCGACGGCCAGACCCCTCTGCAAGGTTACGGCCGCCGCAAGCCCCCCGCCGACCTGCTCGACCGGTACGAGGCCCGCATCCGCTCGTTGAGGCTGGAGATTCCGGCCCGTCTGCTGCGGACGGGCACGAATGTAGTAGCGTTCGAGGTGCATCGTTCGCCCGTCCCCAAGGGCTTGCCCGCCATGGAACGTGGCAGTTGGGATACGGCGGGACTGGTGGGCGTGATGATGACGGCAGAGAACAACGGTGAAGTCAGGCCCAATGTCGAGCCCTCCCCTGGAGTGCGGATCTGGCCCGCAGGAGTGATGCTCAGGATAGGCAGGGATGCGGATCGGGGCGATCCGTTTGAGCCTGTTCGGCCCGTCAGAATGACCGCCCCGCGCAACGGCACGGCGTGCGGACAGGTGGTAGTCTCCGCGCCCAAGCCCGCAGCAAAGCTACGGGCTCGTATGGGTGAATTAAGGTCGGCCAAGGGCAAAGCGATTGACGGAAGCGTCATCCGCGTGCGATACGCCCAACTGGGCGGAAGTTACACCCCCCTGCGCGAGATTCCCCCCACTGATGCAACCATCCAGCCGGTCTGGTTGACGGCCCGCATCCCCGAGGGCACGGCACCGGGGACGTATCGGGGCAGTCTGATTATTACAGGCCTGCCCAAAACGGCGGCAGTCCCGGTCGAACTGACTGTTGTCGACTGGCTGGCGCCCGACCCGGGCATGTGGCGGACGACGGTGAACCTGCTCCAGTCGCCTGAGTCGGTGGCAGGGCACTACAAGGTGCCCCTCTGGTCTGACGAACACTTCAAGCTGATTGAGCCATCGCTGAAGCTGATGGGCGAGATGGGCAATGACGTGGTGGGCATTTCGGCGGTGGCGTGGACCGTCTTCGGTAACGACCCGCTTGTGCAGTTCCGCAAGGTCGATGGCAAGTTCGTGCCGGACCTGAGCCTGGCCGAGCGCTATCTGCGGCTGTACGCCAAGCATGCGGGCGAGCCGAAGTATCTCTCGGTCAACGTCTGGTCGTACGGTATGTACTATAAGGGCTGGGGGCGCGACGGCAATGTGCCGAAGTCAGGCCCCAGCAAGCCGCCGAAGGGGGCGCCGCAGAAGGCGTTGGTCCAGTCGATTCCCATGCATCCCCTCCGCGGGGGAATCCGCGCCGCCAGCATCCCGGTGATCGCGACACGCGGCGGTAGACGGGAGATGGTCCTGGTGCCCATGTATGGCCGAGAGGGCACGGAGGAGCTCTGGCGGGCCGTTATGGACGGATTGCGGGGCGTGGTCAGGAAGATCGGCTGGCGCGAGCAGTGCCTGATGCTCGGCACATCGGGGGATACCTGGCCCAGTAGAGAGACGATCGCGATGTTCCGCAAGATCGCCCCCGACGTGCAATGGCGCGTCCTCACCCACGGCGGCGGGGCGCCCAGGTGGGGCGTCAGCAACTATGAGCGCACACAGCTCAACGGCATGACAGTGGGCTATCTCGAAATCGCCAGGCGTATTCGCAGCGGCCGGATACACGTGCCCACGCACCCCGTCACCTGCAACGCCCGCGACCTGGTCCGCTCCGACCCGTTCGCCCTCAGGGCCCTGCCCATAACCAACACCATCAGCTCGGGCTTCGACGGGTTCTGCTGGAAGGGCCTGGACTACTGGGAGTACATCACGTCCAAGGGCAAACGGCGCAGCGCGCTGAACACGTACGTGCGATTCGGCAACATGGTGGGCGGCACGCCGCGCACGCTCGCGGCGCCCGGGCCCAAGGGCGCCGTGCCTACCGTACAGTACGAAATGCTCCGTCAGGGCACGCAGGAGTCGGAGGCGGCGTTGTCGATTCGCGAAGGCCTCAAGAATCTCTATTCCACACCTGGGCAGAGATTCGATGTGGTGCACTTGTGCCTTGAGGGCGCCTTGTCGGGCGTCAAGCGCAGTGACGGCAGCCTTGTGCCTTCCACGCCGCGTCGCGACATCCAACTGCGATTGCTCTACCCCACGGGCGCCGCCGACACCGCGAAGGGGCCTTCCGAGATCCTCGCGCAAACGCTGTTCTTTGGCAGCGGCAAGAAGACGGTGCGATTCAAGCCGCACGCTGACGACAAGGGCACGGGGTTCGACCTTGAGCTGACCGTCGGCGACGACCGGTGGTCCAAGGGGGGCTCGGGGCGATTGGCGGTACGCTTCCAACGTGACGGCGAGTCATGCACGGGCACCTTCGACGGCTCGTTCGGCGGAGTGAGCAAGAAAGGCAGGATCAGCGGCTCGTTCGTGCGCGGCGGGTTCACCAGACTGTCGGAGACTCCACCGGCAGAGAATGAGTTCACACGCCGCTGCAATGCGGCGATCGACAACCTTGCCGCCGTCTTGCTGACCGGCTCACGCACGTCCCCGCAGGGCGGCGCCGACGTCGAACGACACGTCAGGCGACTGTACGCTACCGCCGCCGAAGTCGCCCGAGCCGTCAAAGCCAGGAGAGCCAGGCAGAAGTAGCCCCGGAGGCCGTTGAGAATGGACTGTCCAATGACACGTCAACGCGCTGCCCCGTCGCGATGGTTCCACGCGATAGGCCTGGCGGTCTGTGCAGTCGTCGCGGCTGGTCCAACTCGCGCCGGGGAGGACTGGCCCATGTACCGCTACGACGCGGGACGGACGGCCTCGTGCGAGCATCGCCTTCCGGACAGCCTGCGCCTCCAGTGGACGCGGAAGCTCCCGCCCCAGGTCCCCGCCTGGAAAGATGACAGCCGCATGAAGTTCGACCGCAGCTACATGCCCGTCTCCCACGGCGGGAAGCTGTTCGTCTCCTCGACAGTCAGCGACAGCGTAACCTCCTACGACCTGACAACTGGGGCCGAACTGTGGCGGTTCACGTGCGGCGGGCCGGTGAGGCCTGCACCGGCGGCGTGGCGAGACCGCGTGCTGGCTTCCAGTGACGACGGGTATCTCTACTGCCTCTATGCGAGCAACGGCGAGATGGCGTGGAAGTTCCGGGGCGGGCCTCGGCAGCGCTGGGCGATCGGGAACCAGAGAGTGGTTTCGACCTGGCCCGCTCGAGGGGGACCCGTGGTCGATTCCAGGACGGGCACGGTGTACTTCGCCGCCGGGATCTGGCCGTTCATGGGCACGTTCGTCTACGCCCTCGACATCGCCACGGGCAAGGTCGTGTGGTCCAGTGACGAGACGAGTTTCACCTTCCGCCGCATGCCCCACCCCAACGCCGAAGCCTTCAGCGGCCTGTCCGCCCAGGGGCATCTGGCGATCGCTGGTGACCGCCTGATCGTCCCCGGCGCGGGGGCCACGCCCGCTCTCTTGGACCTCCGCAACGGGCGGTTCGTGGGCTATGGCGAGGGCACGGGACCGACGGTGGCGGCACGGGGACGATTCGGTTTCGCGGGAGGGCGAGTGTTCGGCCTGGACAAGGGCTATACCGTGCGCCTGGAAGGCGTCGGGCGGCTCGACTTGCCGGTTCTGGCGGGCGAAGGGTGGCATGTGGGGTCGAGTGTCATTGATCCGGCCAGCGTGGAGGTTAAGCTGACCTACGTGGACTACCCGCATGAGGAGCACGGGCCCAAGCGGAAGATCCCCGTGCTCTCGGGGAAGGCACGCAAAGCTCGCGGGCCGAGAGGCACTGTCTGGCTGCGAGCGGGCGGGCGAATCGTGGTGAGCAACAAGGACGAGGTCGGCGTGCTCGACGCGAAGGACGCTGGGAAGAACACGTGGATATGGAAGACGAGGATTCCGGGAAGGCCTTCGTGTGTGATCAGCGCGGGCGGCGGTCTGGTCGTGGTCACACTGGAAGGCTCCATTCTGAGGTTCGGCCCGGACAAGGTCACCCCCAGGACTCATCTTCCCCCCGAGCGCCCGCCACTCCTGGCCAACCGTTGGGCTTACCAGGCGGGGGTAATACTCAAGTCCACCGGCGCAACCGAAGGCTACGCCTTGGTGTTGGGCCTGAAGGACGGTCACCTGATCGACTCACTGCTCGCGCAGAGCAAACTGCACGTCGTCGCTGTCGACTCCAGCGCAGAGAGAATTGCGAAGTTGCGACAGCGCCTCAATGCGTTGGGCCTTTACGGCCGTCGTGCCTCGGCCATCGTGGGCGATCCGAGCGATCTGGAATTCGCGCCCTACCTTGCCAGTCTGGTCACCTTTGAAGACCCCGTTGCAGCGGGCTTTGGCCGGGGCGGGACGTTTGTCCGCAGACTGTACCCCATGCTACGGCCCTATGGCGGCGCCGCCTGCCTGGCGCTCACGGACCAGGACCACGCCAAACTCGACGGATGGGTTAATCGGGCAGCCCTGCATGGGGCGGACGTCAAGCGTTCTGCCAAATGGACATCGATCATCCGGACGAGCCCGCCCGCCGGCTCGGCGCCCTGGCTTGGGCAGAACGCCGACGCGGGCAACACGCGGTGCAGCAAGGACAGGCTCGTCAAGGCCCCACTGGGCGTGCTGTGGTGGGGTAATGCGCTATCGAACAGCCTCGTCCTGCCGAGACACGGCGAAGGTCCGGTCGAGCAAGTCGTGGGCGGGAGGCTGTTCATCGAGGGCCCCGACTCACTGACCGCATGCGACGTCTACACGGGACGCGTGTTCTGGACGCGGGCTTTCGAGGGACTGGGCAAGAACTACATCTCGACCAAGCACCAGCAGGGCGCCCACTCGATCGGGAGCAACTTCTTCGCCACCGCCGACGCCGTGTACGTTTCGGCGGGCACGAGATGTCACCTGCTGGACCCCGCCACCGGGCGCACGCGGAAGCAATTCAAGCTGCCCGACGGATCGAAATGGCAGTTCCTGCTCGTCTACAAGGACCTCCTCATCGCCGGCCACAAGCCCATCATCGACGTCGAGCAATCCCCCAAGCGGATCTACAGCCCCACCTCCAGCCGGGGCCTGATCGTCACGGACAGACGAACGGGCAAGCTGTTGTGGCAGAGGAAGGCCCAGGCGAGTTTTCGACATTACGGAATCTGTGCGGGCGGGGACAAGCTATTCTGCATCGACCGCCTCTCGCCCGAGACGCTCAAGGGCCTGGCCCGTCGCGGCCGGACGCCAAAGGACTCGCCCAGGATCCTCGCCTTCGACGCCAAATCGGGCAAGGTGGTGTGGCAGAGCGACACGCACGTCAGCGAGAAGCTCTCGTACTCCGAGCAATACGACGTTCTCATCGCCAACGCCGCCCTGCGCGGTAGAGATGGATCGGTGGTGTGGCAGGTTAGCGAAGAGAAGCTTCCGATCCTGTGGGGAGGCAAGTGGGGGCTGATGATCAGTGGCGATACGATCTACCCGCAGATCCGCCGTGCGTTTGACTTGCGAACGGGCAGGCAGCGGACGTGGCAGGGCCCGGACGGCTACGAGCAAGAGTGGCGCTACGCCCGAAGCCACGGATGCGGGCCTATGGCGGGAAGCGCGCACATGTTGGCGTTCCGGTCGGCGTGTGCGGCTTACTTCGACCTGGCGGGCGACGGCGGGACCGCCAATCTGGGAGGTTTTCGCTCGGGCTGCACGGCCAATCTGATCGCGGCTGACGGCGTGCTGAACGCCCCGGACTACACGCGCACGTGCAGCTGCGCGTATCAGAACCACTCTTCGCTCGCCCTCGTCCACATGCCCGACCTGGAGTACTGGACGCATGGCGCAAACCCCACGACGGGGCGTATAGCATACAACTTCGGCGCGCCGGGCGATCGCCGTTCGAACGAAGGGGCACTGTGGCGTGCGACACCCGTTGGTGCGGACCCGGATCGGCGTGGGAGGAAACTGGTCAGTACGTCCCCCGCCCAGGCGACGACGTTCTACCGTCACAGTTTGCGTATGGACCCGACTGACACGTGGAAGTGGGTAGGCGCCTCGGGCGTGGAGGGCCTTCGCACCGCCCACGTGCCACTGGCCGGGGTACGTCACGATAAGCCGGTCACGGTCCGACTGTTCTTCGCCGAGCCGAAGCATGAGGCTGCAGGTAAACGGGTGTTCAGCGTGTCGGTGGAGGGCAAGACCATGCTCAAGGACTTCGACATCCACAAACAGGCCGGCCGGACCATGCACACCATCGTTCGAGAGTTTTCCGGCATCCTCCCCGCTGCACGCCAAGGCGACCCGTCCCCCGCCCTCGAACTGCGCTTCACCGCGCGGAAGGGCCTTCCCCTGATCTGCGGAGTCGAGATTATCGGCGCCAAGCCCCCGCTGCGCCGCCGCCCCACGACCCAGCCATCCAAAGGACACACAGAATGAACGGACCACATCTCCAGACGAGATGCCTCCTCCTCCTTGCCCTCGCAGGCGTTTTCGCCCTGTCCGGCCCGGCCGTGTGGGCGGGCGAGTACCACGTTTCGCCCTCGGGAAAAGACAGCAATCCGGGGACGGCGGCTGCACCATGGGCCACATTGCACAAGGCCGCCCAGTCGCTTGCGGCGGGCGACACGTGCATCGTGCACGGAGGCGTGTATCGAGAGACGGTTCGGCCGGCACGGAGCGGTAAGGCGGGGGAGCCTGTCAGGTTCGTCGCCGCCAAGGGCGAGGATGTAGCCCTTTGTGGCACAGAGGCGGTCACCGGATGGTCGGTGCACGAGGGCAAGGTGCTCAAGGCGAAAGTGGATTGGCCTATCGAGCAGGTGTTCGCGAACTCCAGGATTATGACCTGGGCCCGGACGCCCAACGCAGGCGCAACGCCGTACCAACTCAAGACGCTCAAGTTCGTCGCGGAGGCGGGTGCGTGCATGATCGAGGGCCTTCCTTCCCGCGACAAGGACTTCTGGAAGGGTGGAGTCCTGTGGGGCATGAACTCCCGGGCGTGGGTCGCCCAGATGGGCGCCATCGCTTCCTCAGCGGCCAACCGCGTAACCTTCGAAGGGCGCGCGCCGTTCGGGCGAAAGGGCAAGACAACGGGCAGAGCCTACCTCGCCGGCGTACTGGGGGCGCTCGACACGGAGGGGGAATGGCACCAGCAGGGAAGCATGCTCTACCTCATCCCTCCCGGGCGCTCGAACGCGCGAGAGAGGGCGGTCGAAGTGACGAAGCGGCGGTGGGCCTTCGACCTGTCCGGCCGGGCCCACGTCGAAGTCCGGGGGTTCCGTATCTTCGCCGCGAGCATCAACATGGACCAGGCGGAACACTGCGTCGTCGATGGCGTCCGGGCAAGCTTCGTGAGCGTCCAACGCGTGATGAAAGGCGGGTTCAACCGCGACCGAGGCATCTCACCGGCGGCCGAAGGGCTGGGCATTGTCCTGGGGGGACGCAACAACACCATTCGCAACAGCGTGGTGGCGTATTGCACGGGAGACGGTGTTTCGATCTACGGCGAGTCCAACACGGTGACCAACTGCGTGGTCCACGACTGCAACACGTCGGCCAGCGACTGCGCGCCGATCACCTGTACGGGCACGGGCCATGCCATTGTCAACTGCACGCTGTTCAATGCGGGCCGGAGCATTGTCGTTCATCGCAAGCTGCGCAAGGGACGCATCGAACACAACCACATGTTCCGCGCGGGGCTGATGACCAACGACCTGGGCGCTACGTACACGTTCCAGACGGACGGCCAGGGCACGGTGATCGCGTACAATCGCATCCACGACGTCCACTGCCACACGGGCGTAGGCATCTACGTGGACAACATGTCGCCTAATCACCTGGTGCACCATAACCTGGTCACGAGATGCGACGACTGTGGAATACGGCTGAACACGCCCACACGCAATGTCCTGATCTACAACAACACGCTGACGGGAAACGGCAAGAGCATGGACCGTTGGGGGTCGAAAGGCAACGTCGACCAGAGCGGCTGCGTGGTGGCCAACAACATCATGACCGACAGCGTCAAGCTGGGCAAAGGCGCGACGGGTCACCGCAACGTCCTGGAAGGCGACCCGGGATTCGTCAACGCCAAGGCGGGCGACTACCGCCTGGCGGCCGACTCGCCCTGCATCGATGCCGGCGTGGTCGTCAAGGGCGTTACGGGCAAGCACGCGGGCAAGGCGCCGGATATAGGTTGCTACGAGCACGGCTGCACCGCATGGACCGCCGGGAGCACGATTCGGCGAGAGCAGTGGAACGGGGGCCGCTGGGGCGGCGAGAGAGCAGGAGAGAGCAGATGACAGGTGGACGGATCACCAACGCTCCGGTCGGGTGGCAGGCGATGGCGCTGCTGGCGGCGCTGTGCCTTGCCTGCTCTGCAGGCTGCACCGGCGAGGAAGACGAGGAAGCCCCTCCCGTTCTGCCCATCGAGAACCTCGAAGGGAAGATCGTCTGCGTGGGTGATTCGCTGACCGCCGCTGAAGGCGTACCGTCCGAGCAGAGCTTCACGGCCAAGCTCGGGCGGCACAGCGAACGGATCACGGTCGTCCAACAGGGCCGTAGCGGCTGGCCGACGGAGGCCTACCTCAGGCGAATGGACGAAGTCCTGCGCGACCTGCCGGCCGACGCGAACGTCATCATCGTTCAACTTGGCGCCAACGACCTGCGCGTGGAGGGCCACAGCGACCAGACCATCACCCGGGCTGTGGAACGCATGGGCCGAATCATCGACACATTCCGCAAGCACGCACCAAAGGCGAAGATCGTCGTCATGGCCCCGCCGACGATGGTCCCCGAGGAGTTCGCCCCGCGACTGCGGGATGCGGGATTCGGCCCGCACTCGCCCGACGTCCTCGGCCGCATGTCTGACGCCTATCGCCGCCTGGCCGGGGAGAAGCAGTGCGGCTTCATCGACCTGTTCCCCGTCCTGAAACCGGGCGACACACTGGACGGCGCCCACCCGAACGATTCGGGCCATACCAAGATCGCCAACGAAATCTGGCGCCGCCTGAGCGGCAAGACTGAACAGAGCGAGGATCAATGAGCAACACCGCGCCAATCCATCCGAGTACATCGATGCGCCGCCCCGCCGGAACGCTGGTCGGGCGGGCTGTCCTGCTCGTCATGCTGCTTCCCGGGGCGCTGCATGCCCAGAAGACGGACTTGGCTGAGCTTCCGTTCTGGCCACACGGCCTGGCCCTTCCGCAAGGCGTCCCTGCCCCGAGGAAACGCGCGAAAGGCACGGCGATTCTCGCCTGGGCTCCGCCAAAGGCCAGGCGCATCCGCGCGGTGCTGCTGATCGTGGCCAACACCGACTCGAAGCACTTCGGCGAGCATGCGGCGACGAGGGCGGTAGCGGCGAGGCACGAGATGGGCATCGTCTATCTGCGCTACCCCGCCCACGCCGACCTGCCCCGGAGCCCTGAGTCCGAGACGATGAACCGCCTGCTCGCTGCGGTGGCCCGCAAGACCGGCATCGCCGAGTTCCGCCACGCCCCGTGGGTGACGTTCGGCAAGTCGTCGATGGGCAAGTTCCCATACTACCTCGCGTGGGCGTTCCCACAGCGGACGGTGGCCACCATCTCCTACCACGCCGAGACGCCCACCTGGCCCGTCGACAAGTGGGCTCGCCTCGACGGGCACACCATCCCGCACGTGAGCCTCAACGGCGAGACGGAATGGGGAGGCACGTGGAGCCGCCACGTCCGCCCCTCCCTGCTGAACTACCGCGCCCGGTCCGGTTGGCTGCCTCACCAAGCGGTCGTCTACGACGTGGGGCACGGGAATTACGCGGATGTGCACGGCAGCGACGGGTGGGGCAAGGAGTTCCCGGGCAAGGTCACGTGCATTCGCGTGTGGGATTACCTGGCGATGTTCATCGACAAGGCGCTCACCCTCCGCCTGCCCAAAGGCCGATACCCCACCGACGGGCCGGTCACCCTCAAGCAGATCGAAGAGAACACGGGCTACCTGGTAAGGCCCTATGCGATAGAAGACCTCTTCGCCCTGCCACGCATACCCATGGTCAGGGGGGGCAGGAGCTACGTGGTGGACCCCAAGGGCGAGACACGTCCCGTCTTCGCAGCCATCCCCCCCGCAAAGGACTACGCCCCGCCCCAAGGCGTGCCCACCGCCGAGTTAGAACTCGGACGCAGCCCATCAGAGTGGCTGATCACCCAGTGCATGCCCTTCGCGATGGCCGCCGACCCGATGCGCGACATGGGCGACCTCAAGTCGCTCCGCCCCAAGCCCGAGGACAAGGTGACTATCGACGACCACCGTGCGACGTTCGGCCCGATCGACCCGAGATATGTCCGACGCGGCGGCGGGATTACGCTGAACAACGGACTACAGAAAGGCGCCAAGGCTACCTTGCTGGCCTATACCGTTGTCGAGGTCAGGCGCAGGACGCACGTGAAACTCCACGCGCCCTTCACGCAGAACGGGCGCGTGCAGGTCGTCCTCAACGGCCTGCCGGTAGCGCACAAGCAGGTGCTCGAACTCGACAAGGGCCTCTATCCGATGCTGGTGGCCGTCAGGCTCAGGACGAAGTGGGCCTCGCTGGCGACGAGCTTCGAGGCCGCAATCCAGCAGGAGATCGAAAGTGCCCGTCGCCACACGGTCGAGCTTGCCCGGAGAAAGGCGAATCCGGCGGCCGACCCCGCCGCCCGGGGCCTGCCCAAGGATGCGCCGGCCATCCGCAAGGCCTCGGACGTGAAGAAGGCCGACCGGAAGAACATGTTCTGGCTCGCTGACCGCGAACTCGCCGACGCGTGGCTGAGACTGCACACGCGGAAGTTCTGACGCCCAGCCACTTGCACCATGCAACGGGAAGGACAACCCATGACACTAACGTCCCAAGTAGCCCGCCTTTGCATCGCCCTGCCGCTACTTGCTCTCGCCCCCCGACTCGTCGCCGCCCCCGCAGACGTGGCCCACCCGTTTATCCTGTGGAACAAGCAGGACATCGCTGCAATCCGCGCGAGAGTGAAGGCCCACGACTGGGCAAAGGCGGAGGTGGAGAAACTCAAGGGCTGGCGAGGCTACGGTGAGGTCCATCGCAACCTGTTCATGATCCTCGTCATGGATGACAAGGAGACCCGCGAAGCGGAGAAGAAGTACCTGCTCTCGTTCATCGGCGCGAAGGTCGATTCGAGGCCGTGGTCGGACAACTACCTCAGCGCGCTGCGGTATGACGTGCTTTACGACCGGCTGACGCCAGATGAACGCAGGAGGATCGAAGCGACGTTCCGCACGCACATCCGCCACGAGATCGACAAGGACCGCCGGACCTACACGCGAACCAACTGGCTGCCGAACATGCAATGGCCCCGAAAGAACGGCGCGATGCTGATGGCGGTGGCGATGCGGGACGAGAAGCTCATCCGCCAGATCTTCGCGGCCAACGGCGGATGGAAGTGGTACTTCGACGACTATGTCTCGGACGGGTACTTCTACAACGAGGAGTTCGGCAAGCATTACTCGAACATCGGCGAGATGCTGCTTTGGTGTCGCGGCCTGGAACGCTTGGGCTTGGACGAGTTGGGCTTCGGATACGTGGGCAAAGGCGCATCCGGCGGGGCGACGATGCGGAAGTACCTTGAGGCGATCCACCTGGTGGGCTATCCACGGGTGGACGTGGGCACGGATCGCTACCACTACCCCAAGATGACCATGGGCGACGCGAAGGGCAAGAGGGGGTTTCCGGGTTACGCATTCCAGCATAACATCGTGAAGGGCTATCTCACGGACGGCAGCGGCGGGGATGCCAGGTTCACGGGCGCCAACATGAACGGGCGCGACCACAAAAACCGCAAAGTCGAGAAGCTCAGGACGCCCATGTGGTTCGAGATCGCCCACGCCAAGTGGCCCGACGCACACTTCGACTATTTCCTCGCCCAGATGCGCCCGCCCGGGAAGGACAAGTACTACCCGTCGCTGTTCTGGGGACTCGCCCCGATCGACCCCGACGACGTCAGCCCTCCGCCCGCGCCGTCGGGAGCGTATCGGCAGCGCGGTATTGCAGTCCTGCGATGGGACCAGTCGCCCGGATATTGGCAGTTAGAGGCGCCGGCGGTGACTATGCGCTTCGCCACCCCTTACGTCCACGACGTGCCCGACGTCTTCGCCATCACGGGCTTCTACGCATTCAACAGGCCCATCTACCTCAACCGGCAGGTCAGCGCGGGCTATGCGGGTACGGACCCCGGGTGGAGCAACAGCATCCGCTCGCACGCCAGCGTGCAGATCGACGGCATGGAGCCCCGAACGGTGGGCGAACTGCCCCACCGCTGCGACTTCACCGATCTGGCAAAGTTCGTGGCGGTTCGAGGCAAGGGCATCTATCCGGGCGTGGACCAGACCCGCGCCCTGCTGCTGACGAAAGACTACCTGCTCGACGTGTTCGCTCTGTCGAGTGACCGACCGAGGTCGTACCAATGGATGGTGCACGGCCTGGGTCACGCGTGCCCCGACAATCCCGACCACTGGGCCCCGACGCGCCACCTGGTGGGCACAATATTCGACGTGACGCGCGAGCGATCGTGCGTCGCGGACAAGACGTGGGCAATGACGTCAACGCAGATCACCGCGGGGGCTCACCCGGAGTACAGTGGTCTCGGCAAGCGGTGGTTTGACGCGAAGAACCGCGTAGGCGTGCGAATGACCATGCTCGGCGAGGAAGGCACGATAGCCTACAGCGGCCTGGGCCCGGTATACGGTGGGGCGAAGGAACGCATCTACCACGGTGCGGCCGAGCCGGGCGGGGTCACCATAGCTGCCGCTCGGAGCAAGCCGAAGACGGTTTTCATCGCGCTGCACGAGCCGTTCCGCGGCTGTGCGAAGATCGCAGAGTTCCGCCAACTTGCGCGCACGAACAACGCCGTGCTCGTCCATATCGGCCGGCCGGGCGGACGGGTGGATGATCTGGCGATGCTCCGCTGGGGCGACAAAGCGGACGAGCCTGTGACACTCTCGGGCCAGGGACATGCGGTCGTATTCAGCAGCTATGGACTCGTTCGCCGCACGGCGAGCCGCATCGACGCTGTTGGCGACCTACAGGCCCTGAGGCTGAGCGTGGGCAACGCCAGGCCCGCGCTGACGGTGAACGGCAAGCGTGTGGCCGCTCGTATCGCAGACGGCCAACTGAGTTGGGGCCGCCCCCTGCCCGCGCCCCCCAAGCCTCAGACAGTGAACGCCCCCCCCACCGCCACGCCGATTGCGGTTCGCTGGTCCACCGATATGGTACGCCTGGCAAGGGGGGCAAAGGGCAAGGCGGTACTGAATCTCCGCAACGTCGGCGTGGGCGGGGGGAGTACGGGGGAGAGGGCAACAGGCGTGACGGGCAGGCTGAACCTCGTCGCACCGCATGGAATCACCGTCGCGCCCGACAGGATCGACCTGCGCCGCTTCGCTGCGGGAGACGAACTGGACGTAGCGATCGAGCTGACCGCAGCGAAGGACGCTCCATCGATGCTTGACTCCGTCCGCCTGCGGGCGAGCGACCGGAGTAGCCTGGCCGTCCAGGCCGCCGAATTGCGGGTCTCGCACGGCGTGACGGCTGAGCGCACGCAGATCTGGCCGCGCGACTTTGCGTCAACCGTCTACGCCCCGCGATATGTCATGAAGTTCCGCTACCTCGAGAACACCGCCGCGGCGATTATTCGTGACGGCGTTGGACTGCGCCGTACCGCTGGCGGGGTGTTCCGCCCACAAGTGCTGATCGTACAGAAGGGCAACCGCGGCCGGGCCAGGCCCACCCCCATGAAACTCAACGGTTTCCAGGCCTTCAGCCCCAAACCGCGCGCCGAGGCAGACGGCCGGAGGCTGCTCGCAGACATGGGGCGACACCCCCATGGATACCGCTCGCCGTTCGAATGGCGGTTCTACGAAGACTGGATCATTGTCAGACTGTCCGAGCCCCCGGCGGAGAGGGTGGTCTACGACTGGTCTGCCAGAGGGAAGTTCAGACAGGCGGGCGTGAACGCTGACATCGCAGCCGCCAAGTTGCCCGGCTCCGCCCTGTACGCACTGGCTGACGGCAGGATTGCCGAGAGCAGGCCGAAGGAGGGCACGCCCGTCGCTGCAACGTTTGTCCGCTCGGCGGGATTCGTGCAGGGGCTGGCCGCATTCTACGCCTCCGGCTCGACGATTATCCGAGACGGCCTGGTGGCCCAGCCGGCCGACCGGCCCGCGGCGATGACCTTCTGCACTGACAGTGAGTTCCCCGCCTTCGTCAAGAAATGGAAGGCCCTGGGCAAGCTGACTCCCCACAAGCCGTGGGGCCAGGGCGATATGGGCAGATGACCATATGCTGCACGAGCGACAACTCACATGAAAGGACCGTGACGTGGCAGGATCAGACGGGCACGACTACCAGAACGAACTCTATGACTCCCTGCATGACAGCGAAATGCAGCGGAAGTTCCGCGCGCTATGCCCCATGCCCTTCGGCGTGGTCTTCCTGCCATGGGCGGGCATGACTGAGGAGGAGATGCGGCAGCACTTCCGGTGGATGAAGGAACTGGGCTTCACGAACCTCAAGCAGACGATGGGCACGCCGCAATGGCCCGCCCGGCGGGTGCTCGAGGTGGCGCTGGAGGAAGGCATCATCCCGTTCTGGTACGGCGACGGTGGATGGCAGGCCGTCACCGAGGAACTGTTCGAGCAGTTGGGCATTGAGCCAGGCACGCCGATGGCGGAGATCCGTGAGCACCCGAGCATGCTCGCGTACCAGAATGAGGTCATCCGCAGACGAATCGCCTATCCCCCTATCGAGCCTGACATGATCGAGGGAACGAACCTGCAGGAGGCCGGGCTTGCCGACTTCGTGAGTACGGACGTCCAACTGCACAACGATCCTCAACTGCGCCCTGACGCGGTAGACGCATTCAAACGCTGGGTGCGCAAACGATATGACACGGTCGACGGCCTCGCCCGCGCCTGGACGCTGAACGAGGTGGGCATCTGCGACGAACCGTTTATCGACTGGGACGATTTCGACTCGGCCGATCTGCTCCAGCGCGTCGGGCGAAAGGGCTATGGCTTCACTCGGGACGTGCTCCGCTTCAAGGCCGACACGTTCATCGCGCGAATCCGTGCGAACCTCGCGGCGCTTCGGGCCCGTGATCCACACGAGCCCCAACGCGCCGGCGGGGAGATGGGCCTGTTCCTGCCCTTTGCCTGGCGGGGCACGGACATGGAGGGCATCGCCGAAGCGATGGACGAATACGGTTCGTTCTACCCGTCGATCCACCTGGCGTGGCATTACGAGGAGGTGGGCTACGAAGTCGCCCGGTGCATCTACATGCAGGCCTCGCTAGCGGCGGACTGGTTCAAGGGCGGCTGGTCCGCCACGTGGGAGTCCACCGGCGGGCCCCAGCAGTTCTCGGGGGGCAAGGGATGGCGAACGGAAGTCTCCGAGAAGGCGACAGCGGGGTACACCGTGGATGAAGGGACTATCACGCAACTGCTGCTCAGCTACATCGCGGGGGGCTTTCGCGGCGTGGGGCTCTGGGCGTGGAACTATCGGCGGGCCGGTTGGGAGGGCGGCGAGTACGCGTTGTGCAACCGGCAGAACCGCCCGGGGCCGCGAGCGGTGCGAGCAGGAAAGATCGCCCGGGCGGCCGATCGCCTGCGGGAGGAGCTCTGGGCCGCCAGAAAGGAGCCTTACGTCGGCGTGCTGGTCGACTGGGACAACGAGGCGATCTGGGCGGCCATGACGACGGTGGGCCGAGATCACTTCAAGCACTATCCCGTCCGGGCACGGATCGGGGCGTCTCGGGCCCTGATCAACGGCAATGTCCCGTGGGAATACGTGACGGCCCGTGACATCCGTCGGGGCCTGACCAGCCGATACCGCGTCATCGTCATGCCCGCCTTTGCCGCGATGGCCCCCGACCTGCTGGACCTGCTCGAGACCTACATCCGTAGCGGTGGAAGGCTGGTCCTGGACGCCCCGGGCGGGTGGTTCGACACCAACGGCCTGGTCCTCGACACGTCAGCGGGGTCGACCTTCGAGCGGATCTTCGGCGCCGAGATCGCCGACTTCCAGTACTCCAACAACCGCCCGTGGCACATCGCGGGGCGCCTGCTCGAAGGCTTCGTGATGGACCTCAATCCCACCAGGGCAGCAGTCGTGACCCGGTTCGATCACGGCGCGCCGGCCGTCACGGAAAATACCTGCAGCGAGGGATCGGCGGTGATCCTGGGCTACGACGCGTCCCACGAGATGTTCTCCCCGGGCAATGACGTCGGCGAGACAACGTTCCGCCGTCATGTCCTGGGCCTGCATGAGCCGCCGTACGCGTGCGATGGCGCGATCGTCTACCGCCTTGCCGCCCCCCAGGCGGACCACTACTTCTTCATCAACGACGCCGACGCGACGTCCGTCACCCTGGATACCGGCGAGATGGTCTACCAAAGCGTCTCGGATGCCATTTCACGTCAGGAACTCCCTCTCGGTCAGCCGATCACTCTCGAGCCCTACAGCGCCCGCTGGCTTCGCATGGCGAAATAGACGGCGACAGACGTCTGGGCTGGAGCGATAGCCAACACAGTCACACCGTCCCCTATAGCACGTCCGTCCACCCCTCGCCGATCGCTCCACACGGCCGCCGCGCGGAGCAGCTCTCTCGGACTCCTATGGCGGCTGATCACGATCAGTGTGAGACCCCTGGAGACCTCACTACCGGCCCTTGGGCCCTGCGGCGCGGTCCATCCTCACCTGCCAGTCTCTCAGGTAGTCCCTCCGCCACTTGTTGACGGTCCGGGCGCCTTTCTTTCCGCGCTCGTTCAGCTTCGGGGCAGGATCGTCGTACCAGTAGTGCGGACGTTCGCCGGGGGCAGGCCTGACGAACGCGCCGCCCCAGTGGTCATGCCGGAACGTCACCTGCAGGGGAAGGTCTCGCGCGGGGGCATGGGTTGCCTTGCAGTCAGGCCCCGTGAAGGCGACCTCAACCACGGCGAAGACCTCCGCACGGACGAGGTCCGCCCCGTCTCTCGCCACGGTCGCCTACGATGCCAACAGCCCCAGCATCATGGCCGCAAGCACGTGGGAACCTGGGATGTTCGAGTTGATCTGCATGGTCATTACTCCCATGTCTCGCCACCTGCCAGACGTGCATCGCATTGAGGCCGGCGGCGGGAAGACGCGACGTTACTTGAACCGGTATACTCTTACCTGTAAAGGGCGAAGAACACGTGACGCGTCCTGGCTGGCGCCGTAGTAGATGCCCAGTCGATCGCCCGGCTGAAGGGCGGCGGGGGACGAGGCGCGTCCGTTGACAAAGACATCCGTCGCCTGGCTGATGCGCAGTTCATACGTTGGCCTCTTTCGCGTGTCGGCGAGGTGGGCCCGTACGAGGTCGAGTCGAGTTTTGACAGCAGGGTCGAATGCTGCCGCCCGCCCGCCTGCCGCTTCCCAGAAAGCGATGCCCTTGAGCTTGTTTCGGGGCGGGAGCACGCGTTCGACCGTCAGTCGGTCGGGGGAGGCGTCCACGGTCAGTACCTTCGCGAACATCCACACGGCGGTGCGGGCACTCGCGGCCAGTTCCCTGGTATCCCTCCCCTCTGCCAGCCGCCAGGGAAGAAACGGCGTGGCGATCCTCTTGTGGTACCGGCTGCCGTTGGCGAAGAACGAGGCCAGGCGGCTTTCGAGGTGGTTCATGCGAATGGTCAGAAACTCGTAAGGGAAGTTGACGGCCTTGGGGCCCCAATGCGGGGGGATGGCCTTGTGGTAGTCCACGTAGGCGATCGTCCCGGCTGAGTCCACCAGGACGATATACGCCCCACCGCCCTGGTCCATCCACTCGTTGCGGAAGTGCTGAGCCATGTCGTCCAGCAGGTAGTCGATCGTGCATGAGGGGAAGCCCATGTAGAACATCTTGCAGATCCGCGCGCGGTGTTCCATGGCGGCCTCGTGAACGTATGAGGTTCGTCGTGGATTGGGACCGATGAAGTCCATCGAAGGCATTCGCGTGTCGTGGATCGTCGTGCAGATGAAGTAGATCGCGACCCTGTCGCCCAAAGCCAGCGCCAGAGGCTGGAACATCGGTGCGATCTTGCCATGCCACGCCCACGGGTCGGTCGCGTTCATGAAGACCGTCAGCACAGGCTTTCTGCCTCGGTAGTCGCTCAGCCGGACGTACTGCTTTTCCCGACCGCGGACTACCTGGTACGGCTTGGAGACGACCTTGCCGTCCTTCATTTCCACGCCACACATGAGTTGCAGGAACTCCTTGACCGCAAATGGCGTGAGGATGTCCACAGGGCCTCGGGGATTCGTGTCACTGTATGCCGCCGTATCCAGAAAGGCCTCCATGCGTGCCAGCGCGAAGTCCGGCGCTTTCTCTCCGGGCATTCGAAAGCCCTTGCCCCCATATCGCGACCGGGTCAGACCGAGGTGACAGGGCAAAACGCCGTTGCCTGTGCAGCGTATGTCGACGAACATCGCGTAGTCGCGCAGTGCGTCGAAATCTGCCTGCGTCAGCCTGTTGCCGCAGTAGCCCTTGATGAGCGTCGCCTTGCCCGCCATCTCGACCGCACGGGTGTAGTCGGCGATCCGCTTCTCATCCGCTGTCAGGGCTTCCTCTCGCTTCTCCTTCATCCTGATGCCCCCTCGCAGATAGCGATGCATTAGCGTGCCGCCGGCGAGGAAACGGTATCGCCTGTTCTCAGACTTGAGGCCGACAGCCCGGCCAGCCAGGAGTTGGTCCGCCACGGCCCGAGCGCGTGACACCCAGACTCGACGGTATGCGT